>Ga0187833_10007251_pt1 | contig 10054 bp, 9 predicted proteins | sample ETNtaG_37_FD_167968 | JGI IMG/M metagenome (GOLD analysis project Ga0187833, IMG submission 167968) | Marine microbial and viral communities from oxygen minimum zone, Eastern Pacific Ocean - ETNP2014_SV_400_PacBio MetaG (Illumina Assembly) | ecosystem: Environmental > Aquatic > Marine > Hypoxic... | reverse complement strand
CTATAACAAACCAAATCAAAACAGTCCTACTTTTAGGAATTTTAACAGCTATTTTACTATTCATAGGATCTTTCTTCGGAAGAACAGGTTTAACATTTGCAATTATTATAGTTCTAGCAATGAATTTAATCACTTTTTTCTTTTCAGATAAAATAATCTTAGTAATGTACAAAGCAAAAAAAACAACAAAAGAAGAATATCCAAACTTACATAAAACAGTAGAAGAAATTTGTAAAACAGCAAATATTCCAAAACCAAAAATTTTCATTATTCCAAATAATCATAGCAATGCCTTCGCAACAGGCCGTTCTAAAAATCACTCAGCAGTTGCAGTTACACAAGGAATTCTAAACTTATTAAATAGAGATGAATTAAAAGGAGTTATAGCACACGAAATTAGCCACATTAAAAACAATGATATCTTAATTTCAACTATCTCGGCAACTATAGCAGGAATAATAACATATGCAGCAATGATGGCACGTTATGCAGCTATTTTTGGAGGAATGAGAGATCGAGATTCAGGCAACATAATAAGTATATTGGCATTATCTATTCTCGCACCTATTGCGGCTTTAATAATTCAACTGGCTATCTCACGTTCAAGAGAATACATAGCAGATGAAACAGGAGCTAAATTAATTCATAACGGAAAACCATTAGCAGATGCTTTAGAAAAATTAAGAAATTCTGCAAATCAACAACCATTAAAAAATATAAATTCTTCTACAGCTCACATGTTTATTGTAAATCCAAGTAATCTAAAAAACTTTCTTACTTCAATTTTTTCAACCCACCCAAATACAGAAGATCGAGCAAGAAGGTTACGAAAACTAAAATTTTAGACTAACTTCCATATATTCTCATTAAAATGTCCCTTTCCACACACAATAATTTTATTATTTTCTTTTAAATTTCCTATATGGTCTAAAATAGTTCCGTGACTTAAATAAAGTTTACGAGAAATTTGTTTAGCACTTAAATTTTCTTTATTAAGAAATTCTAAAATGTTCATTTTTGTTAAGCCTCTCTTACCACTTCGTTTATTAAGGAAACTTCTTCTTATATTAAAAATTAAATCATTTCTCTTTTTTTCATGATCAAAACCAATTAATTCTAAGTAATTTTCTCTTGATTCTGCCAGCACATAGAAATAATATTTATCATAATGATGTTCTTTTATTCTTTTACTCATTTTTAATTCTGAAATTTTTATCTCAGGAAATTTTAAGTTTATTAAATCCCTGATACCCAATAAAAGATATTTGTTGGTAGAATAAAAATCAATGTGATTATCATATACATGTCCTTCATCATCACAAAAAGCTCTTATAAATCTAGCAACTAATTCTTTTCTTGTATCATAAAAAATTAAAGGTACTCTCGAATTTTGACAATCAAATTTAATATTATACAGTTTTCTTAAAATATACCCAATGGAATTTGGAATTATCAGAGTATCTTTTTTTATATAGTGAGTATGAACTTTGCCAAAGACTTCCAGATCTTTTTTAAATATACTTATTAATTTTTTATGGGTGTTCTTATACTCAGAACTAGACCACCCCTTAGGTAATCCAGTACCAAAAGCACCACCAACATGACCATCACCTATTAAATGAGCTAATATTCTCATTATTCTCTTATCTTCCATTAATGGCAATTTTGGATCCCATATAATAGAACTAGCACTAGGTCCTTTGTAAGCAATGATATGTTTCTCTATTTTATAAAGCGGGAAGTTTTCGTTAAATATTCTTGAGATTCTTATAATAAAACATAAAGGAATAAATTGAGGAATTTTTCTCCCAGGTTTTTTGATTCTATATTTCCATCTTTTGTAATTATTTTCATTAAGTTTATTTAAAAAGAAATTTCTATTTAATTCACCAAATTTGTATCTTGAATGAATATAATCAAACAATTCTTTATGAAATTTTTTATCTAATAAAATAAAAATTCTATCTTGTGGGAATTGATCAACATGAAATTTTCTCATATATCTTATAAATTTTTAACAGTTATATACTTTAGGCGTGTTTGAAAAAATGAAAAAAAGTGTTACTACTATTCATTAAAAATACAAAAATTAAAAGAATTAAAAATTTAAAAAAATTATTCCTCTTTTTCTTCAGGTTCTTCCTTAGTTTCTTCTTTACCTTCTTCAATCTCGCCATCAACTTGTAATTTTCCAAATCTTCCAGAAGTTAATTGCTTTTCACCTTGAAATTCATTAACAAAACCATTTGTTATCTTAACTTTACTTCCAACTTTTACTTTATCAATATCCTCATTCCATAAAGTTAATTTAATTTCTCCAGAATCGTCAGCCATTGTAGCATTTGCTACTCTTCCAACTTTACCAAATTTCTGAAATTCTCTTGGTTCGTCAATAGATTTAATTTCACCCTCTACATCAACATTTCCATCTTTAGGTTTTAATTCGCTTATTTTCATTTAATATTACCTCCAAGTATACATTTTCTCAAAAATTATTCATATTTAAAACTATCTTTTTATCCACTCAATCTCATCATCATCTAATTCAACTTCTTCCTTAATATCATCAACAAAATTCTTATAAAAATCAAAATCTTTCATTACTTTCCTAACACTAGAATGACTTTTCAAAGCTATTTTCTTACATATACTTTTTTTCTTTCCATATTTCCTATTAGCTAACCACAATTTCAATATTCTTTCATTTCTTTTTAATTTCAAAAAACCTTTTATTTTCTCTTTTTTACTCAAAGCAACACCCCTACTTAATAAAAAATTAACATAACTCAACAATCTCCAATATTGTCTTTTCCTTATTCTTCCATTAAAAACATCAGCTTTACTCAACTTCTCATATCCCCTAACTAAATCCTTACCAAAATAAACTTTTCCTAAGTTCTCATCCAACCATAACATAACTTCATTCAAATCTTCACCTAAATTCATAAATATATCCTCTTCAACTCTTTTACTTTTAAAAATCACATTTAAAACATTTAAGATATCTTCTTTCTTTTCCCTATCTCCTAAATCTTCCAAATCTTCTTTCTTAATTTCCTTACCCAAACTTTCTAAATTAATAATAGCACCTCTCAAATCTCCTTTAGACCTAGCACTTAATATTTTCAAAACATTATCATTAACTTTTATCTTTTCTTTTTCACTTATTTTTTTCAAAACTTTAAAAATATCCAAATAATCCACATCTTTAAACTCAATCATCTCACATTTTCTTCTTAATGAACTTAATTTAGAAATATAAGGATCATTACTTGTTAAAACAACTATATGTTTAGTATCTTTTATTAGTTTTAAGATTGCTTGGACTCCTCCCCTATCTTCTCTTCCAGTTATTCCGTCAACTTCATCAATTAAAATTATCTTACCTTTACTAAATAAACTTTCTTGCTTTATAGCATTTCCAATTATATTATTTATTTGTTCTTTATTTCTTTTCTCACTCGCATTCACTTCTATAATCTCATAATCTAAATCCTTAGCCAAAGCATAAACACAACAAGTCTTTCCAGTTCCAGAACTTCCAAAGAATAATAAAGGTTTTTTCTTATCTATAGCAAAATTAACTCTACTTAAATCTTGCCCACAAATTTCTTTCAAACTATTTGGTTTATATTTTTCTACAAAATTCATTTTTTAAGAATAATTTATTCCTTACCAAATATTTCTACTGCTTTAGCAATTATTGTTTTTATAGAATTATCTTCATAAGGTAATTCTACTCTTTCTAATATTTTTCCTTGAAGTTTAGTTTCAATATTACTATTTCCTTTTTTATTTCTATTTACAAATAAAACAATCACATTATCATTTCTCACTGTAAGTCCTATTCTAAATAAAGATTTTTGAAAACCTTCAACATAATTTATATTAATCCAAGATTCATCCTCATCAAAAATTCTTTCTTTAATAGAAATATTTGGTCCAGTTCCATAAGTTTTTTTTAAACTTTCAACAATCTTAGTTGTATAAGTAGTTAAAGGTGGTTTTTTCTTCCCACTTTGTTCAGACAACGGTTTTAATGCCATATATTATAAAAACAAAAACTACTATTTAAACTTTATTATCTTTATTTATCTATTTTCCAACCAAAACAAATCTACTTAAAAGCGATTCTAACTGTATGAACTCATCACTACCTTCAACCATCCTAAATTCTATTTCACCACATTGTTCAACTAATTCTACTTTCTTCTCATCTTCTATATCTAGATTCCAAATTTCTTTCTGTATCTGTTTAACAACATCTAACCCACTTAAACCATGTTTCAACATAACATCTAATAATAAATCTCTTGCCTTAATAAAATTTTTACCAACAGCTATTTTCAAAACATCTAATATCTCTTTAGGTCTAGCAATACTAACAATTTCATAAATCAAATCTTCATTTATTTCTTTACTAACAGCAGCACAACTTTGTAAAACATTAGTTACTCTCCTAACATCTCCTCCACTTATTTCTTGTAAAGCCTTAACAGCTTTCTCATCAATCTTCAATTTCTCTTCTTTTCCAATACTATCAATTATCTCTTTAACACTTTCATTTTCCAAAGGTTTAAATCTAAAAACACTACATCTACTTTGTATCGGATCTATTATCTTAGAACTATAATTACAAGCTAAAATAAATCTTGCAGTTCCACTATATTTCTCCATAGTCCTTCTTAAAGCATTCTGAGCATCTCTCGTCAAAGCATCAGCTTCATCTAAATATATTATCTTAGGTAAATCAGTTCCTATCGCTCTTGTTCTTGCAAAATCTTTTATTTTATTCCTAACTACATCTATCCCTCTCTCTTCAGAAGCATTTGTTTCTAAAAAATTCTTATTCCAATCTTCCCCAAACAATTCTTTTACTGTTATTATAGCTAAAGTTGTCTTTCCTAAACCAGCAGGACCACTAAACAACATGTGAGGAACATTTTTAGCATCAACAAAAGCCTTAACTCTCTTAACTATATTTTCATGACCCTTAAAATCTTTAAATTTTGAAGGTCTATATTTTTCCGTCCATAGATTACTCATACATTTCTAAAATTTTTAACCATTTAAATCTATTTAGGTTCTAAAAACCATAAATTATTTATAACTTAAAATTTATTTAGCAAATATGAAAAGAGGTCAAGTTACAGCTCTACCAATTACTTATATTTTTATTGCAATTATTGCAGCAGTTATCTTAATTTTTGGAGGAAAAGTAATTTTAGATTTTTATTCTCTATCAACAGAAGCTCAAACAAAAAAAGAAATACAAAATTTTCAAAATGATCTAAAAAGAATTTATTTTTTAAGCAAAGGTTCTTCACAATCTTTAACATATTCATTTCCAGCAACAATTTCAGAGATATGTTTTGCAGGTTCTCAACTTTCGGGAGGAAATAATCCAGGAACAAAAGAAGATATAATTGACCAATTATTAAATTCTAACATATTCTTATTTGAAATATCAAAACTAATAGAAAAACACCAAGCAGAATATTTAATAAATCCAAAAGAATCAACAAATCAGCAGATAATTAAATGCTTTTCAACCCAAAACGGAAGATTAAATATTATTCTACAAAATGAAGGAAATTATGTTTCTTTAACTAAATTTTAAGTAAGATATATAAACCTTCTTTTACAACATAAGTGTATGTATAATCCACAAGAAATAGAAAAACAAGTATTACATTTTTGGAAAGATAAAGATATTTTCAATAAATTAAGAAAGAAAAACAAAGGAAATAAACCTTTTTCTTTTATAGATGGACCTATAACTGCTAACAACCCAATGGGAGTACATCATGCTTGGGGTAGAACTTACAAAGATTTATACCAAAGATTTAAAGCATTACAAGGATTTGATCAAAGATTCCAAAATGGTTTTGATTGTCAAGGTCTATGGTTAGAGGTAGAAACAGAAAAAGACTTGGGTTTTAACTCAAAAAAAGATATTGAAAAATTTGGTTTAGTTAATTTCTCAAAAGCATGTAAAAAAAGAGTAGAAAAATTCTCTAAAATTCAAACAGAACAATCCATTAAACTTGGACAATGGATGGATTGGGATAATTCATATTATACAATGGATGATAAGAACATAGAATCTATTTGGTATTTTTTAAAAGAATGTCATAAAAAAGATTGGCTTTACAAGGGAACAAAAATTCTTCCTTGGTGTATTAGATGTGGAACTTCTTCATCTCAACACGAAATGAGTGATGAAGGTTATGCTGATCTAACACACCCATCTGTATATATTAGATTAAAATTAAATAGAAAAGACGAATACATCTTAGTATGGACTACAACTGAATGGACCTTACCTTCTAATATAGCAGTTGCAGTAAATCCAGATCTAGATTACGTTAAAGTAAAACAAAACAACGATTTTTATTATCTATCAGAACATACATTATCAAAATTAGAAGGAGAATACAAAGTAATACAACATCTAAAAGGAAAAGAATTATTAGATTTAGAATATGAAACTCCTTTTCCAGATTTAGAAGTACAAGAAGGAGTAAAACATAAAATAATTCCTTGGGCAGAAGTTTCAGAAGAAGAAGGTACTGGCCTAGTTCACATAGCTCCTACTTGTGGGCATGAAGATTATGAATTAGCAAAATCAATTAATCTCCCAATAATAAAACCATGTTTAGATGAACAAGGAAATTTCAAAGAAGGTTTTTCATGGTTATCTAATAAAAATGTAAAAGAAGTTAAATCTTTAATAGTTGAAGATCTAGAAAAAAGAGGAATTTTATACAAAGTAGAACAATATAAACATCGTTATCCTGTTTGTTGGAGATGTAAAGAAGAATTAGTATTTAGAATGGGTTCTGGATGGTTTATTTCATCTTCAGAAATAAGACCTTTAATGAAAAAACAAACTAAACAGATTAAATGGCAACCAAAACATATAGAAAAATTAATGCAAGATTGGCTTACAAATATGCAAGATTGGAATATTTCAAGAAAAAGATTTTGGGGACTTCCATTACCATTTTATGAATGTTCTTGTGGCAATACAGAAATTATAGGTTCAATAAAAGAATTAAAAGAAAAAGCAACCAATAAAAAACTAGTAAATTCCTTACCAGAACTTCATAGACCATGGATTGATAAAATTAAAATCAAGTGTTCAAAATGTGAAGAAGAAATATCTAGAGTTAAAGACGTTGGTGATTGCTGGTTAGATGCAGGAATTGTCCCATTCTCAACATTAAACTATTTTGAAGATAAAAAATATTGGAAAAAATGGTTTCCTTCTGAATTAGTAATTGAAATGAGGGCACAAGTAAGATTATGGTTTTATTCTATGCTTTTTATGTCAGTAACATTAGAAAACAAAACACCATACAAACAAGTTTTTGCTTATGAAGAAGTAAGAGATGAAAAAGGAAAATCAATGCATAAATCTGCAGGAAATGCAATATGGTTTGATGAAGCAGTAGAAAAAATGGGTGCAGATGTAATGAGATTTTTATACACTCAACAAAATCCCATGAACTTTTTATTATTTGGTTATAATCCTGCAAGAGAAGTTCATAAAAACCTATCAACTATATGGAATCTATCCAATTATATTAATATCTATTGTATTCCTTCTAAAAAAGAAAGTTCAGATGTAGCAAGTAAATGGTTAGTTTCAAAAAGAGAATCTTTAAAGAAATCAGTTACAGAACATTTAGATAATTTACAACCTCAATTAGCTTTAAAAGAATTAAAACACTTTTTTATAGAAGATCTTTCAAGATGGTATGGGCAATTAATTAGAGATGGTTTAGATGATAAACAAGTTCAAACAACATTCTACAACTCATTTTTACAATCTTTGATATTACTATCACCATTCACTCCTTTCTTAACAGAACACCTATATCAAAATCTAAAAGGAAAAAAACAATCTATCTTTTTAGAAGAATGGCCAAAACATAATCAAAAACAGATAAACAAACCATTAGAAGAACAGATGGAATCAACAAAAGAATTAATTCAAGAAATCCTTTCACAAAGAGAAAAAGCACAGACGGGAATAAGATGGCCATTAAAGGAAGTTTCTATAACATCTCCAAATAACTTAACAAAATTCAAAGAAATAATAAAAAAACAAACAAATATCAAAAAAATTAATTTTTCAAAAGGAAAATTACAAATTGAATTGAATACAGAAATGACTCCAGAATTAGAAAAAGAAGGTTTTACGAGAGAGATTATAAGAAGAATTCAAAATTTAAGAAAAAAATCAGGATTAAAAAAAGAAGATAAAATTAACTTATCCATATCAACAGATTATTCTTTATTAGACAAAGAAATAAAACAAAAAACAAATGTTTCTAACTTAGATGTATCAATAAATCCAAAGAAATACACAAATTCAATAAAAGAAACAATAAAAAACAAAGAATTTATTATTTATCTACAAAAACTTTAAATAAATCAAAAAATTGGATTAAACTATGAAAAAAGAGAGGATTTTAATTTTAGGAATATTCTTAGTAATAATATCTCCATTAGTTATATCTTTATTTGTAATATCTAACACTTTAATAGAAGATTCGTCAAAAATAGATACAAACACATTTCAAATTCCCACAAAGAAGATAATAGCAACAGGAAAAACAATACTTAATTCACCACCAACAATAACAATCACAAAACCAAGAGATAATGAAGTTGTGAATATACCAACACCAAGAATAGAATGGTTTTACTCTGATCCAGAAAATGATCCACAAACACTAGTACTGCTTCAAGTAGGAGAAACTCTTAGGTTTGAAAAAACATATGAAACTTATTGGTATGGAGAGTCAACTTTAGAATATTTAAAAACACCATTAAAAGATGGAACTCATTATTTAAGAGCAAAAGCAAAAGATAGAGATTTATGGAGTGCATGGTCAGATACACACCAAATTACTGTTACTTCAATACCTAAACTATGTGAGGATGGAACTCCTTTTTATCAATGTTCAACACATAAGCCAGACTATTGTGATGGTGGTTTTTTAACAAATAATTGTACTAAATGTGGTTGTTTTGAGAATTATGCATGTGTGGATGATAATTGTGAAAGAAAAATAACAAAAGAAATCCCAAAAATAAAAACTTGTTCAGATAGAACATTATATGGGGAATGTAATAATGACAAATCTTATTGTAATCAAGGAGTGTTAGTGGATAATTGTGAAAAATGTGGATGTGAAAAAGATAGCAAATGTACAAAAAACAAATGCAATCTAATAAAACCTTCTTTTAAAGATATTTTAATAATTATTGGTAAATTTGTTAAAAATAAAGTAGGGTTATTGCCATACTTTAATTAATCCATAAAACAACAAAATTCACAGTTATACACACATTTTCAAAACCAAAAAATTTCCAAAACCTTTATAAACCTTTATAAACACTTTTTAAACTATGGTTAAGACAGAATTAAAGGTAGTAAACATTGTAGCTTCTACATCATTAGAACATGATATTCCATTAATTAAGTTAGCAGAAACTCTACCCAACACAGAATATAACCCAGAACAATTCCCTGGTTTAGTTATGCGAATAAAAGATCCAAAAACTTCAGCATTAATCTTTTCATCTGGAAAAATTGTATGCACTGGAGCAAGATCATTACCTAAAGTAAAAGAATCTATTAAGAAAATAATCGAAAACATAGAAAAAATAAAAATAAAAATCACAATAGAACCAAAAATAAATGTACAAAATATGGTTGCTTCAGGAAGTATTGGTATGGATTTAAATTTAAATGAATTAGCTATCAAATTACAAAATACAGAATATGAACCAGAACAATTCCCTGGTTTAGTATATAAATTACAAGGAACAAGAGCTACTTTCTTATTATTTAGTAACGGAAAAATTGTATGTACAGGTACTAAAAGTGAAGATAAATTAAACGAAGCATTAGTTAAATTAGTTCAAAACTTAGAAAAAATAACTAAAAAATCTAAAAAACCAACTAAAAAGAAAACAACAAAGAAAAAAACAACAAGAAAAAAGAAAAAATAAATTTAACTGTTTTAACTGATAAATG
>Ga0187833_10007250_pt1 | contig 10055 bp, 9 predicted proteins | sample ETNtaG_37_FD_167968 | JGI IMG/M metagenome (GOLD analysis project Ga0187833, IMG submission 167968) | Marine microbial and viral communities from oxygen minimum zone, Eastern Pacific Ocean - ETNP2014_SV_400_PacBio MetaG (Illumina Assembly) | ecosystem: Environmental > Aquatic > Marine > Hypoxic... | reverse complement strand
TCCTACCGGTGTAGTCTACCCCCTGCAACTCGTAGGAGTGCTGGTTACCGAGAGCGTAAGAGCTTTAGGGGGACAAATAGTCAATATTGACGGGAGGCAAGTTGCCTGTAACGTGGAGCCGCGAGATGTACTGGCTTCGTTTATAATTCGAGAATGCACTGAGTGGCATAAGGGAATAACAACACCGGCCGGGAACGTCGGTGTCTGGGAAGATTTACCGCTGATTGATATTCTGCATGGAGCAGGTACTATTGCAGAAAGATTACCAACTATGGTTCGCCAGTTTGCCCGCTTCGGCATCGATATAACTAAGGAACCGGTGTTAGTGTACCCCACCATTCACTACCAGAATGGAGGGGTCAAGATGGATACTAACGCCGCTACGGAAGTACCAGGGCTATGGGTTCCCGGTGAGGTTGGTGGTGGAGTGCACGGCAGAAATAGACTTGGAGGCAATGCTACGCTGGATATATATGTCTTTGGAAGGAGAGCCGGGAGAGAAGCGGCTCAGTATGCTAAAGAAGTAAAGCTGGGTAAACTTACTTTAGACCATGTACGCCGGCATCAAAAGGAACTTGAACGACTCGGTATCGCAAGGGAAAGACGGTTTTCACCAATGGTACTGCCAAATTACGCCAGACAACCGAAGGATTATCTGGCTGACCTGTACCAGGAGATGAATTCAGGCATTTGAAGCTCTGCTCACTCTCTACCTCTTCGAGTGGTAAGGTTTCCTGTGAAAAAATAGTTACTTAAGGAGGGCACGCAAACGATGGATGTTATGGAAGCTATCAGAAAAAGGAAAAGTATTCGCGCATATAAGAACACCCCAGTTGATGACAACACTCTTGGCGCCGTGCTGGAAGCAGCCCGGCTGGCCCCGTCTTGGGGTAATAGCCAGACCTGGAGATTTATCGTTGTCAAAGATGAGCTCATCAAGGACAAACTGATCGAGACGTCTCTCAGAGCGGGGAATCGTGGCTTTGACGCTTGCCGGCAAGCACCGATTACGCTTGTTGCCTGCGCTGAGACCAACAAGGCTGGTTGCCGGGATGGGCAAGGGGTGACTGATAAAGAAGGCTACTGGTTCATGTTTGATGTCGCTCTGGCGATGCAAAACCTGGTGCTTGCCGCAGAATCACTCGGCCTGAGTACAGTTTACATAGGTGCTTTTGACGCTAAGAAGGCCGGAGAGATACTTGCCGTTCCGGAGGGTTTTTGTGTTGTGGCAGTGACACCATTGGGCTATCCTGATGAAGAACCGGAGGCCAGGCCGAGGAAAGAGCTTTCCGAGATAATCTTCTACGACCGGTTTGGCAGCCAGTAGAAAGTCTTGTTATGAGTTAGACTGAACCAATACACAAGTTATGGTTATATGAAATGATAGAGTAACAAAATGTAGGGAAGCCCTTCGGCCTTTTCTTATCAAGGAGGAGAATATGATTAGCCCCAGACCTAAACGATATGATGTTCAGATAACAGTCAAATCTGTCACTACCGGCAACTGCTCTCAAGGATTCAAGCCGGGTGATACCTGGTTGGTCAGGAGCAGGACCCCTGAGGGAATGTGTTTAGCAGCCTTTGGTGCTCTTTTCAATACATTGGGTGTCTTCCGCTTTGGGGGGGAACGACCCCATGATGAGGATAGGGATGTCACCTTGATATCCTGCCCTGATCTGAAACACCAGGTTATCTACGAACTCAGGAGACTGCGAGGGGATTGAAGGGGCGATTTGAAGGTGTTATACTCGTAAAATCAAGCAATATATGGAGGTGCAGGAATGACAACGCCCAGAGCAAGCTCTTGGCAGACTAAGGTATAAGAAATAGCGCCGGAACTAAATAAGAATATGACGGCACTTCGTGAGATGGTACTTGTAGACGGTACCCTCTCTCTTAAAACAATAACATTAATGATGATGCTCTGCGATGCGCTACTGGCGCGTTCTGACGGAGCAGCCAACATTGCCAAGCGGGCATGTGACCTAGGAGCCAGCGAAGCAGAAATCGCCGACACTTTAGGAGTAGCTTTTCTGATGGGAGGGCTGCCCGGTTTGGTCACTGGCGCCAACGCATTTCGTGATTAGATAAGGGGAACCTGAAGCCTTTGCATAAAAGCATTTCCAGATTCATGCAATTGAGGACAATCCAGTGACATCAAAGAAACGGCTTTTAGCCGTGTTCGCTCACCCCGGTGATGAAACCTTCGGGTCGGGAAGCACGCTGGCTAGAGGAATATGCACATTTATTAGCAGGAAGTCTTTATTTTCCAGTATTGATTTCAGCTGTACTGTTGATATTTCCCCATAGGAACTTCCTTCTGATTTGGACCTGTTCCCCTGGTTTTCATCGAGGGTTGTTCCTGCTTGACCACGAGCCGCTAGTATAACTATTGCCAGCAAAACCAAAATAACTATTATCTGTTTCATCATTTCAATCTTATCGTGTATTTCAGGTTTGATAAGGTCCGGTAACAGTCTCTCCTGACGTCGAACATACGACTTTTTTAGGAAGTACCAGTCATATCTGCTATAATTATATTATGCCCCGTGATATTGCGCTTTATATCCATGTGCCTTTTTGCCGTCATAGGTGCACTTATTGTTCCTTCGTATCATACGACGACCGCGAGGCTGATATTCCCTTATACTTAAGTACCCTTAAAAAGGAATTGATACGACGGCCTAGTGGAGAATGTATTAGCAGTATATATTTTGGCGGAGGCACTCCGAGCTTACTTTCCGCTACTCATCTGGGTGAGCTGATGTCAGCCATCAGTTCGATTTTTACCGTTGATGAAGCGGCTGAGGTAACCATTGAGGCTAATCCGGGAACTATTAACAGGGCGTACCTTACCGCTATCAGGGAAGTGGGAGTTAACCGATTGAGTCTGGGGGTGCAGAGTCTGAATGACCGTAAACTGGCGCTGCTGGGACGCATTCATACGACGGCTGAGGCAAGAGATGCGGCGCGACACGCCCGAGACTCCGGGTTTGATAATTTGAGTATCGACCTTATCTACGGGTTACCGGGTCAGACCTTATCCGACTGGCAGCACACACTTGACGAAGCCATAACGATGAGACCGGAGCATCTTTCGCTCTATTCTCTCACCCTGGAGGCGGACACACCAATGTGGAGAGCCATTAAAGAAGGCTCTTTGCCCGAGCCTGACCCGGATGTCAGCGCTGACCACTATGAACTGGCTGAGGATTTACTCGCCGCGCAGGGCTATAGCCACTACGAGATATCAAACTGGGCAATAGCCGGCCGGGAGTGTCGTCACAACCTGACTTACTGGCGCAACCTTCCTTACCTTGGCGTTGGTGTTGCCGCTCATTCCTGTTTAGATAGTCACCGCTTCGCTAATACAAAGAGTCTGGATAAATACCTGACCGACTTTTCGGAGGAATTATCACCGGAGCTAGAGCTGGATGAGGAGATTAACCCTGAACTCGAACTGGCTGAAACGGCCATACTCGGCTTACGGTTATGTCAAGGAATCGACCTGGCTGATATTTATCGCCGCTTTGGCATAGACATACTGGTGCATTATCACCAACAGGTCAAAGAAATGGTTGACGCCGGCCTTCTGGAGCGGGCCGACGGACATATGAAACTCACCCGCCGTGGACGGCTGTTAAGTAACGAAGTATTCTGGCGTTTCCTACCAAGGTGACTCCGTAGAGTAAAACAGTGGCAAATTTAGTCGTAAGAGGTAGCTGAAGTTATATGGAACAGGTACTTACCCGCAATTTTTGCATTATCGCTCACATAGACCACGGCAAGTCGACACTGGCCGACCGGCTGATTGAACTGACCGGAACCATGAGAAGTGAGGAAATAGGCAAACAAGTGATGGACAGCATGGACCTGGAACGTGAACGTGGTATTACTATCAAGGCCAAGGCTGTCCGGCTGCATTATGAAGCCAATGACGGTCAAACTTATCGGCTTAATCTTGTCGATACGCCAGGGCACGTTGACTTTTCTTATGAAGTCTCGCGTACCCTGGTGGCCTGCGAAGGAGCTGTGCTGGTTATCGATGCTACTCAGGGTATCCAGGCACAGACACTGGCCAATACCTACCTCGCCATGGAACATAACCTGGAGATAATTCCCGTCATCAACAAGATTGACCTGCCGGGGAGTGAACCCGCGCGTGTCCTGGCAGAGATTGAGAGCGTACTCGGCTATAAAGAACAGGATGTACTTCTCTTGAGCGCCAAGACCGGACAGGGTGTCCCACCGTTACTTGAAGAAGTCGTCCGGAGTATTCCCCCACCCGAAGGCGATGCCCGGCGGCCGCTCCGGGCGCTTATCTTTGACTCGCGTTACGATGCCTACAAGGGTGTCATCGCTTATTTACGCGTCGTGGACGGTCGTATCTCTAAAGGAGACAGATTGCGCCTGTTGGGGCAGGACACCGAGATAGAGGTACTTGAGGTCGGGTATTTTACTCCCGAACCATGCCAGGCACCGGAGTTAACAGCCGGGGATATTGGTTATATCGCCACAGGGCTTAAAAGCGTTGGGGAGTGCCATGTCGGGGATACAGTGACCTCGATATATGGTGGGGCCACGGAACCGCTTATCGGATATCACCCTCCCAAGCCGATGGTGTTCGCCGGCATCTACCTCACCCAGGCAGAGGATTATAAGGACCTGCGGGAGGCTATCGAAAAATTAAGTCTTAATGACGCCTCGCTTTCTTACGAACTGGAGTCCAGCCCGATTCTAGGTCATGGCTTGCGCTGCGGCTTTCTTGGTTTGCTGCACCTCGATATCGTTCGCGAACGTCTGGAGAGGGAGTTTTCCCTGTCACTGGTAGTTACAGTACCCGGAGTCAGTTTCATTATCACAAAAACCAGCGGGCAGCGGCTGACCGTGACCAATCCGGATGAGTTCTTGGAACCCACGGAAATCGATAAAATAGAGGAACCGTGGGTAAGAATATCGGTTATTACACCATCGAGCTACATCGGTGTTCTGATGGAGCTTCTCATGCAATCCGAGGGAACCTACCAACACACGGAGTACATGGGGCAATACCAGTCCGGGGGAAAGCTCGGACAGCGTGTCCGTCTTGAGTACGAAATGCCCCTACGCTGCATGCTGACCACTTTCTACGACCAGATAAAAAGCCGCAGCCGTGGCTACGCTTCGCTGGACTATGAGCTTATCGGTTTCCGCGAAGCCAAACTGGTCAAACTCGTTGTCCTAGTGAACGATGTGCCGGTGGATGCTTTCAGCCGCATTATCATACCGGAGAAAGCCCATGAGGTTGGCAAGGCAATGGTGGCCAAGCTCAGGGAGGTTATTCCGCGCCAGCTATTCAAAGTGCCTATTCAAGCAGCTATCGGCAGCCGCATCGTGGCCAGAGAGGACATATCCGCTAAGCGCAAGGACGTTCTCGCCAAGTGCTACGGAGGGGACATCACCCGCAAGCGCAAGCTGCTGGAGAAGCAGAAAGAGGGCAAGAGGAAAATGAAATCCATCGGCCGGGTAGAAGTGCCCAAAGAGGCATTTATGGATGTGCTCAAACTTGGCTAGTTGGTCAACAGCAAAATCGTAAGTATGCTTGATGAAAGGGATACTTTATGAGTTTAACTTGTGGCCTGGTGGGGCTTACCGCCTGCGGTAAGACGACTATTTACAATGCAGTGACCGCCGCCGGAGCGACCAGTTTTGATGGTTCAGATATGCATAACGCTATCGTCAGCGTACCTGACGAGCGGCTTCAAGCACTGGCCAGGATGTACAACCCTGCCAGAGTCGCGGCCTCTACCATGAGAGTAGTGGATATTCCCGGTCTCAAGGCTGGCGCTTCGGATAAACCCGGAAACAGTACCAGGCTGCTCCCGCATATCAAGGATGCCGATGCCCTGCTTCACGTGGTGCGGTGTTTTACGTCAGACGGCCTCTCCTCGCCAGGCGACGTTATCGACCCAGTACGTGATGTAGAAACAATCGACATCGAGTTGATGGTGGCTGACAGTCAAACGTTACAAAACAAAATCGAACGCCTCGCCAAGAAGGTGCGGTCGGGCGATAAGGATGCCATTCGCCAAGTGGAAGATTGTGAAAAGGTTAAAAAAGGACTGGAGCAGGGTATACCGGCTCGGCGGCAGGGACTACAAAGCAGGGAGATGACCAGTGTCCGCGAATGTAACCTGGTCTCTCTCAAACCGGTATTATATCTTGCCAATATCGGCTCTCAAGATGATGCCGTTAACGACTGCCTGAAGAAATTGCAGGCTATTGCCGCCAGCGATGGTTCCGAGATTGTCACCGTCTACGGCCAGGATGAAGCCGATATATCTCAGTTAGACCCGACAGACCGGCAGGAGTTTTTGGCTGAACTGGGCTTGAAAGAATCGTCGATGACACGTTTGCTCAGAGCCGCCTACCGCAAGCTCAATCTGGTAAACTTTTTCACGGTCGGAGAGGATGAAGTCCGTGCCTGGACGTGCCGCCGCGGGGACAAAGCTCCCATTGCCGCCGGCAAGATACATACTGATATGGAAAAGGGATTCATAAGAATGGAAGTGATGGGCTGTGGTGACCTGTTAGAACTTGGCAGTGAGACGGCCGTCATCAAAGCTGGTAAGCAGCGTATTGAGGGTAAAACCTACGAAGTCCAGGAAGGTGATGTCGTGGTGGTACTCTTTAATTAATGCTATTCTTTGTAGTCCATCAATTCATGCTCAACCTGGAAGCATCCGAATCAATTCAGTTAAAGTAGATCTCTCAGAGCCGAACCAGCTTCGGGAAACTGGAGAGTAAAACCCAGTTGAAGCAAATGCCACGGAACGGCCCGCTGGCCATCAAGAAGGATGGTTGCCATCTCACCGAAGAGCAACCGTAAGGCAAAGGCAGGTGTGGGCATCAGTGCCGGTCGCCGGAGTTGTTTTCCCAACAGATGGCTGAATTCAGCATTAGAGAGCGAGACTGGAGCAGTCAGATTGAATGGGCCACTGGCAGCCTCGTTTTCGAGCAGAAAACGGATGGCGCTCACTTCGTCGGCAATGTGTATCCAGGGAAACCACTGCCGCCCGCTCCCCAAATGCCCGCCAGCGAAGAGACGAAATGGCAGCAACATCCGGGGCAAGGCACCGCCAGCGGTACTGAGCACCACTCCGGTACGGATGACTACCCGCCGTACGCCCAGTGTTTCCAGGGGGGCTGTAGAAGCCTCCCACTCTACGGCGACCTGCGCCAGAAAGTCATGCCCCGACGGTGTCTCCTCAGTTATCTCCTCATCGCCACCGGGGCCATAGTAACCGACACCCGAAGCCTGGACAATGACGCCGGGTTTACGGATTGCCACTTCGACTGCTTGAACCAAGGCTCGGCTGGCATTCAAACGACTTCCAAGGATAAGGTGCTTACGTTCATTTGTCCAGCGACCCAAGCCGATGTTTTCACCAGCAAGGTTGATGATAGCATCGGTGCCGTCGACCAAAGACCCCCACCCCTCAGTGGTATAGCCATCCCACCATCTGACAAGAATACCCTCCGGCAAAGCGTTAATACGTTCCGGCCGTCGGCTGAGAACGATGACCTCGTTACCACTACGGGCTAGTTCAGCTACAAGTGCCCGGCCGATAAGGCCACTGCCACCTGTTATCAGGACGCGCATCTTCTTCCTCCCGCTTCCTCTCTCCATATTAGACCATCTTGATAGGTATCGCAAGAATCACAGAGAGCAAGCGATTTGGCTTATTGTCACGCCGTGGATGAAAAGGGTTCCTTTATTTTCTGCGCGACCTGCAATTGTCTTGATTCGAGGGCAGGGACAATAGCATTGAAGTAACTGTTGTAATCTGATAAGATTCCCATATGCACAAGAGATTACTGGTCGGCGGACTGATACTTACTCTCCTGATCACTGGCTGTACCCAACCATCTGTTGAGACTCAGATACCCGCGTCTGCGAGCGAAGCACCAGAAACGCCTTCACAGACTGAGATAACAGAACCAAGCCAAACATCCACACCACCTGTTAAGACTCCAGAACCAATGGAAGCAAGAGAAGCGACTTCCCAAAACGGTACAACTAGTATAGAAGGCAAGGAACGAGAGTCATCCGACAATGTTAGTGGCCCAGTGCTGTCAAACGACCTCGTTAGGAGCATTACCCACACCAGACGTTCTGGTGATTTTGATAATGTCGGCTTGAGTATTGGAGAAACAGCTATTGACTTCACGCTAACGGACGTCGATGGGAATACAGTTAATCTGAGGGGCTTACTCAGTGAGAAACCGGTGGTCATGGTTTTTGGCTCGTTCACCTGATCACCATTCCGGCAGCGGTGCGCTGCTAATGACACCCTGGCTAAGAAATACGGTAGTCGGATACATTTAATAATAATCTATACCAAGGAAGCCCATGCGATAGACACGGGGAGGGTAGGCCTCTCTAGCTATGACGAAGAGGGGAATCCGATCTACGAACCACGGACCTACGACGAACGAGTTGAACTGGCGCGCAAGGCAGTAGCCGCGGAGGGAATAATCGTACCAATACTGGTAGATGAGATGGATAATGCTGTGTGGCTTACTTACGGACCTGCACCGAATATTGCTTACTTGATAGGCGCTAATGGCAAGGTTGTGAAGAAGCAAGGCTGGTATCAACCACAAGAAATGGAGACGGCCATAGTTGATTACCTCGCACAAGTTGGTAATTAACAAGCTAGCCACAGTTGTTTACTCGATTCAAATCTAACATCCGTTATCTTTAAATCCTAATGAAATGATCCTGGTATTTACTTCGCGAAGTAGCAAACTGTTTAACCAGCATGGAACCTGCAGGCTACGGCCTTGGAGCACCAGGAGTTGGCGTTGAGCGAATCTACCAAGCCGTTGACTAAGTCTCTGCCATTCAAGAACCAGCGTATTGCGATAAGGCTGTGCTTGTGTTATTTTAACAAGGGCAGGGGTTAACGATGAAAATTGTCGGAGAGAAAATCAATACGAGTCGTAAGCGGATTGGGCAAGCTGTCGAGGAACGGGATGCGGCATTTATCACCAAAGTAGCTCGGGAACAAGCCAAAGCTGGAGCTAATTACATTGATGTCAATGCCGGCACTCTTCTGGACCAGGAGGTTGATAGCCTCTGTTGGCTAGTCGAGACGGTCCAGAATGAAGTAGAACTGCCTTTATCCCTGGATAGTCCCAATCCCAAGGCGTTGTCCGAAGCCATCAAACGTCACAAGGGTGAACCAATGGTAAACTCCATTTCGCTGGAGCCGGAGCGATTTCAATCACTTCTTCCGGTAATCACGGCGCATCCCTGTCATGTAATTGCTCTCTCCATGGGTGAAACGTCACTACCTACTACAATGGAAGAAAGGGTCGAAGTTGCTTCAGAACTTATCAGGAGACTCACCGGGGCAGGGATTCCACTGGAAAAGATTTATGTTGACCCACTGGTACAGCCTATTTCTGTCGACACCCACATGGGAATCGCTACCCTCGAAGCCATCTACAGAATCATGAACGACTTCCCGGGTGTAAATACCATTTGCGGCCTTTCCAACGTCTCCTTCGGTCTTCCGGAACGCCGCCTGATAAATCGCAATTTTTTGACTCTTTGTGTGTCCTATGGTCTGTCTGCCGTCATTTTGGACCCGACTGATAAGCAACTCATGGCAACACTCATTACGGTTGAGATGCTTCTCAACCGGGATGAATACTGCGAGAATTTTATTGACGCCTATCAAACCGGTCGTATTGGCGGAGAGTAGTTTTACCGTTCGGCTTTGAATGAAAAAGACTTAAGGGGGCTGAAGATGAGTGACTTTAAGACATTGATTGAATCCGTCATCAAGGGGGACATCAAGACGGCTATGGCGGAGACTCAGGGTGCCCTGGATGCTGGTAGCCAAGCGCGGGATATTCTTGACAAGGGGCTTATTGCCGCCATGGATGAGGTGGGTGACAGGTTTTCCAAAGGGCTGACATTTGTCCCCCAGATGTTGCGCTCTGCCAGGACAATGCAAGAATGCATGAAACTGCTTCAGCCGTTCTTTAAAGAAGGTGATATCACC
>Ga0187833_10007249_pt1 | contig 10055 bp, 11 predicted proteins | sample ETNtaG_37_FD_167968 | JGI IMG/M metagenome (GOLD analysis project Ga0187833, IMG submission 167968) | Marine microbial and viral communities from oxygen minimum zone, Eastern Pacific Ocean - ETNP2014_SV_400_PacBio MetaG (Illumina Assembly) | ecosystem: Environmental > Aquatic > Marine > Hypoxic... | reverse complement strand
AAGTCCGAACGATACAGCGACGATGATTGTACAATCATCAACTCAGAGAGCTCGCGATATCAGCTCAAAGTCTCTATTAACAATCTGTCCCGTTTCTGCTGACTGCCAACACTTCGAACACAAAGAACCGATAGCAGCTCGTTATTATTTCGACGACCCATTAGTATTTCGCGCGAGAAACGAGGACTCGATAATGATGGACGCGCTGTGATTCCCGAAGAACTTCGAATGCTTCAGAATACCGTCGACGAGTTCGTCGAGAACGAAGTTGTTCCGCTCGAATCCGAATACAAAGACGAACTGCCGCTCGATGTCAGAGCTCCGTTGCAGGCGAAGCTAAGAGACCCTGGCATCGGGGCTCTTAGCGTTCCAACCGAGTACGGCGGCGCCGGACTGAGCACGCCGGGGATGGACGCTGGTTTCCGAGGAGATCTACATGTCGATGCTCTCGCGGAACTTGATCGGCGGCGTGTCAACCTATTGCTGTATCACGCCAGCGATTATTCGAAGGAGAAGCACCTATACCCGATGGTCCACGGCGAGATTCGGTCGGCGGGAGCGTTTAGCGAGCCCAACGCCGCTGGCGATCTTGGAGGCATCGAGACAACGGCCGATCACGACGGCGACGACTGCATCCTGAACGGCACGAAAGTCTGGATACGCGGAGCGCACGAAGCGAACCACATATTCGTGCTGACCCGGATGCGAGGCACTCCACGCCACGAAGGGACGGCGTGATTCATCGTCGACGCCGGCACTCCGGGATTCGAGGTGAGCCGACGCATTCCGATGATGGACGACACCACACTGAACGAGCTCAGCTTCAACGACTGTGTCGTGCCTGCAGTCCAGCGAGTTACGCCCAAGGGCGGCGCCTGGGAAGCGGCCCAGCGATCTCCGGGCCGAGCTCGGTTTCTGATTGGCGCGGAAGTGCTCGGTATGGACGAGCGGCGCCAGTCGATGGGGATGAGCTATGCGAAGTCGCGCGAGACGTTCGGACAACCTCTCTCAGAGCGACATTGCGTGCAGTTCATTCTGGCCAAGTCCGAGATCGAGATGTACGCGACGCACGTGATGGTCCACGAATCGGCAGGCGGGTCGATCTGGGAGAGAATCTCCAGCGCGAGGCCGGTATGATCAAATTATCCTCGACCGAGATGGCAAGCCGGGTCATTGACCGGGCGTTGCAGATTCACGGAGCGGCCGGATACTCCAAAGACCTGATCATCGAACAGTTCTATCGCGCCATCCGGGCGGTCAGGATTTTCGAGGGGCCGAACGAGGTCCATCGGTGGCGTCTGGCCCGAAATATGCTGCACGATTAGTCGGTGACCGAACGGACTTACAATCCAAAAAATATCGGAGGAACCAATGCCGATCGTCCAAGCCGGAGCTATCCAACTCGAATACTTCGACGTAGGCCATGGCGACCGCACGGTCGTACTCGTGCACGGAGCGTCGTCGTCCGCACGAATCTGGCATACGGTCCAGGAGCTGCTTGCCGCGGCGGGAGTTCGCGCCGTAGCCATCGGTATGCGAGGCGCCGGAGCATCGCACCGTTCGAACGATCCGAACGAATACAACTCTGAAACCTACGGCAACGACCTCGCAGCCCCCCTGGTCCAACTGGAGATTCAAAGGTTCTCTCTGGTCGGCCATTCGTTGGGTGTCAGAAACGCGGCGTATTTCATGCGCGATCACGCATCGGGCTTTGACGTGCAATCGGTGATTCTCATGGCGGGCGGAGACTTGAGCGGCAGACAGGCTCCGACCGCAGAGGAACTGAGTTCGCTCGATGAGTCTTTGCGAAATCCGCCCAATGACGAGGCGTCGCGACGCGCGGCGTGGGAGCCGCTTCACACAGGGTTGCCGTCCGAGGCTCGCGACGCGCTCTGGCAGGACATCTAGAACAATCCGGTCGAGCGGGCTCTCGACCAACGCTCGGGAGTCAGAGAAGACCTCACACCGGTGCTGTCGGCGATGCCGTCGCCGACATTGGTAGTCAGCGGCGACGCGGACGGAGTCGTACCGCTTGAGTCCACGCTGCGAGGCTTTTTGTCGTTGCCGGTTGAGCGACGACACCTTCACGTTCTGCACGGTGTTGGGCACTATCCGAACGCTCAGGCGCCAGACGTGCTCTCAGAGGTGTTCCTCGGCTTCTTGAACGCTCACGTCTCTGCTCAGGCACAGTAGTTCGAGCTACGCGTCCGAATTGTTCGGGAAATGGCAGTGCGGACATTCTCATCCGCACAAACCTCCTCGCCCCTGGTCACCGGCGACGAATGACGAAACTGGGCTTGGCCCCTCAACGTTCTACGGGATCATCCAACAACAATGCGGTCACATCTCGATCGAGAGCGAACAAGGCGACGGCACCAGCCTCAGAATCTACTTGCCGCGCACCGTCGGCGAAACGGAAGATTCCTCAGAGCCGACCGCGGCTGACGGTGTGTTGAGACGCGTGGAACCCATTCTCATCGTCTGAGACGACAAGTCAGTACGCGACTTGGCGTCGGAGATGTTGCGAGACCATGGATTCTCGGTGCTAGCGGCGGGCAACGAAAGCCGGTCGACTTAGCCGGTCCGCGACTAGGCGCCTTCGTGGAATCGGAAGTAGTCGACGAGCTTCTTGATGGCCAGAGCTGCCCGCTCGTACGTCGGATAGCTGGGTATGCGAGCTTCTTGCAGCATAAGGTCGAGTTTCTTCAGGTCGTCGCCGTCGCCGTAGGGATCGGGCGAGAACAGCATTGAGACCACGGGCTTCTGGGTGTCGTCCCGAGCCGATACGAGCGCCGCGATCTGACCTTCGATCTGCTCCGGATCTCGTGCGAACCCAGACGGGCTCATCTGCATTGCGACGACATCGACGTTCGGGTCCGAGCTCAAGATGCTCATGCACGTTTCGGTCATGTCTCGGTTCATGCCGCCGACGTCCACCGGGTTGAGGTAGCTTGCTCCGATTACCCGAAAGAATTCGCCCAGCTTGTCGAGCGAATCTTGGCTGAACATCGGCACGCGAAGCCCCGACTTGGCGAACGCGTCGCTCATCGACACGGACTGCCCGCCTGTCCCGCCGATCAGGCCCACGCCGTCGCCGGTGGATCTGGGAAGCGAAACGAGCGCCTTCAGCACGTCGGTCATCTCGGTCAGCGAGTCGACTCTGATGGCGCCGCACTGCCTGATGAGCACGTCCCAGGTATCCATCGACTCGGCCAACGAACCCGTGTGCGAGGAGGTTGCTCGCTTCCCTTCTTCGGTTTGTCCGCCCTTCCAGATGACCACCGGTTTCTTGGGGGTTATTTCGCGTAGCAGTTCGAAGAATCGGCGACCATCTTGCACGCCCTCGATGTACATCCCGATGAACTCGGTCTGATCGTCCTGTGCGAAGTACTCGAGGTAGTCGGTGCTCTCCAGCACCACTCCGTTGCCGAAGCTTACGACCTTGTTGATGCAGATGCCGTTCGCCCCTGCCGCCGCGCTGAACGACACCGCGTGTCCGCCGCTCTGAGACACGAAGGCGACCGGTCCGCCCTGCCCGGCTGGCAGGTCCCGTGAAAACCGAACGCCTATCGCCGGGTTGTACAGACCCATGCAGTTCGGGCCAAGCAAAACCAGGTCGGCGTCTCGAGCCATCTTGGTGACTGCTTCCTGCGCCTCCAAACCCTCGGGCGTGCCGGTTTCGGCAAATCCGGCGGTGAACATGCCCACGCCGGCAACCTCTTTGCTGACGCAGTCCTTGAGCACGAATCCAGCCACGCTTCGGGGCACGGCGATCACCACGTAGTCGACCGGCTTCGGGATGTCCATCAGGCTGGAGTAGTTGGGTATGCCCATATCCTCAATGCCCGGAACGTCGTTCGGGTCGATCTGAACAGAGAACACATCCCCTTGGAACGTGCTCATGCTGCGCAACCACATGTACCCGGACGCCTTTTTGTCCCCTACCACGGCGACCGTGCGCGGGTTCAGTGCTCGGTCGATCCTCTCTTTAGCGATCTTCACGCTGTTCACTCTCTCTCGATACTATTACGCGTCTTCAAGCACGATCCGGGCGTCGACGACGGTCAGGCTTTCGCTGTACGCGAACACGGGATTGAGGTCCAGTTCTTTGATCAACGGTCGTTCGTCCACGAAACCGGACAGCTTCAACAGGTTCTCTTCGACGGCGGCGATGTCTATCGCGTCCTGTCCCCGATAGCCGTTCAGCACCGGGAAGCCTTTGATCTCCCTGATCATGTCCGCGGCGTCCCTTGTGGTCAACGGCGCGATGCGGAACGCGACGTCTTTGAGGACTTCGACCAGCACGCCGCCCAGGCCGAACATCAGCACCGGCCCAAACTGCGGGTCCTTGGACATCCCCATTACGAGCTCAATGCCCGGTCGGGCCATCGCCTGAACGGAAACACCTTGAATCTCAGCTCCGGGAGAGCTGGCCGCCACAGCGTCCATCATCGCGTCGTACGCCTGGCTCACTTCGTCTTCATCGGCGAGGTTGAGCCTCACCCCGCCGACATCCGATTTGTGCGCGATGTTCGTCGAAGCGATCTTCAGCACCGCCGGAAAGCCGACATCACGACTCACCTTGACCGCCTCTTCCCGGCTACTCGCCAAGATCGCCGACGTGGTTGGTATTCCCGCGTCGGCCAGAACCTGTTTGGATTCCACTTCGGTCAGAAGCCGGCGTCCGGCATCGTGCACCGATGCGATCGTGTCATTGCCTGCCATAGATTCCCCCGGTTCCGGATCGCACACATCGTTGACGGGTGCGATCGAATCACGATCTCTCGACTCGCGGCATTTCAGGTGCGCCGTCCGATCCACGCGGGCGTCCGAAGCCTGCATCGGCGACTGTGAGAGTCTATCACACCCACTGGCTGTCAAGGGCGGAGAGAAAGTGTACCGACGGGGCGGAGCAAAACTGTACCACTGAGCGCCGCAGTGTGAGCAGCAGAGTCTATGGTGCGTGAGAGCCGGCGTTAATTGGCGACCTGAGGTCGGTCGGTCTGCCGACTGTGCTTGAGGCGGTAGCTGTCCCCGTTCATCTCCAGGATATCGACATGGTGAGTGAGACGATCGATGAGAGCTCCGGTGAGCCGCTCGGATCCAAACACCTCGGTCCACTCGTCGAAGGGCAGGTTGGATGTAACCAGGACAGATCCTCGTTCGTATCGCTGACTGAACACCTCGAAGAGCAGCTCAGCGCCGGTCTTCGACAACGGCACGAAGCCCAGTTCGTCGATGATCAACAATTTGAGACGCGCCAGTCGTCGCTGTAGGTTGAGCAAGCACCGTTCGTCTCTGGCCTCGATCAGCTCGTGAACCAGAGCGGCGGCGGTGGTGAAGCCGACAGACAACCCACGCCGACATGCCGCAAGACCGAGACCGAGAGCGATATGAGTCTTGCCGGTCCCGCTGTTGCCGACGGCGATGACATTCTGGCTGCGTTCGATGTACTCGCACCTGGCCAGCTCCAGAACCAGCGCCTTGTTCAGCGACGGCATCGACAGGAAGTCGAAGGTGTCGAGGCTCTTGGTCGTCGGGAACCGGGCCGCTTTGATCCTCCGTTCCACCATACGATGGTGACGGTCGATCAGTTCCAACTCCGATAGCCGAAGCAGGTAGTCGGGATGGTCGGCTCCTTCTGCGGCACACTGGGTTGCCAACTTGTCGTACTCTTTCAGGAACGTGGGGAGCTTGAGTTGCTTAAGGTTGTGTTCTGTTGGCTGTCAGCAGTTCAACTCGTTCGAGACCTGTGAAAAGCTCTGGGAGTCCACGTACTGTTGGAAGATACGCTGAACGACGACAGCCTGAACGGGTCTGTCTCTCTACGGCCTGTTTCCTTAATGTAGCGGTAGCCGTAGCACCCTTTTCCTGTCCCCTGAGGCAGTTTTCCAGCCCTGGCCCTCTCCAGTTTGCCCAGCATCGTCCTCTCGGCTATCTTCTCCCGCTCGATCTCTGCGGTGAAGGCACCTGCCGCCAGGATGAACCTGCCTACGGCGGTGTCCTCGAATTTCTCAGTCACGAACTCCAGCCTGGCCCCAGCCTGCTCCACCTCGTAGAAAAGCACACCGGTCTGGGCCTGCTCACGGGACAATCGGTCCACAGCGTAGGCCACCACGACATCGACTTCCCCTTGCCATAGAAGCTGGCGGGTGCGCTCGATGCCTGGACGGTCTAGAGTGTACCCACTTGCCGTGTCCTTTATGCACTCGACAACAAGCATCCCATGCGACTCGGCATATTCCACGCATGCCCTCTCCTGCGTATCCAGAGAGGTGCCGTCTCTCTCCTGGGCATCGGTAGACACTCGACTGTAGACCAATGCCTTTACTGGAACCATTTCGGACTCCTCTTCGTGTACTTGCGCTTGGTGCGGGGGTGGCCCACCTTGGGAACGTAGGTCTTGGCGAACTCCTCCAGCACGTCCCTGGATATGAGCCAGCGGTTGGCCATCTTCACGGCAGGGAGCCTCCCGGACTGGCAGAGCTGGGACACGGTGATATGCGCTGCGCCCAGCAGTTTGGCCGCTTCGCTCGAAGATACGAACTGGTCTTCCGTCGGTAATTCCATTACAGATTTAGTATACATGGAATAGTATGCGTAAACAAGGTTATTAGCTATTGTGCACTCTCTAGCCCAACGACCCGACCTATGGATGGCGTTGCGGTCAACAGCCCACAGATGAAAGGTGGTCTAGGGGCGGCTCTGTCGTGTGTGTGCAGTGCACCTGGAAATCGTTCGTACCGTCCGAACCCTATTCGCATTCAGCTACGGTTCAGCTACAAATCTAGGGTTCGAATGGCGGTTCGAGGGTTCGAGCCCCTCCCCCATTGCTCCATAGGCTATACTACCCTCAGAGGCAGGGCCATGTTGGATCCTATGACGAAAATCCGCATTAATTCCTACGCCTTTGATCCATGGTTTCTAATCGTGGTCGCAATAGGAGCGGGTCTGCGACTTAGCCGCCTCGGCGACTTCGAGAACCAGTACTATACCGCCACCGTCGTCTCGATGCTCCAGAGTCCAGGCAACTTCCTTTTCGCATCCTTCGACCCGGGGGGTGCTGTCATGGTAGACAAGCCTCCCGCTTCCTTCTGGATACAGGCCATCCCGGCAGCCATCTTCGGGGTGAGCAGGTGGTCGGTGACCGTGCCACAGGCTGTTGCAGGCATTCTCGCCATCGTCATTCTCTACATGGCCATCAGGCCAACTTTTGGCCGTATCGCCGCGGTATCAGCTGCTCTTGTCCTGGCGCTTATCCCAGCCAGCGTCGTCATCGACAGTCGGAACGAGCCGGACTCCATGCTCTCACTTGCGTTGCTGTTGGTGGCATTCTGCATCATCCGCGCTGTGCAGACCGGCAAGGGGCGATGGCTCATGGCGTTCGCTTTACTGATGGGAATTGGCTTCAACATAAAGATGTTGGTTGCCTTTGTACCGTTGCCGGCCTTTCTTCTCTACTATACTCTCGCTACGAAAGCACCGATCCGGCAGGTGGCGACACGCACTGCCCTGGCGATAGGGGTGCTGCTGGCCGTGTCGCTTTCCTGGATGAGCGTGATAGCCATTACACCTACTGACACCCGTCCATACGTGGGCTCGACCCGGGACAACTCTATCTGGACCCTCGCGTTCGCATATAACGGGCTAGACCGGTTCACCTCCTTCATCGGTCCACGACAGAGGCGGTCGATTCCTCCAGCGCAGACCGGAGACTCCATCCAACGGGGAGGGCCGTTGGCCCCGCCTGGGTACTCAGCGTCTCCCGGTGGCGGCCAATCCGTAGGGCCGCCGCCCATTTCGCAGGACGCGCAGGACACGGGTCTCCTGGGCCTACTCAGCAATCCTCTTGCCGGACAATTGGGTTGGCTCTTGCCGCTGGGGCTGTTTACTTCAACTGCAGTTGTGGTAGTCCTTCTTCCTGAGCAGGTGTTTAGGCATCCTGCGTCATTCTTTGCGTTGGTCAGAGAATCTCCCTCGGCCTCACAGAGCATTCTGTGGGGAGGGTGGTTAATGACGGCGGTGTTGGTTTTTGGCCTGGCCAACGCCACCACGACCCATCCCTACTATCTCGTGGGGGTGGCGGTCCCCTTGGCTGCTGTCTTGGGAATAGGTCTGTCCCTGTGGTGGAGCACCTTCAATCATGGGGGAGCAACAGCGTGGCTGCTACCTAGTGTTCTGGGTGTCACGGTGGTCTACCAGGTATATGGATCTAGCGAGCTCGTTGGAGACTGGGCCATTGCCTTGGCACTGGGAACTTCGCTTCCGGCGACCCTGGTCATGGCCATCGCCATATGGAGGCGGCTCACAGTGGAACTCTTGGCCGCAGCCGCTGTTGCTCTAGGCGCGCTGTCCGTCCTGGCAATACCGCTGGTTCTAGCGATTACATTGGAGGGACGGATCGCAGGTCCAGGCGTGAGTCCCCCGAGGCCAGCCTCGGCTTCGCCGATCGACAGGGAACAGGACCCGGTAATCGCCATCTCTTCGTTCATCACGGAGCAGGGCGACTCTGGGTCGGTGTTTGCGATTGGGACCGTCAACGCCCGGGAGGCCGCTCCGTTTATCATAGCTGGTGTGTCCGCCATTGCTATCGGCGGCTTTTCCGGATCCGATCCCGTCTTCACTATTGACTCATTCCGCGCTATGGTTGAACGAGAAGAGCTGCGATACTTCCTCATGCCGCGTCCCAGTGCTCCAGGCGGACCGGGAGGCCGCTCACCCCAAGAGCACATCCTGAATCTTGTGCGCAGCACCTGGGAGAACGTATCCATGGCCGCGAACCTACCTACTGAGACCCTTTACAGATACCCAGGCCAGGACGCTAGGCCATAGCCCTCTCGGCTATACTGCCTCTATGGGCAGGCTCATGCGGGGTGGCGGGTGGAGCCTAACGGTAAGAGTCCCATCGGGGATTAGGTACGACTGGAGGCCCGGAAGATTAAACTCAAGCTCACAATATCATTCCTTCTTCCAGCAGCATTTATGTTGTTGCTGGCAGCTTGTGGTGGGGGTAGTCAGATTGCTGATACCCCGACCCCTGAGGCCAAAGTGGTGGCTAAGGCGATAGCTCAGCCTAATCCTACGAAGGAGCCTCCTGAGCCAGAACCAACAACGCCACCTATTCCCAAACCAACCTCAACGCCCACGCCAATGCCTACGCCTGCTCAGGTGCTACCTACGACTACTTCCACGTCAGTGCCACCTACGGCTACGCCTACTCGGATGTCGCCCTCCACTGCTACTCCTGCCCAAATGCCTCCGAATGCGACACCCCCACCCGTTCCAACCAGATCACCAACGCCAGTACCCACGTTTACGGCTACGCCCACACTTATACCCAGCCCTAGTCTTGAAGAAACACAATCATCAAATGTAATTGATGATTTCGGATTTACTCTCTCGCTAGATAAAGATACTAGTTTTTCTTCTACCAATCTGACCATTTCAGGGATGAGCAATGATACAGCTAACACACAACAAGGCCTTTTGAGCTTTGAATACAATGGAGTCGACATCGCTATTCTCTGGTTACCCGCAACAGCCGACTCACCATCATCGATAATCGAATCAACATTCCAGCTTCTCAAAGACAGCCAACCATCTAATATCCTTACACCTGTTTCCGATGGAGATATCTCGATAGACGGCGAATCAGGGACATTCGGTGGCTTTGTGGCAACGGATTCTTCTGGCGCAAACGCTGGAGGAGGTTTGATAGCCGCTTGGACATGCCAAGAACTTGACATTTCTCTTATACTGGTTGCGACGGGACCCGATGCTACAGCGTTGCAGATAAGATTCGATCGCCTAGTTTCAGGATTCAAATGTAGTTGAACTGTTAGAAGATAAGCTTGTATGCACATATGGTGGCAAACATGATTCGCATGTTAACTATATTAACTGTAATTGTGGTGACTTTCGGCGTGATTGAAACCACGTCAGCAGGACCTCCAGCCCCCACTCCACCAGCTGGAAACCAGCCGAGCACTCCACCAGCTGGAAACCAGCCGAGCACTCCACCAGCTGGAAACCAGCCGAGCACTCCACCAGCTGGA
>Ga0187833_10007246_pt1 | contig 10056 bp, 9 predicted proteins | sample ETNtaG_37_FD_167968 | JGI IMG/M metagenome (GOLD analysis project Ga0187833, IMG submission 167968) | Marine microbial and viral communities from oxygen minimum zone, Eastern Pacific Ocean - ETNP2014_SV_400_PacBio MetaG (Illumina Assembly) | ecosystem: Environmental > Aquatic > Marine > Hypoxic... | reverse complement strand
TAAACTGGCAGAAAAATCAGAGATTTTAAAGGAAGTTTTTTTAAAAGATTTTAATGATTTTAAAAATAATCTACGCCCATTTGCGTAATCTGCGGATAAAATAATCAACCCCGAACCCGTGCATCTTGTTTTTTTCTCATTTCCCTGATGAAAATGAGAAAGGAGAATCTTAGACCTTTGAAAATCTTCGTCCTCCTTGCATTAATGCACGTAGAAATTTCCGAAATATACACCCAAAAGTTGGGCTCTCGACCATGATTTGGTGACCTTAAAGGGGGCTTATTTTAAGGTGGACAACCCGAAAATTGCTTTCCGGGCCCACCTATCCGCCTACGAGTTATATTGATATTATAATTTCTAACGGGGTGAACCTTCAGATGTATCGTGTTTTTCTCTTAATTTTTCCAGTTCATCATCGCTGCCAGGCCGGCCGGCAGATTTAACGAGTCTGGCATCAACGGCGATTTTTTATTTGGGGAGAATCAGCATCTATGAACTCAGTTCTTACCGCCCATGGTGGAATCTGGAATGTTACCAAAGAGTTCCGGAAGCCTCCAAGCGGAGAGAGAACGCGTGGAATGTAGCTCGGATTCTTGAATCAATCAAGTACGTTCAAAAAATAATAGTTCGTCGCATCAAAATGGAAGAAAAATTTGGTCACAAAGCCAGCATGACCAGCCAACGGAAAAATGAAAACAAATCCGACCGCTGCTCATAGAAGCTAAGCGCGTGCAAAATTCAGGATCCAATAAAAAACGAACAGAATGAAACGGTTTTTGGTAAGCATACTCAGGTTCGGGATTGTTGCTGCAATTCTTGTGTTCCTGTTCAGAAGCGGCCAGTTTGAGCCAGCGAAGCTGGTAAAGATTTTTGCACGGCCGGATCTATTTCTGGCGGGGACTTTTTTTATTATTTCCACCACCCTGATCGGTGCGCTGCGGTGGCGGCTTCTTGTACGGATACAAAATGTTAATCTGGGGGTGTGGGAGTCTATCAAGCTTACTTATATCGGATTGTTTTTCAGCGCGGCACTCCCCGGTGCGGTAAGCGGTGATATCGTCAAGGCCTACCATGTTGCCAGGGGAAGGCATCAGAAGGCAGCCCTGGCAACCTCGGTTGTGTTCGACCGGGTGCTGGGACTCTATACACTGATACTGGCCGGGACCGTTGCCGTGTTCATAGGAGTAGCGGGCGAGCTTTTTACCGGTGAAGCCGGCGCATGGTCTAACTTCTATATGCAGACGGTGGGGCTGTTTGTTGTGGCTCTTTTTGGACTGCTTACCGTTTGCGGCGGACTTTTCATGAGCAGTAGAGTGAGAAGGTCAGCTCTGATGGAGCGCCTGCTTGCAAAGCTACCGTTTCAAAAAACAGCGGCAGAGATCTACGATGCCGTGTACAGCTATGGCAGGAAGCCAGCACTGACACTGAAAGCGGCCGTGCTTTCTGCTGAAGCGCAGATTCCCCTCTACCTTGGTATTTGGTGCTTTGCTGTGCTGCTGGACATTGAGGAACTCAGCGGCCTTGACTATATTATCGCACTTCCCGTTAGCCTGGTGATCAATGCCATACCTGTCGCGCCTGGGGGGCTAGGGATAGGGGAGGTCGGATTTTCGGCTGTTTTTTCAATTTTTGGATCCAGCGAAGGGGCTGAGCTTGCTATGTTATTTCATGCTGTGTTTCTTGTGCTTGCCGTCGGCCTGGGTGGTCTTATGTATCTTTTTATGGATGTGCTTGGTAAAAACAGGGAAAAGGCAAAGCTACAACAGCCCCCACAATCAGGACATCAGTTCAAATTGGAATAACCCCTTAATTAATTTAGTAGAAAATTGCTGGGCAAAGGCTGAATTCCTGTCACTTAAGCTGCGGTGCTGCAAAAAAAGATGCCGCCTCACACCGAACCATCAAGGAACTGGCCAAGGAAGAACGGATGGAAATTCTAGGTATTTCATGTTTTTACCATGACAGCGCCGCCTGTCTTGTGCAGGATGGCCATATTCGGGCCGCGGCCCAGGGGATAAAGCCGTGGTTGGTATCAACAGCGGTATGCTCTTTAAGGCCGTAATGGCGTGTATTGTACTGAATCTGTGAACACCACTCCCGCAACGCAGCGTCGCCATCCGCCGCCGACAGAGGGCAGCGGAGAGCGGACGGGACGATTATTTTCACTCGCAATGTTCTGGCTCGATGTCAAGAATTAAGGCAATTGATTTCTTTATAAGGTCGATTTCGTCGTTTGAGATGTTATCGATCTTTTCCACAAATCTCTTATGGCTGATGGCTCTAATCTAAAAACAGTCAACTGCTGATTTCTTCCGTAATTCATTGTTTGAGTTGGGATCCAAAGGAACAAAAAACGGGTTTTCATCCCAATGCGGATTCCAGGCCGTAACGGGCACAACAATGGCAGGTTTAAGATGCTTGTCATGACCACCGTTTACAACAATTACAGGCCGTCAATTTTATCAGGGCTCCTAGCAGAGCAATAGAATGTATGAATAATATGCGTGGATCTGTGAGAATCTGCGTCCTATTCATACAAATTAGGGAACATGGATAAAAAATCTAAAATATATGTGGCAGGTCATACCGGGTTAGTCGGTTCAGCACTAATACGAAAATTTAAAAGTGAGGGATACTCAAATCTGATCACTCGCCGCCATTCAAAATTAGACTTGATCCGGCAGTCAGAAGTTGAGGCTTTTTTTGAGACCGAGAGACCGAAATATGTAATCCTCACAGCTGCCAAAGTCGGCGGCATCTGGGCGAATAACACCTATCCTGCAGAATTCATATACAGCAATCTCGCCATTCAAACCAATGTGATTCACGCATCATGGCGAACGGGTGTGAAACGATTGCTGTTTTTAGGATCATCGTGCATATACCCAAGAGACTGTCCTCAGCCCATGAAAGAGGAATACCTGCTTACCAGCCCCCTGGAACCCACCAACGAACCCTATGCCATCGCCAAAATTGCCGGCATTAAAATGTGCCAATCCTACAACCGGCAGTATGGAACCAAATTCCTTTCCATCATGCCCACCAACCTATACGGTCCGAACGATAATTTTGACCTCGAAACCAGCCATGTGTTGCCGGCATTCATTCGAAAATTTCACGAAGCAAAGATTCAGAAAAAAGATTCGGTTAAGATCTGGGGGAGCGGGAAGCCATATCGTGAATTCTTGCATGTTAACGATTTAGCGGACGCATGCATATACATCTTGAGCCTCAAGAGCAGCCGTTACGATTCAACAACAAACGGTTTTCCACCCATCATAAATATCGGTTATGGGAAAGACATCTCTATTCAAAATCTCGCAGAATTAATCAGGGAAATTGTGGGATTTAGCGGGATTATAGAAAATGATCTGACGAAACCAGACGGAACCCCTCGCAAGTTGCTTGATGTTCAAAAAATGATGGATATAGGCTGGAAACATAGAATAAGCCTGGCCGATGGAATTCGAAACACCTGTGAATGGTATAAGAAAAAATGTATTTCCTAACCCGGACAAGCCGGAAATAGATTGGTAATTGTTGATTGATTTAAAGCTTTTTATCATTTTTTATAAATGGGTGAAAGTGAAATAAAACAACGCATTTTATGAATGCTTCTATTCTACACCCTTTCAGATTAGGTGCACAGAAAATCATAAAATATATTTATACAAATAAAGAGCTCGCTGCTTTGATTATCTTTTCCAGTCTTGTGGCATATTTCTATGTCTTTGATGGTTTTGTGCCCGGTGATTCAATACGCTATGCATTGGGTTTTCAGAAAATCGTCCAAGGAGGAATTCCAGAAATTACGAGTACGTTTAATGGCGCAATGTCTTTTGGTTATTATATACTGATGGCTTCCATGATGAGTATTATAGGCGATTCTATCAGCTTGAGCGAATTGATGAACGGTGTAAGCGCTGCTGTTTCGATTATATTACAATTCTTTCTGTTTTTATTCTATCATTCACTCTGTCAAGACAAAAAACAGTCCTTAATTGCCTGCCTGTTGGTAATGCTCTCTCCAGGAATTTGGTTGCTCAGTTATTACAGACACCCTATCATTATATCGATAACCCTATTTGTATCTTCTTTGTACCTATTCGATAAAATTACCCAAAGAGACTGTTGTTTCAAGCGTTCAAAATATCTTTGACTGGTGTTTGTTCTATTGTCCACTTTGGCTCTAACGGTAAGGCTTGATATTGCGTTGTGTTATGGGGCTTATTTTGGCATTTTGTATTTTCGACGATCTTTTTCGATTTACAACTTCTCTAAAACAGTTGGCGTACTTCTAATCGTATTATGTGCTTTATTGGCTTTACACTATCTTGTATTGGGTTATTTTATCAACCCAACAGGCAGAACTGTTGTTAAACATATTGCTACAAGGTTAGATTCAGGATTCAGTCTCATTTTTCGTTATGTCACAATAAATGCATTCCAATGGTCCCTATCGGCCAATGCACTCATTGTCTTTTTGGCTCTGGTGGGTTTTTTTCATATCGGGCCGACATCTAAATCGGGATTTCTTTTATTCTCGTGGATTGCTCCGTGGCGCATATTTTTGCCTTTTAGAGTAATGCCTCTTGGACGCATAGCAGCTCCGACCATACCGATGCTGTCATTCGCAGCTGTGCTTTACTTCAGTTATCTGTTTAGCAAAAGAAAAAAAATAGGTTTAGTATTGTTATTGATAGTTACACAGATAACCGCTGTGGCTATATATTATCCACTGATCAAAATATTTCCTTTTAAAATAGAAGTAGACGGCCGGATTTTATCAACGTTCCCGTTAGGTTTTCCACCCGTCGATTACCATTATAGACAACGTGCTATTTACGGCCGCGAAAAGATCGCAAAAGTGGTCGCAAAAGAAAAGGATCATGACGTTGTGATAATCGGAAGCGGACGCGAGTTAACAGTTTATGAATATTATCTCCACCAATTTAGAAATATTACTTCTCATAATAGATTAATAATCGATGATATCATTTTTAAAAGATACATAACGCCAGAAAATGTGTTCTTAATTTTTGATTTTAATTACAATTGGCAAATAAAAGATCCAGTTCATAGGATCATAAAAGAGTCCAATATTGCTGTCGACAAGATTCATTTAATGCCATATTGGAAGAAATATCCTTTGGAAATAGAAACATTTTTTTTGAATAAGGAGTCTATTGAGAAGATCTTATATTGGGAAACTAAAAATAAGAACCAGGAAGGGAAACGGATTCGTTATTAGTATCATTTAGCATATAAGGCGGGCGCTGAGCCATAGGATTTTTTTATTCAAGAAATGAAAAAAATCAGTTTTTTTATTTTTGTAATTTCCTTTTTCTTATATCGACCCTACACAATGCAACAATTCGGCATGTTGTATCGAGGAGATGATCCCCAATATTTTTCATATTCAACATCCATGGCGTTTTTTGAATTTCCATCATTTGAAAAGGAACTGACCGACACGGTCCAAGCTCACCCCATCGGGTCCGGCATTTTGGCCGCCCCCTTTGTTTTTGCCTTTTCGATGATTGATAGAATTATCGGTTCCAGCATCGTTGATGAACGCAATTGGGATAATGTAGAAGCGAGTTGGACGCTTTTCGGTTTTGTATTTTCTTCTGTTTTCTATTTTTGGCTTTCAAACTTCTTTGCTTATAAAGGGCTGCGATTATATTTCAGCGAAAAATATTCAGTTCTCGCCATTATCGTCATGATTCTAATCCAAGGCGTTCCCCTTTATGTCTACCGTCGACCGGTTTTTTCTCATATTTACGAGTTCTTTCTCCAGAGCGTGCTTGTATATATTCTGTTATGGTGCAGCCACAGAGACAATCACAGGCAAGATGGGTATATATTTATCTTTTTGATCAGTTTGATAATAGGAATGGTTGCACTGGTAAGATACAATAATATCACTATTGCTTTATTCTGGCCCATCGCTATTTGGAGTGTGCATGACAATAAATTTGTCCTGATGAAAAACTGGAAGAACATTGTTCTTACTTATCTTATTCTATTTGTTCCATTTATTGTCTTTATAGGTTTGCCACAAATTTCAAATGACAATACTTCCCACTTATTTATTATTCAGAACATACTGGGTGTAATGTCTTCTACAAAGATAATATTATTATCATTGATAAATATTAATAGGTGGAAATATGTTTTGTTTGGATATAACTGGGGACTATTTTATACGGCGCCGTTTATTTTGATCTCTATTTTTTCGTCATTATATTTTAAGACTAATTATAGAAAAGCGTTGATAATGGCCATGGTTCCTTTAGCTTTCAATTTTATCTATCTTGTCATAACCTGGAGAACTCCTGGCTCATGGTATGGGTATAGATATTTTTTCTTTTCTGCTATTCCGATATTGTTGCTTCCTATCGCAGGATCAATCCAGTATTTTGAAAGAAAATTCGGTCAGATAATTTATTTGCCTTTATTATTGTTGTCCTTACTCCCTTTATTCTCGATGCTGTGTTTTGAAGGCAATTCAGATAATTTGACCTTGCATACTGGATATAAAATAAAATGGCTTGGCGGGTGGGATAACCCTACCTATCAACTGGAAGTATGGAAAACGTTACTATTTCAACCTAAAGAGTTTTTGGTTGCCGTCCTTAAAGGAGGTCCACTATATAGCGTATACCTGTTAACATTAATTTTCAATATCAAGAGTTTATTGCCTGGGATCGTTTTTGAAAAATATCCATACCTTGAAATCAAAGTCTTTATTAAATCCATCATCATATATATAATCCCCTTCATTTCCTATTTTATATTTTCTAAGTTTAGAATGACCAGAAAATAAAGCAGCTTATACTGTTACAGATGCTTTCATAGTGGTTGAGTCGGTTATATGGAGTAATAATGGTGGGAATATTGAGTTATTGAGTTTTCTATAAGAATGAACAATTGAATTAAATCGCCTAAGAATCATGAAGATCTTGTTTGTTCAACCAATGGCAGTAGCGGATGAGATTATTCCTCCACTTCACTTCGGTTATCTGGCTGGAAGCATATCAAAAGGACATGAGGTTCGTATCCTTGATCAGCTTAAGGATAGGTATAATTTAAAGCATTTGTTAAGTATAATTTTACGGGAAAATCCTGATGTTATCGGCCTTAGCGCCTATACCAAAGATCTTTCTTTTATATATAAATTTTCAATAAAATTAAATCATATTGTACCTGATTCTAAAATTGTATTAGGCGGGGTACAAATGACACTTATGCCTGAAGAGACATTTCGATATTTATGGAATTATGTTGATTTTGGATTTGTGGGTGAATGCGAAGCTGACTTCTCTAAGTTTGTTGATGCTTTTGAAATAGGCATAGAGAATGAGAACTTCAAAGACTTCTCTAATCTTGTCTGGAAGAATAATGGTGAAGTTATCGTAAATAAAAAAAATATTCCGAATCAACTTGATGCGCTGCCGTTCCCTCGGTGGGAACTTGTAGACCCGAGAGGATATCCGAAGGCACCGCATGGTGCTTTCCTCAAACAATTTCCTGCCGCTCCTATAATTACTTCAAGGGGATGTCCGTATCCATGTACATTTTGTGCCGCATCATCAATTTCTGAAAAAAAGTCCGATACAGATCAGTGGACAATGTCATTGAAGAAATTTAATTGCTCAATAAAAAATTTGATGTGAAAGAAATTCATATAGAAGATGATAATTTTTCCATAAATAAAAATCGAGTGATCGAATTCTGTGAAAAGATGTTAAAAGAAAATTTGGGCATCACCTGGGCTTCCCCTAATGGTTTAAGGCTTGGCAACTTGGATTTTTCAATTTTAAGATTAATGAAGCATGCTGGGTGCTATTCGCTTAATGTTGGTATTGAAAGCGGTAGCGATGATGTTTTGAAGAGGATTCGCAAAAAAAAATACAACCGAGGAAGTGAAGGAGCAGGTTTCTAAGGTTAAGAAAGCTGGTATTGATATTGGTGGTTTTTTTATTTTAGGTTTTCCTGGGGAAACCGTTCATCAAATGAGAAGAACGATCAATTTTGCCAGAGATTTGAACTTAGACCGTATTGGTATATCTTATTTTCAGCCATATCCTGGGACCAAAGAATATTCTATATTGGTCGATTCTGGAGATTATAGATTATATCTGAATGGAAACAGGCTTTCACTGCACAGTATCAGCTACACCACCATGGGAGTTGGAAAAAGAAAATTAAGAATGCTGAGATGCATTGGCTTCATAAAGTTTTATTTCAGATTTAAGATTTTTATAAAACTTATAAAAGCAGTTAAAGATCTTGATCATTTAATTTTCATCGTAAGACGAGGAATTAGATGGTTAAGTACGTAATAAATTTTAGTAAAGGATTACACCAAATGGGGTTTTACGATTCCACTTTCAATTAAATTCAATTTGATACTGCTAAAAAACGGCAGCGATATATATCAGGTCGCTCACCGATACCTATCCAAATTATTCATCAATTCGCTAATTTTTGTCTTAACTTTGGTGAGAGTCTGAATGAATGTGTATTCAAATTTGTGATCGATCAATTTTTGGACAAATTGAACCCTTATAAAACTACTTTATTTATAGGCGCCTTTAATAAGGAAGCAATTCATGCTAAATGACAAAACCATATTAATAACCGGCGGTACCGGATCTTTCGGAAAAAAATGCACACAAATTGTCCTGAAAAATTATCATCCCAAGAAACTGATTATTTTCAGTAGAGACGAACTCAAGCAATTTGAGATGTCTCAGCGTTGGAGCATGAAGAAATATTCATGTATTCGATATTTTATCGGTGACGTTAGGGACCATGCTAGGTTGATCAGAGCTTTTTGTGATGTGGACTATGTCATTCATGCGGCGGCACTCAAACAAGTTCCTGCAGCCGAATACAATCCAGCGGAAGCAATAAAGACCAATATTATGGGCGCCATGAATGTCATTGATGCTGCCTTGCAGAACAATGTCAAAAGAGTCATTGCTCTTTCGACAGATAAAGCCTGTAATCCGATAAATCTGTATGGCGCAACAAAACTGTGTGCGGATAAACTGTTTTTAGCCGGAAATGTATACAGAGGAAAGGAAAGAAAAACAACATTCAATATCGTTCGATATGGAAATGTTTTGGGAAGCCGTGGATCTGTTGTCCCTTTCTTCAAGGAACGGTCGAAAACCGGGACTCTGCCCATAACAGATCCTCATATGACCCGTTACTGGATTACACTAGATCAAGCCGTTTATTTTGTGCTACACGTATTAGAGCTAAACAGCAAAGGAGCTATTTTCGTTCCGAAAATTCCAAGTATGAAAATTACAGATTTAGCTACTGCTATTGCGCCTGAATGTGAACAGGAAACAGTTGGCATTCGACCAGGAGAAAAGATTCATGAAACCCTGATTGGTGAAGATGAGGGGCGCAATACTACAGAATATAGAGATTGCTATGTTGTAAGACATGATCATTTCGAAATTGACACTTCCATTCTTGGCAATGGTGGAAAATCTTGTGGTAAAGGGTTTAAATACACATCTGACAACAATCCGGACAAATTGACCGTTTCACAGTTGAAAGATATTTTGGAACGAATATCCAATGACTATGCTATCGAAAAAACACGATGGTCTTTGGATGACATCCCCCAATGACTTTACCATCAAAAGTCACAAGAAAGGTGCATGGGGAATAGATGGATGAGAATAAAAAATTATTGATTACAGGCGTTAGTGGCTTGTTGGGTAACAACATTGCTTACTATTTGAAGGATCAATACGATATCCTTGGCTTGTACTACATGCACCCAATTCAACTAAAGGGGATCTCAACGCAAGCCTGCGATCTTTCCAATACCGAAAAACTCAATCGAATAGTCGATAAATTTGATCCCGATATCATTATACACTGTGCATCTCTTACAGATATCGATGCCTGTGAAAAGGATCAGACGGTTACCTGGGAAGTCAATGTTAAATGTACAAAGCATATCGTTGAGCAAATCGGAAGAAGCACTACCAAGCTGATATACATCTCAACGGATGCAGTATATGA
>Ga0187833_10007245_pt1 | contig 10057 bp, 8 predicted proteins | sample ETNtaG_37_FD_167968 | JGI IMG/M metagenome (GOLD analysis project Ga0187833, IMG submission 167968) | Marine microbial and viral communities from oxygen minimum zone, Eastern Pacific Ocean - ETNP2014_SV_400_PacBio MetaG (Illumina Assembly) | ecosystem: Environmental > Aquatic > Marine > Hypoxic... | reverse complement strand
ATGAGATCCCATCCTTACGGCGTAATATTTGCGTTTTGTCATTTCTTCAGCAGCAGGTATGTAATTGCATATATTTGAATCTCTGAAATTGTGATACATCCAATCCCTATCACTCTTGAGGTTATCCAAATACACGGAGTCTCTGGAATGAAAACAAATAAATTGTTTGTCATCATGAATGCCTAACTCAAACAATAGTTTTTTCCCTAAAACTTGTTCATCTGGAGTGAAAGAGATTGGGGAGTCCACATGCCTAAGAATATTTTCTGTAATTTCATTGTTAATTGCCTTGTTGTGATCCGATGTATATTGAACCCTATCTGGATGATAGATTATTTTTTCTCCTGGTAAGCGTTCATTTAATTTGTCAATGGATTTTAGTAAACGACTGAAAATAAGGGGAGTGGGATGCAATGCACGCTTCCACATCTTTAGATATTGTTCATTAGCTACTTGACCAGTTGATATATCGAAATAGACGATATCAAGAATACCTGAGGGGAATTCTCCATTTTTCTTTCTTGCCAAATATACATTTGCAATATCAAAATGCCCAATGCGTCCGGCATCCATCCAAATGAAACGCACCTTTATTACTGGTTGTAATAATCGTATCAACAGAACAAAAGGTATTGATGCCAACCATAAGATAACATCCCTAACGACCCGCCCGATCTTTCTATATAATACTTTAGTACCACCTTGCCGTATTTGAGTTACTTGTCGGGCAAGAAAATTTTTAAATTTATGAATCATCGATAACTACAAAGAAAATTGCAACATTTGTGAATTAACTTTCTCTAGCCGATGGTTTCCATTATAGCATCAACAATGTTATTATGCATTGGATAATAATATTTTTCTAACTCGCTACTTGCTGGAGTTGGAGTATCGGGGAATGCAACTCGAACAATATTGGAACGAAGTTTATCTTGGATATTTTCTGATACTATAGCACATATTTCAGCGCTCAAGCCATTTGTCTTATGACCAGGATCGGCAACAATTAGTCGTCCAGTTTTAGCAACAGATTTTATTATAAGATCGCTATCAAGCGGATACAGCGATCTTAGATCGAGAACTTCAACGTTAATCCCCTTTTCAGCGGCTACAGTTGCTGCAGCGAGAGCTTCGCCAACAAGATAACCACAGCAAACAATGGTTAAATCATCACCCTTTTTAACAATTTTCCCTTTGCCAAAATTGATGGTGTATTTTTCTAATGGAACGTCACCCTTTGTGCTATAACATAAATAGTTCTCAATAAATAGGACAGGATTAGGGTCTTCAATTGACTTAATAAATAGACCTTTTGCATCATAAGGATTTGATGGCATAACAACCTTTATCCCAGGCATATGAGAAAATAAGGCTTGTAAACTCTGTGAATGAGTCGGCCCCATTCCCCATCCCTGACCAACAGTACATTTAATTACAATAGGAACACTTTGGCGGCCACCAAACATATAGTGCCACTTGGCGGCATGATTAAGGATCTGATCCATAGCCATTAATAGAAAATCCATTCGTTGATGAATAATTATCGGAAGCATATCAACCATCGATAATCCAATGGCAACTCCCATACACCCATTTTCTGCAAGCGGAAGATCAATAACTCTTTCACTTCCAAATTCCTGATGCAGGCCTAATACTGTCCCATCAATACCTTTGGGGTCATCCACACCTTCACCAAGGACAATCACTCTAGGGTCATTTTGCAATGCATAGTGTATTGAATCCCTCACAGCTTCACTGAATGTCAATTCTCTCATATATCAATTCTTCTTGCAGACATCACATCGGAAAGCACGTCTTCAGCATTTGGGTATGGGCCTTCTTCTGCGTACTTTACAGCGTTTTTTATTTTCATAATAATTTTATTGTATAAGATTTTTTTTTGTTCATTATCAATGATGGATTTTTCTTCCATATAAGTTTCAAGTTTTTTTATCGGGCACTTTGCAATCCAACTGTCGACTTCTTCCTTTGTTCGATAACCAAGTTTATAATCAGGATGTGGACCCGCATGCCCAAGTATTCGATAAGTCATACATTCAAGTAGAAATGGACCATTTCCAGAGCGCACTTTTTTTATAATTTCATTTGTTTTACTATATACTTCCAGGACGTTATTCCCATCAACTCTCTCACCAGGGACACCAAGACCTTCATATCTTTTGTGGGCATTATTGTATTTTTGCCTGGTATCTAAACGTGAAAATATTGCATATCCATTATTCTCAACTACGAATACAATTGGAAGGCTCTTTACTGCCGCAAAGTTAAAACTCTCATAAACTGCGCCCTCCTCAAGCGCACTGTCACCTAAAAAGGATATGATGACATTTTCCAATTTCTTATGTTTAATTCCAAGTGCCGTGCCAGTTGCGATAGGCACAGATCCTCCAACGATTGAACTGCTCCCCAAATATCCGGCATCCTTGTCATAAAGATGCATTGAACCGCCTTTCCCCGAAGAACAACCGGTTTTTTTACCAAATAGTTCTGCAAAAAACTTACCCAAGTTTCCATTTGCAGCAATATAATGTCCATGACTTCTATGATTACTAAATAAATAATCTCCTTTAGTAAGGTTTGCGCACACTCCCGCTGCAACCGCCTCCTGCCCGTGGTACAAATGAGGTGAACATTTTATTGACCCACCTTCTAGACAAATTTGTCTAACCTCTTCTTCTACCAGTCTTGTTCTTTGCATTCTATTATACAGATCATGGATAACAGATCTATCAAGCTTTCCAAAGATTTTTTCAGATTCATGTTTTTCCATAACAATTCCTGTTTTCATGATAGTCATTAATAACCTGTTGAATGACTTCTATGCCTTTGTATTTGGGTCGAAAACCAAGAAGACGTCTGGATTTTTCGAGACTCATGACATAACCTGTTTTCATATCTTTTGAGTCTACATGTCTTACAGGGGGGTGTGTTTCTGTGACACGATATACATAATTGTCAATGGCATTCACAATTTGATTCAAACTAACAGGCTCTTCACTGCCTACATTATAAATGCCGGTGTTTGATGTATTCAATGCCAACTCAATGACATCAATACAGTCGTCGATATAGATCACATCAAAGATATATTCGCCCGTACCTTCTATCACAATTTCTTCGCCATCAAATGCTTTTTTTAAAAGGCGAGGCAGCAAAAGATGTTCCTTGCTAAAATCTCCAAAAACATAGCCAAGTCTTAAGGTTACAGCGTTTAATTGATGATCAATCGCATAACGTTCCGTAAATAACTCTGCAAGAATCTTTGCGATCGCATAATCCGCATAGGTGCCAAATGGTTTCAAATTGACATTTTCTTGTACGCCATTTTTTCCAGACGCTCCATAGACACTCAAACTTGAGATGTTTACAAATTTTTCGACATTATTTTGAACACAATAATCCAGTAAATGTAGGACCCCATTTCCATTGATTGAGATGTATTCATCACTTGAATGAACGTTTTTTTTGGTAGGTACAATTGCCGCAAGATGAATAATTTTTTTTATGTTCTTGTCCCTAATATTGGAGTAATCATTACGATTGGAGATATCCAGTTTTACGTAGGGGATTTCATTCATATCAAAAATATCATCATGATCTCTGCGTCCGGAAGCAAGAACAGATTCCCCTTTTCCATGTAAATAAGTTGTTAGATTTCTTCCAATGAAACCACCTGCTCCTGTAATTAAAATCAAATTATCTTTGTAGATTAATTATTAGTATTACTTTTATATATAAAAATTATATGGACTCGTGCATGTAGTTTAAATATTCAAACTACCTGAGGTTCATGAGTGATTTCCACCCACGTCGATTCAATCTCTTTTGCTACAGATGTAAGATATTCCTCAGTGAATATTTCATGCTTAATTTTATATTGATGGGATGATCCAAGAATTTCGATTTCATTCGAAGTGGTAAGAAGGTCATTTTTTTCACAATAATCTCTAAGCTCTGTTCCAGGAAACGGTGTTGCAAGTGATACTGTCCATATGACATTATATTTTTCAGTCAATTCCTTTGCGAAATCTATTGTCAGCTTTATATCATCTTCTGTCTCTTGGGGGAAGCCAATAATTAAAAAACCAGTGACACGTAGACCCGCGTTAAAACTCCATTTGGCAACATCTTTCATCTTTTCTATCGTTATGGGTTTGCCCTTGATAATTTCGTCAATCACTCTCTGACTGCCGGTTTCCGGAGCTATCTTGATTGCTTTAGCTCCGTATTTAGCCATCATCTGGATGTCTTCTTCTTTGAGATGCTGGGTATATAAGCCATTAGAAGGATCCCATGTCATTCCAAGATCGTGTATTTTTTTTATGATTTGAATAAAGCGTGGTACTTTTAGAGCAAATTGATCATCTTCGATATGAAGATGCTCTATTCCATATTCATTTCTTAAAACTTCTAAATTTTGAAATATCGAATCTATATCATTAATACGCCAATTGTAGCCATGCACTGTGTGAATCATGCAATAAACACATGTATAGGGGCATCCTCGGGTAGTTATAAAGGATACACTTCGAGGAGTTATTGAAAATCTTGAATGTACCCCTCGCTCATTAATATAAACATACTTTTCAATATCGATAAGTGAATAGTCTAAGATAGCGTGCTTATCTAAAACATCCCCCTTCAAATAATCTGGTGTTTTCCCTCCTGTTGGTGAATGACCATTGGAATCCTTAGTACCATCTATTGTTTTGCCATCAAGTAATTCAGCAAATCTCTCCTCACCTTCCCCGAAGATATAGATATCTATATTCTTAAATAAGGTATGGATAATTTCAATTACACCACTGCCCCCAACCACAATTTTACTTTGAGGAGATATTTCTTTGATAATATTGGCTATGGCTTGAATTGTTTCAACGGTATGGCTTAGGTAAGAACAGGATATTCCAACAACTTTAGGTATTGATATTCTTTTAAGATCCTGCGCAATCTCATCATAGGTTAGACCAACATAGTATTCATGTTGAGAACGATCACCAACATTATTACCATTAATTTCCATTAGTGGATGACCTATGTAATCACGAAGAATTACCTTTTTACTGGTATATTTCTCAAGGGATGTCGCCACATATAAAAAACCCAAAGGGATAGAAATACTTGGCCTCCTAAACCCTTCCTTGAAGATCATCGGCGGATTAATTAGTAATACTTCATCAGATTTATAATCTTTAAAATTTATCATTATTCTTTCTTTGTCTTTTATTACTAAGTCCTTTTATTTCTTGTAAAAACTATACGCAAAAAATGCTGATGGATTCATCGAAATCTTTAAATGAAATTGATATGATTAGGTTTTGTACCATTTTTTGCTTTTTCAATAGCTTCAAAAAGATATTTACTACCATTGGGATGATGTTTTATACCCCACAAGAATTTATTAATTGTATGAGGTCTGCAATGAGTATCACAGTATTCTATATCGGGCATTCCTTCAACGTATTTCATTACATTACAGGTATGTTGACTCTTAACGATATCATTAAATGATTGACTGTTAATATTTCCGTAACAATATCGGTCCTCCTGCAAGAAAGATCCGCAAGCGTATACACCACCGTCCCCATCAATCTGCCATATATAAGGCAAACCAAAGCACTCAGTATATCCTTTCTTATGCTCATCGTCAAAAGCATTCCAGCGGACAAAAACAGAAAATGTCTTGTTAGAGTATGATTCAAGATCTGCTAACGCTTTGTATTGATTTGTTACCGTTACATTAAATTTATCGTACTCTTCTGGATTTTTCTTATTTAGTGATGGAGGTTTAATCATAATATAATCCACCCCAATTTCTTTTACTAATTTCACTGTATTCTCAATGTCATCAATATTTTCATCGAATACACATGTGACAACATTAATTAAAACATCAAGATTATTCTCTATCTTAATTTTAACTGCACTCTTTAAACTGTTAATGACATCTTCTCTAATATTTCTTTTTTTATTTACAGGTAAATGCGACTTATAAAAATATTCTTCTGAAGTAGCAAGGATATTGTACCTCATCCATGTAAGATGAGGCAGAATTTTGTTAAGTTTATTTTCATTTAATAAAGCTCCATTGCTTGTGACCGCAATATCTAATCCATGTTTTTTCCCTACTTGTACGGCTTCTTCAAGGTGAGGATTTAATGTGGGTTCTCCTGTTCCCCCAATCAAAACACTTTTTACGCCAACATCCCCCATGTCTTTCATCAATTTAAGTAGTGGTTCACGCTCAATATAGTATCCTCCATGTCCGCGGAAACCAGGACCACAATGTACACAACGATAATTGCATGCATTATGAATTCCTAAATCAACATATATTGGAACTATTGATTCACCTGCAAGGGCATTTTTTAATTCTTTCTCATGGTAAAGTAATTTGTGATTATCGATTAAAAGGTTTTCCATTTATTATCCTCTTGTGAAATAATGAAATAAATAAAATAGTTATACAAAATTAATATGTTGTGGTTCTGGTTTTTGCATTATTGTTGATTCAATTAACTTTTCAGGATTTTCATCTTGTGAAATATCCCATAATGTTAAGTTGGCATTGTGTTGCCTACAATTTGACTGGCAATATCTTAAATCAACATTGTGAATTTCATTTTGAGCCTTCCAATATTTTTCGCTATTAAATATTTCAGACAGAGGTGTTTCATTAACATTCCCAAGCAAGAATCTTTCCCTCTCGATATCAAACCAATGACCACAAGGGAAAACGGAGCCATCTCCTTCTATTGCGATAATAAATTTGGTTCCATGGCATTTACCGTAACGTTTGTTACCCATATTTCCCATCTTTCTCCATTTTATTATCACCGAATAATTTTCAGTACTATATGACTCTGCTTCTTTAAATGTATCCACCAAGTTAAGGTATTTTTCAAATGGGGCATCAAGGCGATTATCTGGGGCATCAGAAATTGGTTTAATCACCGTGTAGTCTATACCAATTTCCCTTCCAAGTTTCGCCAGCGGAACTACATCATCAAAATTATCCTTTGTGAGTATCATCTGGAATCCTATGGTTGTTTCCAGTCCTTTATTGTTTCGTAAACCATGTTTCCTTTTCCCTTCCACCATCAATTTTGCGTTTTTTATCACTTTATCAAACCAATCTCTCTGATGAATTTTTTTATAAGATTCATGAGTTGCGGCACTTAAGTTTATTCTCAACCATTGAAGATTTGTAAGCAATTTTTCAATATTTTCCTCTTTTATGCTTGCAGCGTGGGTTGCCAAAGCCATATCTAAATTGATTTTTGTTGCATGTTTAAGAGCCGTATAAAGGGCCGGATTCAGCGTATTTTCTCCTGACCCATCAATGTTAATTGATCTCACACCGGACCTTTTCGCATCATCAAAAACTCTAATAATTGTTTCTATGGGCATACTTTCAATCTTGCCTTCGGTCTTTGCTGTAGAAATCCAACCATCTGAACCCACGAATCCTTTTCTTGATTGAACAACCCCATAGCAGAATTTGCACCCAAGATTACACCCTGTGGTTATTCCCATATCTATATGAAGTGGAACTATTCTCTTTCCCGATGCCCATTCAAGGAGCCTATCACGATGCCAAAATAGTTTATCACTATCCATGCGGTATGGATCAGATGCCTGACCCCATTCTAATTTGTTAAGATGATCTTTATTAATTGTTTTTCCGCTTCCAGGTTCAGGCCTGTTTTCGGGTAAATATTTATTATTCATTGAGTATTTTTATCCATGATATTTAATAGTTTATTAATTCGCTATATCGTCAGTAAAATATTTGGTAATATTATTTTTCTAGCGGCAATATTATTAATAATAGTTGTTGCCGCATCTACTGCAGTAATGAAAATTGTAGATGATGATAAATCTATTTGACTTGAGTGTACAATTTTGGCATTTATATAATCAAAATATTTTCCATCTTTTTCATGATCATCATCGATAATTAATTTTATTGATGATAATTTGGATGGAAGGTGATATGCAAATACAGGGGTCATCTGTCCAGCCCCATAGCCATAAACATCTGAATATTTGATTAGATGATCATCAATAATTACATTTTTTGATTTGAATTGTTCGTAGTTATTTACAATTAATTTATCATATAATATGTTTTGTGATAATGTTTCATTACCCTTCCTAAAAGCGATAATCCATGAGCCTCCCCACATTTTGGTATTGTACTTTGATGCGACTACCTCAAAACCATGTAGATTAATAAGTTGGGTGAAACTATCTCTAGTAAAATAATGTATATGTTGATGGAAAATCTGATCATATCTTAAATTATTGATCATCCCCTCTGCATCTGGGAATTCAAACACCAAAAGAGTTGACTCTTCAGCTTTATTCCATAATATATCAAAAAATTTACTTGTATCAAGAATATGTTCAATATTGTGCCTTGAAATAATAAGATTTGGTTTTGTTTGAAAATCGCTCCAGTTTATTTCTTCAATAAATTTCCCATGCACTTCAATCTTATTATGGTTGTCTATAAAATCACTCTGTATAGGATCAACACCAATGCGATAACCAGCATAATCACCCATCACACTCAATAGAGATAAGTCATTGCAACCTATATCTAATACAGTTGGGGATTTTTCTGTGTATAATCCTTTAATAAATTCAAGAAATACTTTTTGATTACTATCAGCTAAGAAATTTTTTGAGGTTCTATACGTATATCCTTCTGTATAAAGAAAATCTGGTTCTACGATCGTAATAAGTTGCACATGATTACATTTATTGCATATACCTAGAGAAAGATCCGCTATATATTCTGGTTGTTCACACACCTTTTTCGTGAACCTGCCTGCGAACGGAAATTCAGGAAAGGTTAACAGTTCTTTTACATTGCTTCCACAAATTCCACAATTATCGAGCCTTTTTCCCTTTATCATATTCATATTAATTCAATTAAGAAAACTGAACCTTATCGTCCATCATACGGTCAATGTAGACTCGGCTTACGTCCTAAATGCTTTATAACTGTTTTAGCAATATTATCAGGATCTAGACCAAATCCAGCCATTAAAATTTCCTGCGAACCGTATTGCTCGGCAAAAATATCTGGAATCCCTAACCTAACTACCTTTTTGTCTAACCCATGATCAGAAAATGCTTCAAGGACCGCACTGCCCAGGCCACCATTCAGTACATGCTCTTCAATAGTAACGATTAGTTCTGCAAATTTTGCCGCTTGCATCAAGCCTTCATGGTCGAATGGCTTGATAGTGTGCATATGAAATACACCGCAATCAATCATTTTATCAGCTAAATACTGTGCAGCAGTTAATGCTCTTTGAGCTGTAATTCCAGTAGTGACAAAAAGAACATTGTCACCTGGTTTTAAGTGAATACCTTTACCGATTTCAAAACCAAGTTCAGGTTTACTGATAATGGGGTCTCCGCCCTTGGCTAAACGGATATAGAGTGGGTGCGGCCAATCTAAAGAAACATCCATAAGACGTTTCATTTCATCCGCATCGCAGGGCGCCACAATGGTCATGTTGGGCAGGGTTCGCAGAATTCCAATATCTTCAATGGCCTGATGTGTGGGACCAAGGGGCGCATATACCAAACCGCCGCCGTTACCGATCAACCTGACTGGCAAATCGTGTAGACAAAGATCAAGTGCCACCTGTTCAAAACAACGCCGGGTCAGAAAGACCGCAATGGTATTTACATAAGGTATAAAACCATCAAAAGCTAGGCCGGCGGCCATACCGATGATATGCTGCTCCGCAATGCCCTCCATGAAAAATCTTTCAGGTATTTTTTTTTTGAAGTCATCCAGGACACCTGGACCCAGATCTGAACCAATAAATAACACACGCTCATCTTTTTGAGCTAATTCATAGACCATATTTAAGCTGGTTTTTCTCATTTTTAAATACTGTCGTACATTTTTTGGATATCAGCATCACTTAAATTGGACTTGTGGTGCCAGGTAGGATCATTTTCGGCAAACGGAAACCCTTTCCCTTTGATGGTATGACAAATGAACGCCGTT
>Ga0187833_10007242_pt1 | contig 10059 bp, 11 predicted proteins | sample ETNtaG_37_FD_167968 | JGI IMG/M metagenome (GOLD analysis project Ga0187833, IMG submission 167968) | Marine microbial and viral communities from oxygen minimum zone, Eastern Pacific Ocean - ETNP2014_SV_400_PacBio MetaG (Illumina Assembly) | ecosystem: Environmental > Aquatic > Marine > Hypoxic... | reverse complement strand
CACTGGTGGACCGGTTGTAGCGCCAGCTGCAGTGCCGGGTAGCTAAGTACGGAAGAGATAACCGCTGAAAGCATCTAAGTGGGAAACTCACCTCAAAACTAGTTCTTCCTATAGAGCCGTGGTAGACTACCACGTTGATAGGCTGGATGTGGAAGCGCAGTAATGCGTGTAGCTGACCAGTACTAATAGCTCAATTGGCTTGATTTATGCACTGAAAAAAATTTTTGCAAGCATATAGATATTTCAAACTTCATTAAAAGTTTAAACTTTAGATGTAAATATTAACTTCAAACCATTAGTTGCAAGAATGTATTATAATCAGAATTTTAAACTATATAATTTTTCTGGCACAAAAAGCAGCGATAGTTTTTTATCAAAATATTTTTACTGGGTTCGTTTTAGAAAATTATTTCAGGAATATATTGATTTAGGTTTTACAAAAAATAAAATTAAAGAACTAAGTAAATATCAAGATTTTTTTGACAAAGATAAATATAGTTCTATTGAAACTTACGAATGACAAAACTATCATAGATAAACAAATAAAAATTTATAAAGGTTTAGGCATAAAAGATATAAAAAGAAATTAATTAAACAAATGAAAAAAAATAAATGATAATATAAAACTATATATTTTATAATCCCATTTTTCTCGAAAAAAAAGATAAAAATTTTGCTAATAAGAAAATTCCCATGGTTATAAAAATTAAAATAAAGAAAAATGAGCTAAAAAAAATAAAATCAAACGAATGTAAATTTGTATTAGCAAACGATAAAAATGGAATGGGAATTAAAATTAAACTTAGAAAGCTCTTATTCAAGAGAAATTTCAACATCAGCTTTCATAACACTCAGTTAATCCCGAAACAACGATTTTAAATATTATAAATTAGACAAAAAATCTTAAAATATACTAAAAAAACAAAATGACGCTTTACAGTTCAATAATTGAACGCTATAAATGTTCAATTATTGAACATTATGAAGAATAATACTGACGGCACAAAAGATAACGAAGAACATTTTAATGTTTTAAGAAAACTAGGTAAAAGACCTCAATCCACACAAAGGGAACTTGCTGAGGAACTTGGTTTTAGTTTAGGAAAACTTAATTACTGTTTAAAAGCCCTAAGAGATAAAGGTTTAATTAAAATCGAAAATTTCAAAAAAAATCCAAATAAAATTAATTATATTTATGTTCTTACACCAAGAGGAATTGCAGAAAAAACAAAACTTACACTAAATTTTATGAAACGTAAGATGAAAGAATATGGCGAATTAAGAAAAGAAATTGAAGATTAGATATGTGGTTAGTTGCAAAAATTAAAATAAAAAATTTAAACACTTTTAAAAGAGATTTGATTAAAAAAGTAGGAAATGATATTGAATTTTATTACCCAAAAATTGAGTATCATAGATATTGCGGCGACAAAGTTAGAAGATTTGAAAAGTATGTTTTAGAGAATTATATATTTTGTTATCACGAAAAATTTAAAAAATCTAACTTGGTTAGTGAATTTAAGTTCTTAAAAGGTTTGGAATATTTTTTAAAAGGGTCTAATGAAAACCAAACAAATATAATACAATTTATAAAGTACTGCAAAACTTTTGAAGATGATAAAGGATATCTTACACAATCTTTTTTTAAAATGATGATTACAAAAAAAGCAAAATTCATATCTGGGCCTTTTACCAATATGGTTTTCGAAATTCTTGAAAGACAAAAAAATAAAATAAAAATTTTGCTAGGTAACGTTGTTACGACGATATCTGATAAAACAGATTGCTTGTACAGACCAATTTAAAAAATAATTTATGTTGCTATGGGTTCTCACCATAAAAAAAGCGCAAAGTGCGGAGCGTTGTCTAAATTACAAAAAACTGCAGATACAATAATTATAAAAAATATTTGGATATAAAAAAGGTAGTTTTAAGTCTGTCAAAAAACAAGCCAAAAGAATTTTAACTTTACCTATAAATCAATATTTAAAACAAAATGAGATTAAAAAAATATCCGACAAAATTAATTATTTTTATATGAAAAACTAATAAATTGAACTGAATGCTATGCGTTTAATCCGTGAATTGTATATTAAACTTATAAAAAATTTAACTATTAATAAAATAAAATATATATTTTTAATATTTTTATTATCTCCCTTTTTAATTTTTATAGTGTTAATCAAACCTGTTTTTTTTGTTAGATTTGGAAGTTTAGGTTGCGAAAGAATAGGTAATTTTAGTTCTGCTGAGCTGTATTTATTAATTAATAAGTTCAAAAAAAAAAAGTTAAATCATTTGATATTTGGGTAGCTGGGGACTCTATAAGCAATAAACAATCTTTAATTTTATTAAAAAGAAACCTTTGAAATGATGGATGAAATTGTTAAAAAAGGAAAAATTGTTAATTACGGTGTTAGTGTACACAAAATATCCGATGCTATGGAAGCTATTCAAAATCCTAATGTAAAAAGCATTCAAATGGTATTTAATATATTTAGGCAAAGACCTGCTGAAGTTTTCTTTAAAGAGGCTAAAAAGAGAAATGTAGCAATAATTGCAAGAGGGCCACTAGCGAGCGGGATGCTTGGCGGTAAAATTAATAAAGAAACAAAATTTGCTGAAAATGATCATCGTAATTACAATATTAATGGAAAAGCTTTTGATGTAGGAGACACATTTTCAGGTGTAAATTTTGAAAAAGGTCTTGAGGCTGTTGAAGAATTAAAGAGATTAGTACCCGATAATCTTTCATTGTCAGAATTAGCTCTTAAGTGGATACTAATGTATGATGCGGTTAGCGTTGTTATTCCTGGAGCTGTAAATAAATCCCAAGTTCAAATGAATGCAAATGTCTCAGATCTTGAGGATATTTCTTATCTGTTGCTAAAAATAAATTCTATTTATGATAAATTAATCAAACCAGAAGTTCATAATCGTTGGTAATGACATCAACGTAGCAAAGTATAAAAAGAGTAGGAAGAAAGTTTAAATAATATTAGTGGAATAAAAATACTTCCATCAAGGGATGAAAAACTTTAAAAAAAATTTTGGAAAATTCATTTTAAATATGAAAAAGAACTACACAAAGATCAGTTAAATATGTAAATCAGCTCTTCTTTTTTAAGAAGAAGTAAATATTTATTATCCTAAGGTTTTAAAAAAATCATCTAATAAATGATACCAATTAAAAAATTCAATTCTCTGTTAAATTTTAGTCAAAAAAAAGAAATAATATTTTTATTATTTCTTTTTTTTATTGGTATGTTTTTGGAAACATTAGGAGTGGGACTCATAATTCCTATATTTACAATAATTATGGACCCAAACATTGCAAACAAATATCCAATTGCAGCAATGTTTTTGTCAAATTTGTCACCATTAAATTGGCTTTTTGATCAACAAGTAACTATATCTACACAAGGCTTGCTTATTAGTGGTGCAATAATAGTGATTATTTTTGTTTATTCTATAAAAGCTTGTTTTCTTATTTTTTTGTCATGGAAACAGAGTACTTTTGTAACCAAATTAGAAATAGACTGGTCCAAAAAACTTTTTTTTGGTTATTTGAATTTGCCCTATTCCTTTCACCTACAAAAAAATTCGGCCTTTTTGATCAGAAACATAAATCAAACTGCAATTTTGTCCGGCACACTCCTGTCAGTCTTAATTTTGATAACAGAGATATTAGTAGTTATTGGTATCGGTACTCTTTTAATTATAACTGAACCCGTGGGAGCTTTAGTCGTTATTATTACTTTTGTAATTTCCAGTTACTATTTCCAACGTTATACAAAAAAACATCTTTCAAATTGGGGGACAAAACGTCATTTTTTTGAAGGTCAAAGAATCAAATATCTTCAACAGGGTTTCGGTGGAGTTAAGGATTTAAAGTTGTTGGGAAGGGAAAAAAACTTTTCGGAGCAATTTTTAAAATATAATAATGCCGCAACTTTTATAGGCAGAAATACGCAAGTATTAAAAACCTTACCACGACTTTGGTTAGAGATAATGGTTGTTATTTGTCTATCCATTTTATTATTTTTAATGTTAATGAATGAACATTCAATAAGTGAGGTTATACCTACACTAGGGCTTTTTGCAGCTGCCAGCTTTCGCCTGATGCCATCGACTAATAAAATTTTAAGCAATATTCAAGATATTCGATATTCAATGCCCGTTGTTAACAATATCTATGACGAATTAAATAAAACCACTTCTGAAAATATTACTAGGGATAAAAATGGGATACTAACTTTTCAAAAATCTATTAATCTTGATCAAATTGATCATACTTATCAAGACACATCTCAACTAACGTTAAATAGAATAAATATAAATATTCCTTTTGGTACTTTGACGGGTTTTGTGGGCGAAAGTGGGTCTGGTAAAAGCACCTTAATCGATATCATATTGGGATTATTAAATCCCACGCATGGATGTGTAAAAATTGACAATGTTGATATTCAAACAAATTTACGTGGTTGGCAAAATCAAATTGGATATGTACCGCAAGATATTTTTTTAACAGATGATACTCTGCGGAAAAATGTAGCGTTTGCAATTTCAGAAGACCAGATTTCAGATCGGTTAGTAGATGAGGCAATTAAAGGAGCGAGCTTAGACGAATTAGTGAAAAGTCTTCCAAAGGGTTTAAACACTATAGTCGGTGAAAGGGGCGTTCGTCTATCTGGTGGTCAACGTCAACGCATCGGTATTGCTAGGGCGCTATATCATAAACCAAGAGTGTTGGTTTTGGATGAAGCAACTAGTGCACTAGATATAGATACCGAAAAAGAAATAATGGAAGGAATTTTAAAATTAAAAAAAAACAAAACCATTTTAATTGTTTCCCACCGTTTAAGCACAGTTTCAATATGTGATCTGCTGTTTAAACTAGATAACGGAAAAATTGCTCAAAAGAGTAAATTTGGGGAAATTATCAATCCTCCTAAATAGTTTTAATTTGTAATATAATAATAATATAATATTTTTAAAATGCTTAACAAAAAACAATACTGATAACTAGCGGAACGAGATCTTTTGGAAAAAAATTTATTGAGATTGTTTTGAAAAAATATAAACCTAAAAAAATTATTATCTATAGTAGGGACGAATTAAAACAAAATGAAGTACATACCGTTTAATAAAATATGAGTGATAAGCATATTAACCAGTTTTTTAATCAAACAAGGAAAATTTCTGAATTAATAAATAAAAAGGATATAGAGAAATTAGTTTTATCAATATTGGAGATTAAAAAAAATAATGGCAGATTATTTTTTCTTGGTGTTGGGGGTAGCGCTGCTAACTCCTCACATGCAGTAAATGATTTTAGAAAAATATGTGATATAGAATGCTATTGTCCAACCGACAATGTATCCGAATTCTCGGCTAGAGTTAATGATGATGGATGGGATAGTTCATTTGCAGAGTGGTTAAAAGTAAGTAAACTTAATTCAAGAGATGCAATCTTTATATTTTCAGTTGGAGGAGGAAATATTGAAAAAAAAGTAAGTACAAATTTAGTTAAATCCATCGATTTTAGCAAAAGGGTTGGATCAAAAATTTTGGGTGTTGTTGGTTGTGATGGCGGTTATACAAAAAAAAATGGAAACACTATTATTGTAGTTCCTACAATTGATGAGAATTTAGTCACCCCTCACACAGAGGCTTTTCAGGCTTTAGTTTGGCATTGTCTAGTTTCCCATCCCGCATTGCAAAAAAATAAAACAAAATGGTGATAATTTAATATTTTTTATGAATAATGTGACTAAATTCAATAATTTGAAAATAAAAATTTTTGCAGATGGGGCAGATTTAAAAAGCATTGAAGCCCTTAATATTCAAGCATATATAAAAGGTTTTACAACGAATCCAACTTTAATGCGCAAATCTGGAATTACGGATTATAAAAAGTTTGCGTTAGAAGTTCTCAAAATAGTTAAAAATAAACCAATTTCTTTTGAAATTTTTTCTGACGATATTAATGAAATGGAGCAGCAGGCTATGGAGATTTTTAGTTGGGGAACAAATGTTAATGTTAAAATTCCCATTACCAATACTAAAGGTTTAAGTACGGTAGGATTAATAAAAAAACTATCTAGTCGTAAAGTAGCGTGCAATGTTACAGCTATTTTTACACTAAATCAGTTAAATGAAGTAATAAAAATTTTAGCTTTAGAAACACCAGCAATATTATCTATTTTTGCTGGACGCATTGCCGATTTGGGAATTGATCCAGTTAACATAATGAGTGATGCCGTTAAGCTGGCAAAAATTAAACCAAAATCAAATATACTTTGGGCTAGCACAAGAGAAGTCTTAAATATTTTTCAAGCTGAGCAAGCAGGATGTCAGATTATAACTGTTCCCTATGATATTTTAAAAAAACTTTCTAACGTAGGCAGGGATTTGAAAAAAAGTTCGTTAGAGACAGTTTCGATGTTTTATAAAGATGCTAAGGCATCTGGATTTACAATAAAGACCAAAAAATAAAATCTGTTAATTATACAATTTACTAATATATAAATTTGCTTGAAACTAAAAAATGATATTTAAATCGGTTTTTGTTACTGGTGGTGCAGGTTATGTCGGCAGTAGTCTTGTTCCAGATTTGTTGGAAAAAGGATATAAAGTCACGGTTTATGACATAATGTATTTTGGAGACCAATTTTTACCCAAAAATCATCCTAGACTAAAAATTATAAAAGGTGACATCAGGGATCAAAATAAAATTATGTCGTGCTGTCAAGGGTATGATGCATTTGTAAATCTTGCATGTATTTCAAATGATGCAAGTTTTGAACTAGATGAAAAATTATCAACAAGCGTTAACTATGATGCTTTCGAACCTATGGTTTTAGCAGCTAAAAAGTCTGGAATAAAGAGATTTATACACTCATCAACTAGTTCTGTTTATGGAATATCAAAGGAAAAAAATGTTAGAGAGAACCATCCTTTGGTCCCATTAACTTTATATAATAAGTACAAAGCACTTTGTGAGTCACTTCTATTCAAACATACAGACTCGGATTTTAAAGGTGTAATTTTTAGGCCCGCAACCGTATGCGGTTACGCCCCAAGACAAAGACTAGATTTATCAGTAAATATTTTAACAAATTTTGCAGTTAATAAAAAAGAAATTAAAGTTTTTGGTGGTCGCCAATTGAGGCCTAATCTTCATATAAAAGATTATTGTGACACAGTGCAGTTGCTACTAAATGCTGATGAACAAAAAATCGAAAATCAAATTTTTAATGTAGGATTTCAAAATATGTCAATTGATGAGATAGCCATTTTAGTAAAAGAGGTTGTTCAAAGGGAGTTTGAGGGCAAGGATGAAATTAGAATTTTAAAAACACCAACTGATGATAATCGTTCTTACCATATAAATTCTGACAAAATAAAAGAAGTACTAGGATTTATTCCTAAAAGATCCATCGAACTAGCCATCAAGGACCTTTGTATTGCGTTTAAAAATAATTTGATACCTAATAGTTTTGAAAAAGATATTTATTTTAATGTAAAAAGATTAAAAGAAATAAAGGCATCATGAAAAAAAAAGTAGTTGTTACTGGTGGGGCAGGTTTTATTGGTAGTCATATGGTGGATTTGTTGCTATCTAAAGAATATAAAGTTCACGTCATTGACAATCTTTCTGGAGGACATAAGAAGAATTTAAATCATAATTTTAATAATCCTCTGCTAAATTTTGAAAAATTTGATATTTGCAAATTAACACCAAATAGTAAGCTGTTTAAAAATGTAGATTATGTTTTTCACTTTGCAGGTAAAGGAGACATAATTCCGTCGATCGAAAATCCAGCTGATTATATTACGACTAATACACAAGGCACAGTGAATGTTCTGGAGGCTTGTCGTTATTCAAAAATTAGTAAATTTGTTTATGCTGCATCGGCCTCGTGTTATGGCATCACAGAAAAACGTGTAAAAGAAAATTTTAAGATAAATTTGGAACATCCGTATGCCTTGAGTAAATATTTAGGTGAAAAAGCAGTTTTTCATTGGCATAAGGTTTATGGTTTACCGGTCAATTCTATTAGAATATTTAATGCTTATGGACCTCGAGTAAGAACTACAGGTGCTTATGGTGCTGTGATTGGTGTTTTTTTAAAACAAAAAATAAAAAATAAACCTCTGACCATTGTTGGTGATGGTAAGCAGTCTCGTGATTTTGTACATGTTACAGATGTTGCCCAAGCTTTTTTGGCCGTAGCGAAGACGACCTATGTCGGCAGAGTTTATAATGTTGGAACTGGCAATCCACAAACAGTAAATTATCTTTCAAATTTAATAGAAGGTAAAAAAGTCTTTATCCCGAACAGACCAGGAGAACCTAAATGCTCTTGCGCAAATATTAGCAGAATAAAACGTGAGTTAAAATGGAAGCCAAAAATAAAGTTCGAAGATGGTATAACTGAAATGTTAAATGAAATCGAAAAATGGAAAGATGCACCGCTGTGGACACCTAAAAAGATACAAAAAGCAACAAAAACTTGGTTTAGCTATTTATCGAAAAAATAAAAAAAATGTTTAAAGATATCCAAAATCAATTTTCCAAAAAGATAATTGAGGTTAAAAGACTAAAAAAAATAATTGGAGAACCTCCGCGTAAGCAAAAAATTATTTTATGTCACGGACATTTTGATGTTGTTCACCCTGGCCATGTCAGACATTTGGCTTACGCTAAGTCTAAAGCTACAATATTAGTAGTCAGTGTTACCGCAGATGTTCATATAAAAAAGGGAATCTATAGACCATTTGTTCCTGAAAATTTAAGAGCATTAAATTTAGCAGCATTTCAGATGGTTGATTATGTCATTATAGATAATAACCAAAAACCTCTTAAAAATTTATCCATTTTAAAACCAGATTTTTTTGCAAAAGGATTTGAATATTCTTCAGGACATATGCCTACCGCAACAAAAGAAGAAGCAAAAGTTGTTGAAAGTTATGGAGGACAGATGATCTTTACTCCAGGCGATGTAGTTTATTCATCAACTAAACTTTTAAATATTTCACAACCAAAGATTGTGAATGAAAAGCTAATCGATCTTATGAGCAGAAATAAAATAACGTTTAATACCTTAAGAAATATATTAAAAAAATTTAAAAACATTAAAGTTCATGTCATAGGCGATACGATAGTAGACTCCTATACCAGAACAAACCTTATAGGCGGAAATACAAAAACACCTACCACAAGTGTTCTTTATCAGGAAAAAAATAATTATCTCGGTGGAGCAGGAATTGTTACCCAACATCTGAGAAGCGCTGGAGCAAAGGTTTATTTCACAACTATTTTAGGTAATGATAATTTGAAAAGTTTTGTTCTTACCGAAATGAAAAAATCGAAAATTTCAGTTAATGCTATAATAGATAACACGAGACCAACAACTAATAAAAATACAATCATATCAGGCGGTTATAAATTATTAAAAATTGATAAAGTTGATAATCAACCAATTTCAGAAAAAATTCTAAAAAAAATAAAGGGTTTTATAAAAAAACAAAAATGCGATGTAGTAATTTTTAGTGATTTTAGGCATGGTATCTTCAATAAGACTAGTATATCGGATTTAATTTCTTCAATAAAAAAGGGAGTTTTCAAAGCGGTAGATAGCCAAGTAGCAACAAGATGGGGAAATATTACTGATTTTAATGAATTTGATTTAATAACGCCGAACGAAAGAGAAGCAAGATTTTCTTTAGCAGATCAAGACTCAAGTATTAGTGTTTTAACAAGGGAACTTATTAAGCAAATAAAACCTAAAAATTTAATTCTCAAGTTAGGAGCAAGAGGAATTGTTTCGGTAAGTAATCAAGGAAAAAAAGAATCAGCATTTTCTCTCCCATCTTTTGTAAATCAAGTAGTGGATAGTACTGGTACAGGTGATGCGCTACTATCATATGCAACTTTATCAATGTTTGCGACTAAATCTTTAGTGATTTCAAGTATTCTAGGATCAGTAGCAGCAGCGTGTGAATGCGAAGCTGATGGAAATATAAACATCACAACCGAACACATAATAGCGA
>Ga0187833_10007238_pt1 | contig 10066 bp, 13 predicted proteins | sample ETNtaG_37_FD_167968 | JGI IMG/M metagenome (GOLD analysis project Ga0187833, IMG submission 167968) | Marine microbial and viral communities from oxygen minimum zone, Eastern Pacific Ocean - ETNP2014_SV_400_PacBio MetaG (Illumina Assembly) | ecosystem: Environmental > Aquatic > Marine > Hypoxic... | reverse complement strand
TCAGGGGCTGCTGCCGGTTTTGGGGCTACTTTCGGCTGCGCACCAGACCCGAGTTGACGATGATGTTCCCGCCCATGAAGGCGCCGAAGCCTATGGAAAAGAGCGGATCGGTGATATTGCTGCCCACGAGGTTGCCCAGGCTCATCTCCTCCTCCCCTTTATAGGCGGCCATGGCCGAGATGATCAGCTCGGGCAGCGATGTGCCGAAGCCGACCATCGTCATGCCGATGATGAAGGCAGGGACGCCGAACATGATGGCTAGGTTCACGGACGTGCGAACGAGCATGTTGCTCCCCACCACCACAAAGATGAATCCCGCTATCAGGAGCACCACGGCCTTCTCCCGGGTGATCTTGGACTGCTGGATCTCCTCGGGCGGAGTGGAGTGCTTGTAGAGATAGATCACGTAACAGATATAGAGCAGGGCAAGTCCCAGCCCCTCGAACCGCGTGACACACCCGGTGTCGAAGGTCGCCGAGGCGGCGTTCGAGGTACAGGTGGCGTTCACCTTTGACAGCTGTTGGGTGCTCGGATCGAGATAGGTCACCTCGACCGTCCCGGTCGTTTGGTCGAGCTCAGTATCGTACCGGACCAACACGTTCTTGCAGGTGATGGTAATGTCACCGTCGTTCCCGAACACTTTCTTGCACATGCACGAGTCCGAATCCACTTCGTCCTCGATGAGCGAGATCTTCTCGGGGATGCACAGGGTATCTTTGTTGAACGGGATGTCCTGTCCCGGCGGATCGTCGCCCTCGCACACGACGGTGAGCTCCGCGTCGTGCATATCGAGTCCCATGATCAATCTTGCCTTTCCGGAGGCCTCGATGTACTCAAGGTGGGATGTGAACTCGCCGCTACGGTCGATGCAGCTGAACGTATCCGGGCCAGGTTCGCACTGGAGCGTGTGCGCACAGGTCCCCGTGAGCATCGCGAGGATACCAAGGGTCGCGGCCGCGAGCATGATGATACCGTCCTGGCGTACCTCGGACCGCTCCATGAAGATGGGGCGGATGAAGGCACAGATGCCCAGGATGAGGGTGATCTGGACAAGGTCCGAGCCGATGATGTTGCCACCGGACACTCCGCCATACCCCTTGAACGCCGCAGTCGTCGAAACGGCGATCTCCGGGATCGATGTCCCCACCGAGATGAGGGTGAGGCCGATGAAGGCGGAGGACACTCCGAGATAGAGCGCCATGGCCGACGCCGAGTCGACCACCCACTCGCTGCCGAAGTACACAAGGATGATGGCTACGACGAACTCGATAAAGAGAAGGATGACTGGCAGCGTAAGTGGCAGTGCCACGATGCCGATAACCACTAAGGCTTTATTAAACTTCCCAGATGGGTTGCACGCCTCTCATCCTAGCTTTGTGAGGATGGGAGTGAGCACTGCAGGGATGCTCACGAAGGTCCCTATGGTGCTCCCTATGTTCGCCGCAGCTCCCACGAGGAGCACGCGAAAGGCGCTATTGGCCATGAGATCGTCCATATCCTCGATCTTCGTCAGGTCCTCCAGGTCCTCCACCGTCAACCGCCGCCACCATGCCTCCGTCAGTCCGGCGAACCATCCCGCGGCCAGGAACGGTGAGAGGCTCGTGATTGGGGCGGCCAGGAACGCTATGACGATGGCAGGGATGCTCCCGCGCACGAGCAGCGTGCACAGTGCCGAAAGCGCACCGTTGATGAGCACCCACCGGCCGAGCTCTGGACCGATGGCCACTCCCTTGAGCATGGCCAGCAGGAACACGGCAACGAACATGAAGGGGAGTGCGTACAGGAACATGCGGCCCCAGTGCCGGCGCTCCACGATCTCGACCTCCGGGATCTCCTCCTCGGTGCGCAAGTGAGTGGCTATGCCGTTGGCGTGAGCTGCGCCTACCACGGCGACGACTGAACGGTCCTTCGCCGCGGCCTGGATGCGACGTGCCATGTAGGCGTCCCGTTCTGCCAGGAGCACGCGGTGGGCGCCAGGCGACAATTCACGCAGCTGGTCGACAAGTTCCGAGATGACATTGGCGTCCTTGTAGGTCTCCAGGAGCTCGTCCACCTCCGTCTGGAGAACCTCGTCGTCAGGGGACAGCAGCTCCTTGAGTATACCGTACTTCTCCCTAACGCTCATCTCGTCCAAAGCCCGGCGAAGGGTCTTGGTGATGTCCCTGTCCACGAGCACTACCTCGGCGTCCACCTCTTTCGCCGCTTCGATCGCGGCCAGCATCTCCTCCCCCGGGCGGCTGCCGACACGTTGTCCGACCATTCGCTGGAAAGCGAGCATCAACGCGTTGGCCAGGGCGATGTAGAGCCGGTCGGAGCGAAGAAGATCGGCGATGGGCTCCTTCCGCCAGTCCTTTCCCTCAACGAGTGACTTGTAGCGCTTCTCGTCCAGTTCCACGGCGACAGCACCAGGACGTTCCTTTGAGATCACGGAACGCACCTCATCGATTGAGTCGGCAGAGACGTGCGCCGTTCCTACAATGATTATGTTGCTAATCCTCTCCACGTGGAACGCCTCTGGAGGCCAGCAGCCTCAGCTCTTCTTGAGGATGAACTCTATCTCCGAACGGAGACAGGAACTGGTGGACGCGAGCCGTCCGAACTCGTCCAGAAGGGTGGAGAGGCGGATCACCATGGTATCATCGATCTCCGCGCCATGCTCGTCGATGATCGCGCCGAGCTTCTCGAACCAATGGAGAGAGAGCTTCTCATTCCCCTCGAGCTTTTCGAGGACCTCATGGAGCCGCTTCTCACCCCCGAGAACGTCCTTGAGCCAGGTCGCTGTTTCCTCCATGGTTCTCGCCCTCCGAGCGTACTGTATTGATACCCGTTGATATTTATAAGGCTTGTATAGGAGGTGCCTCGTCCGAACGTCTCGGAGATGATGCGAGCGTTACTCCACGACACACGATGCGTAGCCATTGACCTGGGTGTTGTCGTTTAGGATCTCACCCGAAGTGTAGTACTTGAGCACACGGGCACTCTTGGCGCCCATCTCCTTACAGGCGACCATCATCGCGCTCACGGGCGCGAATCCGCACATGGAGACCTTCTTACGCTCGATGGTCTTCATCAGACGCTCCTCGTCGAGCTTCTCGATGTTCTGGAGCACCAGATCGTCCAGCTCCGATGCCACGCGGGCGGGGACGAAGTGCGAGAAGTCCGAGGAAGCGATGATGAGCACCTTCTTCTTCATCTCCTCAGCAGCGTCGACGATCGAGAAGGCGACGTCGTCGCAGGCGTCCATGTCGTGGATCATCATTAGGATGGGGACGATAGGGACGTCGGGGAGCACGAACTGGAGGAACGGAAGCTGTGTCTCGATGGATGGCTCGTACTGGTGCGCCATCTCGTCCAGGTCGAGCATCTCACCGTGTTTCACGATGGTCTTGGCGAACGCCTCGTCCACCTTCACTTCCCCCAACGGCGTCTTCCACGCGCCGGCCGGGTAGACGGCAAGGCCTGCACCAGTGCCCGTGTGGTTGGGTCCGACGATGATGACAACGTCCGGCTTCGCGGACTCACCGATCAACTTGTAGGCATGGGCCGCGCAGGCACCGGAGAACATGAACGCACCGTGGGGGACGATGATGCCGTGTATACGCTTGTCCGAGCGCTCTCCAGGGAGCGCTCCGGGACCGAGCTCATGGGTGAAACAGTGCTTGATCTGGAGCTCGAGCTTATCAGTATCTGCAAAGTAATGCTGGCCCGCCACTGCCGGGAGCCGTAGCATATCTTAGCCTCCGAACTCTTCCACTGGTACTTCGTACTCGACATCCGGAGGAAGGACCCCGCGCTCGATGAGCATCTCCTTAGCGATGATCCAGTAGACCAGCCCGAGCGACTTCTTCCTCTTGTTGTTGGCGGGGATGATCAGGTCGATGTTCTCTTTAATGTGGTTGGTATCACAGAGGGACACGATGGGGATACCCACCTCCATGGCCTCGGTGATACACTGCTTGTCGGCGATCGGATCATTGACGAACACGACCCTCGGCTCAGTGTACTTCTCGTAAGCAGGATTTGTAAGGGTCCCGGGCATGAACCGTCCAATGCAGGGCTTGCACCCCGTGGCCTCGGCGAACTTGCGGATCGGTTTCTTGGCGGTCTCACGGGCTGCCACGACCAGAACCTCGCCAGGTTCGTACCGGGATAGGAATCGGGAGACTACCCGCAGGCGCTCGTCGATCTTCTGGATGTTCATCACGGCCAGACCGTCAGGACGGAGCTTGTAAATGAACTCGCTCATATCCTTCATCTTCTGGCGGGTGCCGATATGTACGCCACTGACAAGGTACTTCTCCAACGGCACGAGTTTCCTTTGCCTGCTCATCGCCAAGCCCACCACCTAGGCTTTTTTAAACCTTGCGACGGCGGCCAGGACACCCTCACGGAGCGTCGGTGCTGCCCTCTTCGCGAGTGCGACGGCCTGCGATATCTTGTCTGACGAGAGCGTGCCCCGACCACTAGCCATGACCTGTGCGAGAGCGCCGTCCGGTTGGAAGGTTACGCGCACCTTGGCGTCGGCCACCGTCCCCTCCTCCCGGGTGAGGTCGGCCACGAGCTTTCCGTCCACCAGGCCAAGAGTGCAGGTGACAGGTAGGCCGTCCACCATCAGTGGACCTATCCGCTCGTCCCGGACCACTCTCCCGCCGTCGAAGCGTGGCATCTGCGCCGTGGCGAGAGCTGCGACCGATGCCAATACACAGGCATCGACCAGGGAACCGTCATCGTTGATGCAGCGCACGTCGAGCCACACGTGCCACACGGTCCGTCCTGGCTCGATGCACAGACGCATGAGGTCAACGGCCTCGGTATCACGAAGGGTACGCTCAACGGCCCAGGCAAGACGAGCACCATCCTTGCCGGCATGGACATGGAGCACTCCCTCCACAGGATGGTCCGCCACGGGCGGAGCAGCCTCGAGCCGGACACCGGCGATGACATGCGTCATCCCAATGAACGCCTGAGCGGAGCCCTCGGCCACGGGAGCCACGTCGCACATGACCTTCACGGGCCGGACATCGCCCAGACCCCTGCCATCGAACCGCTGACCGTTCGCTAGAGAACGTCGTACCGTTCGACGGACCACGGTGCAATCCACCAGTCGGGCAGGTATCATTTGTCCTCACCTCTTGTCGCATACCGGCGGAGGAACGAGTCGGTCATGAGGTCGCTGACGGCGCCCATGCCACGCGCTGCGAGCGTGAGGGCGCTCTCAAGCTCGTCCTGTGATTGCCTGCCGTTAGCACAGAGAAGGACGAGGTCCCCCCTATGGCAGGTGAAGCATACAGTGATCGTGGACGAGGCCCATGTACCCTCGATCTCTGACGGATCCAGGGCGATGAACCGTTTCCCCTGTGCATCATGGACGATGACCACGTCCACAGCGGCCACCAGATCGCGCATGGGCACACCGGCGTCGGCCAGTGCGAGAGTAGCGGCGGCGAGGGCCGTGGCGAGAACGCTTGCGCCCGAGGCCACGAGTTGGATACGCACATCGACTACACACCCGGGGAGGTCGTCGAAGAGCACCAGAGAGCACAAGGCCCCCTCCATCCGTTCGGTGAGGTCGTCATGCTGTACAGGACCACTGAACGAGGGGACATCTATAGTGCAGCGAACGTGCGTGAGATCATCTTCATGCTTTTGGGGCTCATGTGGACCGCGGACCGTGGCGAGCACCTTTGTGCCGCTCCGTTCCACCTTTGCGGACCCGTCGGCCTGGGGGATTATCCCGGTCTCGGCCACAGCGGTGCCCAACGCGTCGAGAGCTCGGCCATCAAGCCGTCTTCCATCGACGAACAGGCTCTCGGGTCGCCTATTAATCACGGCGCTCACCTTCCAGGAACACACGAACGGCATCGGTCAATCCGTGAGTGTGAGCATTGGCCTCGACGAGCCCGACGGCCCGTGCGGCCAGGAGCTGGCCCCCGGGCGTCCCTTGTATCATGACACGTCCGTTGAGGCCGACGATTATGGTGCAGCCGGTAAGCTCACGGATCATGCCCACCATGCTCCCACTACGCCCGATTAGCCGGGCCACCTTGGGGGCCGGTACATCGATGAGGAGCCCCTCGGAGATCGGACCATGGTCCATTCCGCTGATGTCGAGCATAGCGTGCTTCTCCTCGTCCATCCCGGTCACGGTCGCGAGCACTGCGTCACCTTTCCGCCAGCCACGCTCCGGTCTCCGGTCGTCACCCCCCTCCAGCCCCAGGTCCGCGGACCAGGGTGCCTTGATGTCGATCTCTATCCACGTTCCGCGTACGGCCGTGACGATGCCGATGACAATATCGCCCTTGGACGGCAGGTAGGGGCCTCCCAGGGGGATGATGCCCACATCGCCACTACGCACCGACGCCAGGCCCACGACGGTGGCATAGAGCGTATCACCATCGAGCCGGGTGCCGGGGGCGGCGCCCCCCACCACACCCGATGCTAGCGGTGTACCGGGAACGACGAGCTGCCGAGGTTTCACAAGGATGCGGGCCATCGATGTCACCAGTGCTCAGGGGAAATGTTCCAGCACGCGCGTCTCGGCCTCGCCATGGGTGAGGCCGGCGAGCTTACCGAAGAACTCGTCCTGCATCCCCGCAGGTATCTCCACCACGGCGACCCATGATCCGTCCTTGAGCCACTGGTCCTGCTTCATCTCACCGAACGTGCGGACCTCCCGCTGAGCGTTGCTCGCAAAGCTCGGAGGAACCTTCAGCGCGATTATTCGCGTCTCGAACTTGAGCGGCAGGAGCGGCCTGAGCAGCTTGACGACGTCGGCCATCTGCTGCTCGGCGTCCTTGAAGATATCGCAGTGCACCTTTGCCTCTTCCATGGCACGCTCGATACGGACAACGGGGTGCGGAGTGCCTGTCTGCGGATTGATCGCATTGCGGGCGATGAGGGCTGCGACCTGCTTGTACTTCTCCTCCGCCATATGGCGCTTCTGCTCGGTTGTGAGCTGGATCTGGCCCTTGTCGAGTATCTGCTTGGCGACCTCGAATGGATTGGTGGTCTCGAACACCTTCAACAGCGATTCTTCGCCGCACCGGTCTCCACTGTGAGCGTCCTTGAACACGTCCTGGGCCGCCATGAGCTTGTCGATATCGACCTTCTTGCCCTCCTTGTACTCCCGAGCCACGTCGGGGTCCACGAGGATCTCGAAGGTCGATCCGAACTTCTGGAGCCGGGCGATCACTGCCCGGTCGATGTCGACCACGCTGGCCGACCCCCTAGTCCTTGTCCTTCTCAGGCTCGAGCTTCTTGAGGTACTTGACGAGCCGGTCCTTCCCTAGCTTGGTGAACTTCCGCTCCTTGGTGGTGATTATCGCGGCCTCAATCTTCTCGGGCTCGATCGGCTCCTTCATGATGCGCTGGAGCGCCTTGAACACCAGACCGAGGCCTTTTTCAAGGGAGATATCGTCCTTGTAGTTCTCCTTTAGGTACTCGAGGACCTCTTTGCGTCCCTCTCCCACGGCGGTGGCCTTCCACTCGGTAGGTGTACCGCTGGGATCGGTCTCGAAGAGGCGGGGCCCGGTCTCGTCCACACCTACGATGAGGAGGGAGACACCGAAGGGCCTTAGCCCTCCGTACTGTGTGAAAAGCTGCTTGATGTCGCAGATGCGCTTGACCAGAGAGGCGATCTCGATGGCCTCGTCGAACACTATATGGTTACGTTGGGATTCGATGCGCGCGTCGTCCACGAGCTTGCGCCCGTCGGCCACAAGTCCGGAGGTTGCGACCCCCACGTGATCGTCCACTTCGAAGATCTTCTCGACAAAGCTGTGGACCATGAGCACATTGGAGATGCGCTTGTCCGCCGCAAGCACGACACCGTCCTTGCAGACGATGCCAATGGCTGTGGCGCCCCTCCGTACCGCTTCCATGGCGTACTGGACCTGGAAGAGGCGGCCGTCCGGAGAGAAGACGGTACTCGCACGATCATATCCCATCATTTCAGGTGTCATTAGTTCCATTCTCATCACCCGTGAACTTTCGCTTTGCTGTTCTAATCGAACCGGAGACGCCCAGGGTGTCGATGCGGACCCGTGCATCGCCGATCCCGGTCACGAGGGCCAGAGAGGCCCTGACCTGATCGACCCGTTCATGCACGCAGCGGACGAGGCCCTGCCCGGTCGCGGGGTCGTACCGGTCCTTCATGACCCACACGCCGGCCTGAGCCGCCCCATGGTCGCCGAGAAATGACCGGACGGACGACCGGATGGCCCTGTCCACATCGTTGAACCCTGGGGTAGGGTTCCCGGCTGGCCAAACTTGGTACACTATATATCTCTTTCGTTTTCGCAAGTAAGCCGGCACTCGCCGCTTCTTCTTCTCGTTCATCCGATCACCCGCACTCCTGGCGCGATGATGCGCTCGTCCTTTCGCTCTAATGCCCTGTCCACGACCTCGCCCGGTACCGTGCTTACGGCCTCAAGGGCGTCCTCATTGTCCATCCCGAGACAGGTGACGAACGCGGCAAGGTCCTGTGGCACCCGAAGCCCGAGCATATCGATGGCACCGCTGGAAAGCACCAAGCAGGTATCGAACGCTCCTGCAAATTCAACGAGCTCTCCGAGCCGTCGGAGGAGACCGATCCGACCGCTGTTGGGAGCGAGCACATCAGCGAACGAGAGCTCCAGCGCTACACCGTTCCTGGCAGCGGCCTCCGCTACGACCTTGTCCACGCCCGAATCACGTCTGCCGCGATAGGGGGCGCGGAGCACATCGGTCTCGCGCGACTCGACAGCGTACTTGTTGATCGCCAGGTCACCGCCCAGTACCGCGACAATGTCAGCGAGCTTCCTCGCCCGGCCGAGAAGGTTATGGAGACCGTTCTTGGAGCCGCCGATCACGTCGATATCGGCGCCGATGAGCGTCCCTTCTCCGAGGTCCTGGTCCCTGAGCGACTTGAGGAGCTTGATCCCTTCCTTGCCCCGGACCGGGACGTTGATGCACACGCGATGGAAGCCCATGCGCTTCGCCTCGGTGACGAGCTCCCTGGCGTCCTCGGGTGTTCCGGGGTACCGGAGGCCGATGTCGTGGAAGCGGCGCATCGGGCGGAGTTGGGGAACACTCCTTAAATGCCTTTGCACGAGGGGCCATATTACCTCCGTATATATAGTACCTTGCGTTCCAATGCAAAGGTATATATAGTACCTTGTACTACAAGGTACTGTGCATTCAACAAACCCTAGTGAGGTGATGACTTCATGAACATCCAATTCAAGAAAGGCGTACTGGAGCTCTGTGTGCTCGCCCAGCTGAGACGTAAGGACTGCTACGGCTACGAACTCGTGGCCGAGATCTCCAAGAACATCTCAATCTCCGAGGGCACGATCTACCCCCTTCTCCGCCGATTGAAGAATGACGGTTACGTCACCACCTACCTACAGGAGTCCCAGGAGGGGCCCCCCCGGAAGTACTACAAGCTGACATCGGAAGGGAAGACGATGAAGGACGAGCTTACCGACGAGTGGCTGACCTTCGTCGAGCGTGTGAATCATTTCCTGGAGGGTGCCAATAATGAATAGGAAGGAGTACATCGGGACATTGAGGAGGCATCTACGTGGGGTTCCCAAGGACGATCTCGAGGACGTTCTCGACGATTACCGGGAGCACTTCGAGGCAGGGCTCGAGGAGGGACGGAGCGAGGATGGTATAGCTCGCGCCCTCGGAAGCCCGAAGGCGTTGGCCCGCCAGCTCAAGGCGGACTTCATGGTCCAGCGGGCCGAGGACTCCGCTTCGATAGAGAACATCCTGCGGGCGGTGCTCGCTGCGGCAGGGCTCGGCTTCTTCAATCTCGTGTTCGTCCTCGGACCGTTCCTTGCCCTGGTCGGAGTGCTCTTCGCGCTCTTCGCGGTAGCTGTGGGCTTTACCTTCGGTGGCCTCACCGGGATCGTCGCAATCATCCTGTCATCGATCGGCGGGTATGGCTACACCATCGGGGGCCATCCCTTCATCGGCCTCATCTTCATGATCGGGCTCTCTCTCGGTGGGCTGCTTTTCGTCATGGTCGATATGTACCTGGCCAGGGCCTTCGCCGGCCTGACGGTCCGGTACCTGAAATGGA
>Ga0187833_10007237_pt1 | contig 10066 bp, 10 predicted proteins | sample ETNtaG_37_FD_167968 | JGI IMG/M metagenome (GOLD analysis project Ga0187833, IMG submission 167968) | Marine microbial and viral communities from oxygen minimum zone, Eastern Pacific Ocean - ETNP2014_SV_400_PacBio MetaG (Illumina Assembly) | ecosystem: Environmental > Aquatic > Marine > Hypoxic... | reverse complement strand
GGTTTTTCTTTTTATCTGATCTCTTTTGGTTAAGATTTCACGGTGACGATCAAAGTAAACATCAGACGGAGTAACGTTATTTAAAGATTCGTGGTATCGATGGTTGTTATAATAATCCACGAACCGTGAGAGTTCCTGCTCCAGTTCCCAAGGGAAGTAATAGTTTTGAAGTTTGACGACATTCTTCATGGATCGATGATAGCGTTCGATCTTTCCCTGAGTCATGGGATGATATGGAGCTCCTCGAGTATGAGTCATCCCCTGTTTTTCTAAATAGTCTTTCAACTCTCCAGAAAGGTAACAAGGGCCATTGTCACTAAGGAGCCTTGGTCTGTGTCGAACTTGGACATGGTTTACGCCAGTGTTTTTAATCGCCTCATCCAGCGTGTCCTTTACATCCAGTGCGGTCATAGACGTCGTCAGCTTCCAGGCGATGATGTATCGAGAAAAATCATCTAAAACCGTTGACAGGTAATACCAACCCCAGCCAGTGATTCTAAAGTAAGTAAAATCCGTCTGCCACAACTCATGGATTCGTCGAGTCGGATTTTTGAAACAATCACCTGCCTGCATAAGAATATAGGCAGGGCTGGTAATTAAATCATGACTCTTAAGGATCCGGTAAACACTGGATTCAGAGATAAAGTACTCTTTCGTATCAGTGATTCTACAGGCCAGCTCTCTGGGTGAAAGTTCAGTTTGCTCTAACGCCTGTTGAACAACCTGTTCTTTGACTTCTTCAGGAATCTTGTTCCAGAAGGTTCGGGCTTTGGGCTTTTTAGGACTCAAGCCCTCCACTCCATCTTCCAAATACCGCTGATACCAGTTATAGAAAGTACTACGATGGATTCCAACCTCTTTCAGAGTCTGGCGAACAGAAAGCTCAGAGTCCTCTACGATTCGAATGACCTCCAACTTCTCAGAAGAACTGTATCTCATAAATCGATGTCCTCGAAGTCCGTACCATTCAGACTTTTTTTAAGAACTCGATTTTTTAAGGCAATCTCTGCTACCAGCTGTTTTAAATGTTGGTTTTCCTTTTTAAGATCAATGACTTCATGGGAACTGGCCTCACGGACTGTATCCCCCATAAGACGCTTCTTACCGGCTTCAAGGAAATCTTTGCTCCAGCGGTAGTACAGGTTCTCAGAAATGCCCTCTCGACGGCATAAACTGGAGACACTCTCTTCTCCACGGATACCTTCTAGAACAATACGAATCTTCTCTTCTGAGGAATACTTCTTGCGGGTTCGACGACGGATGTCTTTAACGATGGATTCACTTGATACTTTCTTATTCATAACAACCCCCTTATTAAGGAAAGTTTAACAGAAAGTATCTCTTAGCTTTTTAACTCAGTTGGTCCACATTCAGTTGACGCCAAACAACTCTCTAACTCTTAATCAGTAGGTCCTCGGTTCGATCCCGAGATGGCCCACCATTTAAATCAATGGGTTACAGTTTAGGCTGTAGCCCATTTTTTATTTGTGTAGGCACGAGAGATCAAACAAATGAAGGGGACGCGTAATCTTTCATAAGCTTTCTTAGCGAAGTTTGCCGAGTCGCTCATAGCCTGAAAATTTAAATTTAGATAAAATCAACGCAATAAAAAAAGTAGCACCGAATGAGCAGACCAGAGTTGCTCCTGTGGGAAGATCGAGATAGAAAGATAATGTCAATCCTATCAAACTCACTGCAACCGCAAGAGTCGAACCGACTAAAAATTGTTTAAACAATTGATCTACAAATAATGCCGCACATGTTGCAGGGATAATCAGAAAGGTGAAGATTGCAAAGATGCCAGCTGTTTTGACGAAAAATACAATGACCATTCCGAGTAAAACATAAAACAAAAAATCCCATTTCCAAAAACTAGATATTCCAGTCGCCCTTAGGTTCCTATAACTCAGGCTTTGTTCCTCGATCTTTTTATGGTAAATGCCAAGTAAAACAGCAACAATTGCAGAAACAGCAAACTGTCTTATAACTTCTTTCCAGGTGATCCATAGGATAGACCCGCTCAGCATAGTCTTAAGGTGCTCATCCCCATGGACTGAAAATGAGGACAGTAGAAGTGCTGCAGAAGCAGCTACGATATAAACAATTCCAATAACTGCTTCTTGAGGGACTCGATGAGTAAGGGAACGGGTCCAAGTAAAAAACGCTCCCCCTACAAGAACAAATAAAATAGAAATAGCCAAAGACTCTGGTGTATCAAGTTCGATCTCCATTATAAATGCAACAGTTGCACCTAATGCCGCAAGTTGAGCCATTGAGAGATCTACGAAAATGATTTCCCGTTTTAAAACATGACAACCGAAATAAGTAAAAATGATCGACAAAATAATGCACCCTGCTGCCGGAGCACTCATAAATGTGATGAACTCTGCCATAATATTAAGCTTGTTACCTTAGAGTGGGACCGCCTGTTTAGTTTATAAATTAGAGAAGGCGTTCACCAGTTTAGTCACAATATACTCCATTGTAGAGAAATAACTTGTAGCCTCGGGTACTCCACCAACAAATGCAGGAAGGACCACCGTTTTCACTCCTGTTTTTGAAGATAATAAATTAGGAAACTCCGAATCGTAATGAATGGCCTGAATAATTACGCGAACATTATTTTGTTCTATTAAATTTTTAATCTTTGCCAAGTGCATGGGCGTGGGTGGTACCCCAGGAAGTTTTTCGATCGTTCCTATTTGGTCGATTCCAAATTCAGTGAAAAGATAGACCCAGGTTCTATGAAACACAATCACCTTCTTGTTTGAAATTTTATTAAGGCGAGATTTCCAGTTACTCAAACGATCATTTATGTTCAACACAAACTGATCCAGGTTTTTTCGGTAGACTATCTCGTTCTCTTGATCTAATAGACTAAGCTTATCGGCAATGGCATTAGCCATTTTGATAGCATTGCTAGGGCTAAGGTTGTAATGAGGGTTACCCTGAGGATGAACATGTCCCATGGATCGGTCTAAATCGCCAAGTGGAATTTCAAGGGGCTCAATGACACTGGAAAGATCAAGATGTCCTGGCTGGAGCGGTCTAACCTTGGGATTTCTTGCTCCTTCAATTAAAAAACTTAACCACTCGATTTCAAGTTGCAATCCTTGATAAATAAGAAGGTCTGCCCGATTGAGTTTGACCATGTAGCTTGGTTTTGCCTGAATATAATGAGGGTCTTGACCCCCCTTGGCAATTGAATCGACGGATACAAAATTACCTCCTATTTCTCTAGTTATTGATGCAATATCCGTGGTGGTGGTGACGATGGAAATCTTTTTCGCTTGAACACTCGTTACTGTTAATAATAAAAAAAGAAACGATATGTATATAGTTAAGGATTTTTTTTTCATAATGCGCCTTTGATTTTAATATTTGTTTAAAAATGGTCCGCACTTTTTAATAGCTATGCCCTTTATGTGCACCTAGAGTAAAGTTCAACCGAAGAAACAATTGATTTTCATCTGCCGCATATTGATTCAAGTGAGTGTACTCTAGTTTTGTTTCAAGAAATTCACTAGGGAAATAAGATAATGCCAATGAATACTGATTCTGATCAGAACGATCGCTTTGCTGATAGGAATGGCTGTATCGACCTTGAGCCCACCAGTGCTTGGCAAATTGCTGTTGGAGATAAGTATAAAAACCTGTTTTGATCTGTTCCCTAGTTGATGTTAGAAACTCTGATTGCCAGATGGTTGTTCTATAAGCTTCCCGACCCAGTGGTTTGTGTTTAAAGCGTATATCGACTCCAAGCACTTCCGTCGTTTTATATGTTCCTGTCAAACTATTGTCTCCGAAAGCATATGCAAGGTTAGCATCCATGGTTGTCTCATCACTTAGATCAAACGAGTTGGCTGATCTTGTTAAGTAGGCAAATCCATCATTTACAGTTGATGCAAAAAGATTTTCATTTTCCCCCTCAAGGATTTGCAGGTTAATTTCAGAGAAAAATGGAACGGGTAAAAGATAATTTGCACCAAAACCGATTTCCTTAAGACCATCTTCGCCCAGAACCATCTCATTGGATACTGGCGTGGCAACAAAGGGCTGACTGTGCGTATGCAGTTGATTGTGCTTTCCTACGGGGATAAAGAATTTCCCTACTTGTAAGCTAAGGTTATTTGTAATGAGACCAGAGCCAACCAGCTCTTCCATACCAAATTGACTTGTACCCTCCATAGAAAAGGTAGCAGCAACCCTGAACCAAGTATCAACATTGCCCGCTAGTTGTAACTCCATTTCTTGGACACTGAGCCCAGTTTTATTGCTTTGACTGGAATTATCGTTGCCTTCTGAGTTGTATGTTCCAAGAAGTAATCCGTTCAAACTGATTGCCGGATTGAATGAAGGTGAAAGGCCAGTGGCTGTGGAGATATTGTTTAATTGAGAGTTTTTTCTCCTCGATTCTAGTTTTTTGATTCTTTGCTCAAGCTGCTTAATATCTTCACGGGTTTTATCCTTTGATACTGCGTGAGCATGAATTGATGGATAGAAAAACCCGATTAAAAAAAACAGGATTCCAAAGAGCTTCATATTGTTCCCCTTAATGAACTAAATTGACTGGTAACGCTCACACCACACCGCATCATTTTTCTCAAATGGCGTTTTTAGTGATGGAGAATTTTTAAATTATGGAAGGACTTATAAAACAAACGGGGGGCCGCGGTTATTAAAACCTGGCAATAAATCTTCAGACTTTAAAAGGGGTCGCTGAAAGGAGGTGTTGCTGAAAGAAAAAACGTGCGCAATGTAGATTTTTTCATCTTTGTCAACTTTGTGTGATTTAGTCCAATTACAGGGAGAGCAGCCATCATGTGATTCGCTAAAATCATGATCGTGATCGTGTAGTAATTCAGAGTAACCTGTCATCCCAACAAAACACAGAAGTACAAGCACAACCACGAAACGGCTAAAAAATGTTTGTATTTTATTACGTTGCATTAAGTGATGTTATTAAGATGTCTGTAATTAAAAAAACCAATCCTCGTATATAGAGTAAATTAAATTCATTAGGATTCAAAAATTATTTCTCAATCACATCCATTGAGGTGAATCTCCTTCTTGGTTCCGTGGCTAAACTCTCACGGCTGAACTCATCAATGACCGTGAGTATCCGGTATGAACGATTGTCATGCGTTCGATTATGAGCAAAATCATACGACCACACATGATTCTTAAACTCAGGCCGCTTACGAACACATGAACCATCATTCTTCCATCCACTCGTTAGAGATCAAAATTCCTGAGAAAAACACTCCCTTAAATTAGTGTTTATCTAAGGGTGTCAATGCCGACCTCGAGACCATCGTTCCATCCGTCTGGTAACATTGAGTTCAGGCCTTTGTCTCGTCGGGTTTTAGAAAGGTTTGTCATTAAGTGAGCGTTACAGCTTAGGCAAATCCAGCCTTCCCCAGAAAATATCCAGCATTCTTCCTCTACCCAGTCCTGTGCTTCTTCCTTGGTGTTTTGCCATTCTCCATTCTCAAGGCAATCCTCAGCTATTCGGGTATGACATACTACTGAATATTGATTATTTTTCTCTAAGAACATCGCGACTCTCATTTCTTACTTAAAATAACCCGGAACTCAAGGATAACATTAAAATTATGATTACCAATAAAAATCAATCCTAGCTTTTTTAAAATTTAACTGCAAGCATAACATCATTGTTTATTTATATTTAGAGCGATAGAACGTGGCATCAGGTTTCCCAAAGGGTCCATTGGCTTCGATGTTAGTTTTGTTACCTTGGCTGATTGTGTGCCGTTTTTAAAATTCTTGGCATTCTCAAAATCATTTATCCTTAAATATCAAATATTTATGATATTTCTAGATATTTATTTATATTCTTTGAATCTTATATAGACATTAGTATATATTATGTCTAGAAAATAGGGAAACCCAAAAAAGATAATTTAAGTTCTCATTTGATTTATATGAAGGAGAAACAAAATGTTTCAGAATATTATTAAGCCCCGAACCGCAGGAACCATGGGGTTAGCAAAGGCAAGTAATAATTGCTGAATCCCTAAATTTAAATATAGGATCAAAAAATGAAAAACGTGGCCAAAATGGAGGATTATCTTTCAATAGGAGAACTATCCAAGTTATCCGGGGTAGGCATCCATTCGCTGAGAGTTTGGGAGAAAAGATACGGAGCTCCTATCTCAAAGCGTCTTCCCTCGGGACACAGAAGATACCCAAAAGACGAGGTACCTCGATTAAGAGCCATAACGAGGGCTCTTGAATCTGGCTACCGGGCCAGTAAGGTTGTCACAAGAACTCTGGAAGAACTGCAGGGCTTGTTAAATGTCCAGAATCTCATTGAGGAAAAGCCCGAACAACCTGATTTAACCTATGGCCAGGTATCCAGAGAACTTACCATTGAAAAGTGGATCGAGGCTGTTCATCAATACGATGATGAGTTACTCAACCAGAATTTCTTTGAGCTATGGAACAAAGAAGGTCCTTTAACCTTCATTACAGATTGTGTTGCCCCGTTCATTGAAAGATTGGGAAACGGCTGGGCGGACAAAGAACTCACTATATCTCATGAGCACTTTGCCACCGAAATACTAAGTGATTTCTTGTCTGCTAAGTGGCGCCAGCTAAATATTCGTAACAATGGTCCTACGGTAGTTCTTGCCACCTTACCGGATGAAACTCACTCACTGGGTCTACTCATGTGCGCCGTTGTTACGAGCATGGCAGACTTTAAAGTCGTCTACCTCGGAATCAATTCTCCAATAGAAGAAATCATCAAAACCACTGAGAGTTGCCAAGCACAACTTCTTTGCCTGAGTCTTTCAAGCTTCATTGATCCTATTGATGCAGAATGTAACCTGAAACAAATAAGAAAAAACCTAGACAAAGAAATAAGTATGGTCGCTGGGGGAAAAGGAGCTATCAATACTGCTCCCGAAATTAATCGACATAACAGCTTCTCAGATTACTACGAATGGATTACTCAATTTAATATACAAAGTAAATGAAAGAAGGCAATTAATGAAAGTCTTGGTCACAGGTGCTACCGGATTTATTGGGAAAGAACTTTTAAGGCATCTGAGTTTTAAGGGTTTTGAAATAAATATCTTAACTAGAAACCCCAAGCAAGCACGTTCAAAGCTATCGATTCCCTGTAGTGTATATCAATGGAATCCAGAAAAAGAATCCCCTGACATAAAATCGTTTAAGAATGTAAAGGCTGTCATCCACTTAGCCGGAGAAAACATAGCCAGTGGCAGATGGACTCAAAAAAGAAAAGCCCATATTAAAAACTCCCGAATATTATCCACCCAAAGGTTGGTGAAAGCGATTGAAAAATTAGAACACAAACCAGACGTGTTGGTTTCTGCTTCTGGAATTGGATTTTATGGCGGTTCTGGTAACAAGTTGCTAACAGAAGACATTCCTCCGGGGACATGCTATTTGGCAAAAGTCTGCAAGGACTGGGAGGAAGAAGTTAAGAAAGTGCAGGAGTTTAATGTTAGAGCAGTTTCACTTCGTACGGGAATGGTACTTGGAAATGAAGGAGGAGCTATGGGGAAAATGCTTCTTCCATTCAGAATGGGATTAGGGGGAAGATTGGGAAACGGGAATCAATGGATGAGCTGGATTCATGTAATCGATCTTGCTCGAATGTATATCCATGCTATCAAATCACCGTCTATTAATGGAATCTACAATGCTGTTAGCCCAAATCCTATCTCCAATTCTGAATTTACTAATACTCTTGGGAAATTTCTGAACCGACCTACTTTATTGTCCATTCCAAGCTTTGTCCTAAGATTACTTTTTGGAGATATGGCTCAAGCTCTTCTTGCCAGTCAAAATGTTTCACCTGAAAAAATTTTAAGCACGGGTTTTCAGTTCAAATATGAAAGCTTAAATTCTGCGTTAATGCAAATTGTTAGTCGATCAAATCAAGAGATTCAATTTTGAGGAAGTTGAAAAGCTCCGCCAACAATTTCCAGATATTGAAATAAATTATGCTTGGCCATTTGACATGAAACACGTTGCTAGGTTGTTCGCAGATCAGATAACTAATTTTTCAAAACCAGTCGCCCAAACCATTAACTAACAGGTGTAGGATGTATTCTCAAAAATATTATATTAAAGGAAGAGATCTGGTTGGACTTCGTAAAACGTTCATGAGAGGCGTTGTTATGGCGTCAATTTTATTTCTACTATTGGTCGGTTTTCCCAGACCAGGGCACTCCGTAGATTGGAACGATAAAACCTGGATAAATTCAGGTTGTCCAAATGGCGTTTTAGGCAACTGGCTTTCTCAAAATGATGAAAATAAGTTATCCATAGAAAATAACCGGATCATCACTAGAACTTTGGATAAAAAAGAAACGTATTACTCCTATACGGGAAACCCGCTGACATCAGGAAAAAGGTTCATTAGATTATCCTTAGAGCAAATGAATATCAATGAAGCAACCCAAATGCATTTAAAAATAAGGCCTCATTTAACACATTCATTCCAAAGTTCAAAGGTTGCCTCATCGGAGTCTTCGGAATGCCTCATTAAGGTTTTTTATTTCGAATCTGAGAAAGATGCTAAGTTTGGTAAATATATAAGCTGGGATATATATAAAAGGTCGAATTAGAAATATTGAGGAACCAGAACGAATCCTAAGGGGATTTCAGTATTTGGTCTAACTTTCGTTTAGTTTGTCAGCAAACTGGATAGCCAGAATTCACGTTCAAGATAGATTAAATATTTTTTTAAGAGAATAAAGTGGAATACGTTCAGATAACTAACATATTGGCATTACTAATCATGGCACTGGTCATTGGCTGATTCATCATTCCGACCGAGGATCGCAATGCCAGCAATGAGTTTCAAGCATTGCTGAAAGACAACGGAGCCCAATGCAGTATGAGCCGTAAGGGAGATTGCTGGGATAACGCTGTAGCGGAGAGTTTCTTCCACACATTAAAGGTGGAGTTGATTCACGGAAAAACTTACAATACTCGTCAGGAAGCCAAGACGGCTATTTTCGAAAATATTGAAGGGTTTTACAATCGGCAACGCCGCCATTCCTATCTCGGTTATCTCAGCCCAGAAGACTTCGATAAAAAAATGCGGCTTAATTAACTGTCCACTAATATCGGGAAGATCAGCTTAGAGATGAGCTTTTAAACGGAGAGACATTCTATACTCTTAAAGAGGCAAAAATCATGATTGAGAGGTGGCGTGTTCATTATAATACTAAAAGACCACATACGAGCTTAGGGTATAGGTCACCTGCACCGGAGACGATACAGATTTAAAATACAAATATGAATTATGAAAACTGAATCCTAAACCTAGTATAAATAACGGGGTCTGGTCAATTGTTGCCAAAGAAGCTATCCTTTGTACAGGAATAATTAACATTGTGAAAGGGGGCAGAATGAAAACATTTTTTCAAACTAATGAAGAATGGAGTTACCTGATCCTCAGAGTGATGCTGGGAATTGTGATTTTCCCTCATGGAGCGCAAAAGCTCCTAGGTTGGTTTGGTGGGCATGGCTTTGACGGGACGATGGAATTCTTTACCGGTAAGCTGGGAGTTCCAATGGTCATAGCGTTTATGATTATTATCGGCGAATCATTGGGCTCCTTGGGGCTGATCGCCGGCTTTATGACTCGATTATGCGCTGTCGGTGTCCTTTGCATTATGTCTGGGGCAATTGTAATGGCACATTGGTCAAATGGATTTTTTATGAATTGGTTTGGGAATCAGGAGGGAGAGGGATTTGAGTATCATCTCTTAGCCATTGGGATCTGCTTGCCACTGATTTTATATGGCGGCGGAAAACTTTCCGTGGATGGTTGTATTTCCGGGCGATTTTTTAAAAAATTAAATGCGTAAAAAAATAACAGGCGGATTCAAGTCGTAAGTGTAACCATTAGTAAAGTCTTCTTTTTGAAGAATAGCTCATAGATGGAGGAGATCAATGCGACCTTTCTATACATATAGATTAACTCAGGAATATTAACCATTTGTTAATTTACTGTTAACAGTTTTTAACTTACCCCCCCCCCAGATGTTTTTTTATTTTA
>Ga0187833_10007235_pt1 | contig 10068 bp, 7 predicted proteins | sample ETNtaG_37_FD_167968 | JGI IMG/M metagenome (GOLD analysis project Ga0187833, IMG submission 167968) | Marine microbial and viral communities from oxygen minimum zone, Eastern Pacific Ocean - ETNP2014_SV_400_PacBio MetaG (Illumina Assembly) | ecosystem: Environmental > Aquatic > Marine > Hypoxic... | reverse complement strand
ATCGCCCCAAGTTTATTATAAGGCAGCTTTTGAATATCAAGAGTCCAGGGCAGTTTCTTAAGCTGTTTAAAGCAGCTTTAGGGATATTAAGATAGTATACAATGCCTTGATATAAGTATTTTAATGGGAATTATATAAGGTAGAGATAGTGAGAAGAGTTGCCATAATCGGTGCCGGGATAAGTGGGCTATCCGTTGCTTATTATCTTGATAAAGATTATCAAATAGATATATATGAAAGATCTGGACAAGCTGGCGGATTGGCCAGATCTTTCAAAATAGAAGATACATGCCTTGAAATATACTTTCATCATTTCTTCAAATCTGATAAAGCGCTTTTAAAACTTATAGATGATCTCGGTATTAAAGAGGAGGTAATGTTTAGTAAATCGAATATAGGCATCTACTACAAAGAAGGAATAATGCCGTTTTCCACATTTAAGGACCTTCTTGTTTTCAAAAGACTTTCCCTTTTATCAAAATTAATATTTGGCTTACATATATTGTTTCTAAGAAATAAGAATAGATGGAGAAATCTGGAAAATTACACAGTAAAGGAATGGATGCAAAAGTATTTCGGAAAAGTGATATATAAACAGATCTGGGAGCCGCTACTTTATGCAAAGTTCGGTGGATATGCATCGGAGATACCAATGTCCTGGCTGTGGGGAAGAATACACCCCAGAGCTGCGTCTAGAGAGGGAGATCAAGAATCATTAGGGTATATCAAGGGAGGCTTTTCTGTGCTCTTTGATCGCCTTATAGAGAGAATAAAGGAGAATGACGCTAATATTCTTTTCAATCGTGAAGTTAAGGAAATTCAAACGAGTGGCAATAAGGTGTCGATTCACACAAATAATGAAGTAAAACATTATGATCTTGTAGTTATGGCGATCGACACAGTAGAAGTTATCAAAATAATAAAAGATCTAAGTGATAGAAAAGCAGATAAGCTTAAAGAAATAGAATATCTTGGTGTCATATGCCTTGTTCTTAAACTGAAACATTCACTCAGTAAGATATACTGGTTGAATAACGCAGAAAAGGAGATACCGATTAGTGGTATAATTGAGCATACGAATTTTGTTTCTCCTGAAAATTATAATGGATACCATATTGTCTACGTATTTAGATATCTCTCCCCCAATGATAGACTCTTCTCTTTAAGTAAATCTGAAGTTTACGATTTATTTTGCGAAAGCGTAAGAAGGATTTGCCCAAACTTTAACAGTAATGATATAGCGAATTATTATTGTTATAAAAGCCCAAGAGCAACACCTGTTTATAAAGGGAGATACTCAAATCTCAGACCTTCCTTTGAGATATTACCTGAAAAGCTTTATATGATGAATACTTCACAGATATATCCTGATGATAGGAATATAAATAACGGAGTGCTACTTGCTGAAGGATTAGTAAACGTATTTAGAAGGAATTCAATATTATGAAGATCAAAGATGTCATAATTGGAGTATTAGCATCGAAATCAACACTTTGCATTCTTTTACTGTCATGGATAGGTGTCATTGTTTTCTCTAACTTTATGTTGCCACCAAGTGATGATGGAAGAACTTACTTTGAACCTGCTATAGCCTTTTTACATAATAAAGTCCAATGGGGAGTCTTTATGGGAGACAATTTTGATCCTCACTTTATTGGTTTTCCAACGTTTTCATTCGCACAATTCGTATTTCTGTTCTTTGCATCACTGTTCAAGATACCTATAAATATATATACGTATAAAATGTTCCATATGATCTTGATTTTCGCCCTTATTTCGCTGACTGTTCATTTATTATATCTTTATCTATACCGGCTAAACAATTCAGATTACATATTCAAGAGCAACATTTTTCTGGTTTTATTAAGCATTACTCCTTTTGCTCAACAATGCTGGCAGACACGTCCTGAAATTTTTGGTAATGTATTAATCGTATGTAGCTTAATATTTTATTGTTATTGGGAATTATCTAACAACAATAAAAATATATTTTACTATCTTGGTGCGGTGTTTCTGGGGTTAAGCGCTGTCGTTCACCCAAACTTTATGATTGTGGCTGGAATACTGACTATAGCAATTATTGCAGCAAATTTTATTAGGGGCAACCGGCTTCAATCTGTTTTATTTGGAGTTGTTGCTTCTATACCACTTTTGCTATTAATGGCATGGTTCTTGATATACTATCCGGAATCAATTCAAGAATTTAGATTACAGGTCATACATCATAAAGGTTCTATAGGGGGAATAAAAAGACTGGTTGCAGAAGCCTTAATGCTTAGCGGCTGGCAGTCAACATACATAAAACTATTTTACTTTATTTTCTGGTTTCCTTTGTTGGTTATTATAGTAACTGTCTTTGCACTAATTTTAAAAAATATAAAAAGTCTATTAATTCGTAATACTTTTAATATTTTGTTATTACCAATTTTTATCTCTATTATTATATTAATGATTATTAATCGAGGAGATGATTCGTATTTTGTAATATATTCATTCTTTATATCTTTGGTATTTGTTTTAATTATGAGATTATGGAAACATTCTTACATACATTTAGATAGTAATAAAGGAATATCTTCTGTCATTGCCCTGTTGTGTTTAATATCAATAATCTTTATGCATACTTCTGTTCATTCAGCAAAATACTTTTTTTCCTCAGAGAAATATTACTATGCACCAGCAGTTTATAAAGCGGTTACTGACAGTTTAAACCCGGAAGACACATTGTTTATTACTAAAAAAAGGCAGGTGCCGGTTTTTTATGATTATGTGGAAGCAAAATATCGTGGTAATACTGGCATTAATAATATTTTTATCGTTTTTGCTCAACCTGCGCTAGAATATGAAAGAAATAAATTAGCAATGTTATTAAAAAGTAAAGTTAATAGTATAAAACATGATAGGACAGTTTGGGGTGTCTGGAAAAGTAGAACAAATTATGATCGCGAAAATATGAAATTGATATTGGGTAACAATTATCAACCTAAAGATTCTAATCCTTTATATCTACATTTTAATATTAAAGAAATAATTTATGAAGATAAGCACCATTTGTTTTTTAGACCTGAAATGATTGCTTTTAAGGAAGATATTTTATAACAGTGTGTCTTTAAACAAAATTCATATTTTCTTTCTTATACGTTCTCTAAATATCGGTGGCACCGAGTGCCAATTAGTAGAACTGATTAGAGGTCTTGATAAGAACGCTTTTGAAATAACTGTTGCACTCTTTTATGATGAAGGTACACTAAGAAATGAATTGATTGCGATAGAAGGTGTTAAATATATACCTCTATTTAAGTCAGGTCGTTGGGATTTTATCAGATTCTGCACTCGGTTAATAACTGTTTTGCGTAGATTAAGACCACACATCCTATATTCATTCCTCCCAGATGCAAATTTAGTAGGTCTAATTTTGGGAAGACTCGTGTGTGTGAAGCGAATCGTCTGGGGTGTGCGAGCTTCAAATATGGATGTCAGCCGTTATGACTGGCTTGCCAGGCTGAGTCTTAGCTTGAGCGCTTTTTTGTCTCGATTCCCTAACGCAATTATTGTTAATTCCTTTGCTGGTCTGAGGTTTCATAAAGATATAGGTTATAAAACCGAAAGGATGAGTGTAATACCAAACGGTATAGATACTAAGCTTTTCAAGCCTGATCATCCTTCAGGTTGTAGATTGCGGGATGAGTGGGGTATTGAGGAGAGGATTATGATTGGACTGGTTGGCCGTCTTGATCCAATGAAAGATCATACAACATTTTTGCAGGCAGTGAAAATATTTGATCAAAAAGAATGCAGTGTTTGTTTTATATGTATTGGCGATGGTAAAGAGCCTTACAAAAGTGAAATCCATTCCTTGTGCATGACACTTGGATTAAATGGCTCTCTTATATGGACTGGTGCACGGAGTGATATGATTGCTGTATATAACGCTATGGATATAGTTACATCCTCTTCTTCTTTTGGTGAAGGATTTCCAAATGTGATTGGTGAGGCTATGGCATGTGGTGTGCCATGTGTGGTTACAGATGTGGGTGATTCGGCAATAATTGTTGGGGAAACGGGGGTTATTGTTCCTCCTGAAGATCCACAGGCCCTAGCAGATGGATGGAGAAGTATGCTGAAACGTTTGAACGATAAATCCTATTCAATTAAAGAAATGGCACGTGTGCGGATAGTATCTCACTACAGCAGTGAAATATTTGTTCAGAAAACATCCAAGAAGTTTCTAGGTTTATTATGAAATGATTGATTTCTTGACTTTTTTCGGAAAAGGGGGATGTTCTTAAATATGATGCAAGATTGGGCTGGTTGGTTGTTAATGCTCTTCAGTTTTGGCATAGTACTGATGTGGAAAGATGTGCGTAGTGACAAGAAATTAGTCTTTGCAATCTGGTTTTGCATATTCTTGCATCATCTTGTGGCGTTTTCGAATGCTTATTTAGGCGGTGTTATTGGGACAGAAGGGGATGCGCGTACATATCATTTCTTTGGTGTAGAGACAGCTGCTTCGTCTGAACCAGAGTGGGGGTTCTTGGTTAATCCACGAATTGCTTACACTAATTTTTTGGGGTTCTTTTACCGTGCTTTTGGCGCATCATTTCTTCTTGGTAATGAGCTGTCTGTTTTGGCTTTTACATTGTCATGCATAGTGCTGGCTAGGCTTGTATCTCTTTTAGATCTGGGGCGTTTTCGCATTGGGATTATACTTTTTTTTGGTTTGATGCCTTCAGCTGTTATTTTTAGATCAGTTACGTTACGCGAATCATGGCAGGCGTTGTTTTTCTTGTTGTCCGTATATTGGACAATAAGACTGTGTAAACGGCCGGGTATACTAATATTCTCATTTATGCTAATGTCTGTTTTCTGTATGGCATTACTGCATAATGGTTTAAGTGTGTATGCAATGTATTTTATTCTAACTAGCGTTTATTGGGGGACTTTTGGCTGTAAAAAGAGCGTTCGTTGGGAACGGCCTGTAAGGTTTTTATTTACTGGATTGCTTATTACCTGTGTAATTCTGTTGACGCAAAAGATGGGATTGTTTGTGACTGTTGAACAAGCATTGGAAGGAGCAGAAGACTTTCGTAGACATGCGGCATCTATTCATGGCAGGGCGACTTATGGTGTTATGCTGGATACGTCGTCTGTTTATGGACTTGTTACTACAATTCCTATGATATTCGTCCAATACATGTTTGCTCCTTTCCCATGGCACATTGAAAATGTTAAAGATATCTATGCCTTGCTTGAATCAATGTTGCGTTTTGGGCTTTTGTTCTTTGCCGTATATTCATGGCGTAGGCCTTTAGGTGAAGTACGAAACTATCATGGCTTTTTGCTTATGGTTGTTTTGGGGTTGGAGCTTACGTGGGCGCTGGGGACCCTTAATTGGGGAACGGCAATGCGACACCATGTACCTGGGCATAGTGTTATTGTTTTACTTGGAGCCCCCGGCTTGATTCTATTTATGAGGAATTTACACCTTGGGATGTTTGGATGTAGAAAAGACAATACAATGCTTCCAAAGTAAGAACACAATTATCTCATTGATGTATGCAACCGGTCTTGCCTTCAGGTCTCATAAAGTAAACTGCTACCGTTTAAAGTGCGGTAGCTGTGTGCCTATTATGTTTGTAGCAGAATAGCTAAGCAATATTATGAAATAAAATTGCCGTTTGGCTGCAAGCCGACTAAAGTTTTAATCATTAACTTTAAAGACACCATAGTGAGGTACTTTAACTTGCTCTTCTATATACTTTGTGATTACTTCATCAGTGACATTGCCAGAACTAGCAACAAAGTAGCCACGCGCCCAAATATGATGTCTCCAAAAAACTCGACTCAAACTCTTATACACCTTCATCATCTTTCACATTTTTTTCCTTTATGCGATTGTGTCAATTGACATTTTATTGCTATTAAAATAAAAAATACTCTATCGTTGGCAAGAAAAGAAAAAATAATAATTGTTCATATTATTGCTGCTCTAAATGTTGGTGGTACTGAAATGATGCTTTATAAGTTATTGCCACGTATGAGAAGAGGTCGATTTGAGAATATTATTTTCACTTTGAAAGAGAAGGGGAGCTTGAGTAAAGACTTTGAATCTCAAAATATAAGAGTTTATAATGTTTTAGGTATGGGAGGGGTTTTAAGGGTTTCAGCACTTATAAAATCATTAAATAAATTTCGACAAATAAATCCTGATTTGATACAAGGCTGGCTGACACACGGCAACCTCGTAGCCAAAATAGCATCTATTTTTCTGCCATATAGGTTGTCGACTTTATGGAGTATACGATATACGGCTCTTCCGAAAACTGAAACAAAGCGATCAATTCTATTTATTATAAAACTTCTTTCGTTATTATCATTTTTGCCGCAAAAGATTGTTTTTAACTCAAAAACTGGTGCTGATGATCATATTAGAATGGGGTATCGAGGGGACAAAAGCTGTATTATCCCAAATGGTTTTGATACGAAATTATTTTCACCGTCTATGAAAAATCGCAGAAGTGTTCGTTTGGAGCTAAATATACCTGAAGAGGCCACACTCATAGGGCTCATTGGCCGTTTTGATCCTTTAAAAGATCATCGCTGCTTCCTTAAAGCTGGTGCAAAGCTTTTAAGTAATATACGAGAGATTTTTTTCTTATTAGCCGGACGAGAGGTCGATTGGCAAAACCGGCATTTAAAGCAGTTCATAGAGAAACTGGGGATTAGTGGAAAAGTATTTTTGCTGGGAGAACGCCGGGATGTACACCGGATTACGGCTGCATTGGATATTGCCACTTGTTCTTCCGTAGCAGAAGGATTTCCAAACGTCATTGGAGAGGCGATGTCGTGTGGAATACCATGTGTTGTAACTGATGTGGGAGATTCCGCCTGGCTAGTCGGGGACTCTGGAATGGTCGTGCCGCCTCGTAACCATGAAGCTCTATGTGAAGCATGGCTAAAGTTGATTGAACTGGGAAGTGCAAAGAGGCGGGTTCTTGGAGAAAAGGCAAGGAAACGAATTGAAGATCATTTTTCCATTCAAATGATTGTTAAGAAGTATGAGCAGCTGTACGAAGAGCAAGTTCATTGACGCTATGTATTATTCAAATAAATTAGATATTTTGGTGGATATTTTTGGATCGAAAAATATAAAAGTAGAAAAGGAATGTTTAACGGTAAACGATAAGAAATATCCCATTATTGATGATGTAATCATTCTCCTCGATCCGGCTCAGTATCCTGAGTCTCTTTCGAAGAGGATCAAGGTGGATATGAGCAATATCCCCACAGTAGGCATGGAATTTGCAAAAGATATTCAATTTACTTTTGGAGAGGAATGGCAGGAATTTTCTGATATTATGCCTGAGCATGAAAAGGAATTTTTACAATATTTTGATCTAATCAATTTGTCCGATCTGAAAAATAAAAGAATTTGCGATTTGGGGTGTGGTATCGGGCGTTGGGGCCATTTTTTAAAAGACCAATGCAAGGAACTGATTTTAGTTGATTTCTCAGAGGCTATTTTTGTAGCTCGTAACAATTTGAAAGATGAGGAGAATATTTTGTATTTTATGGGAGACCTGAGAAGGCTCCCGTTTAGCGATAACTTTGTAGATTTTTTATTTTGTATCGGGGTCCTTCACCATTTACCAAGCCCGGCTCTTGAAGAAGTTAGATCTCTAAAAAAATACACTTCTCAAATATTAATATATCTATATTACGCCCTCGATAATCGGCCATTCTACTTTCGAATCCTCTTTATGTTTGCGACTAGGCTTCGTTTACAGGTAGCATCTGTAAAAAATTCCCATTTCAGAAATCTTTTTAGCTGGGTAGGAGTTCTTCTTATTTACTATCCATTTATTATTCTTGGTTCAATATTATGCCCTCTTGGGAGATCCCACCTTATTCCCCTTTATGAATCCTATCATGGTAAAACATTAGAGCGGATTCGCCAGGATGTTTATGATCGTTTTTTTACTAGAATTGAGCAACGTTTCACAAGAGAAGAAATAATGACATTAAAAGATACGTTTTCAAATGTCATTGTCTCAAATCAGCTTCCATATTGGCATTTCTTAGTAAAAAGATGAGAACATAGCTACGCAAGTTGATTGATGAGGTAAACTGATTTGGGGATTGAGGAATTTAGGGATTTAGGAATAATCTCTCAATTCTTAAATTAAAATCCCAAGTTCAATGAGGAAGTGCAACACATAGGATGATTATTGTATCCTATGTGTATGAAAGTAAATAACAAAAACAAATATAATCAACTAACAAGTGAAGAAAGTATATAGAGGTATATCTTATGTGTGGTATTGTTGGCTTTATATCATTAGATAATATTAAAAAAGATGATTTAGTTACGAATGCCAGTCGCATGTCACAGACTCTAAAGTCACGTGGGCCAGATGATAGCGGGGTGTGGGTAGATGCGAAAGCGGGTGTTGCGTTGGGTCATCGGCGTTTATCAATTATAGATACTTCTTCCGGTGGTCATCAGCCTATGGAATCTCTATGTGGCCGTTACGTAATATCTTACAATGGAGAGGTTTACAATTTCAAGATTTTGCGCCACGATCTGGTAAATGCCGGACACATATTTCAAAGCCATTCTGATACGGAAGTAGTGCTCACCGCTATAACAGAGTGGGGTATTGAAAATGCTGTGAAACGTTTTATTGGGATGTTTGCCTTTGCGCTATGGGACAAAAAAGAGTGTATGCTTTATCTGGTACGCGATCGATTAGGTATTAAACCTTTGTATTACGGTATGATAGATAACACTATTGTTTTTGGATCGGAGCTAAAAGCTCTTACTGCTTTTCCTTCTTTTCATAAAGAAATTGACAGAAGTGTACTTGCGTTGTTATTACGCTATAATTATATTCCGGCACCTTATTCTATCTATGAGAATGTATATAAACTTTTACCAGCTACTATTGCTACCATTAGGCACAGGTATCCGGGTGTAGGAAGGAGTTCGCTGAAGTCGTTGTCTTTGGAAACAAAAGTATACTGGTCTGCTAAACAAATTGCTGAAGACGGAGCAATAAATTCTTTTGATTATTCTGATAAAGAAGCTGTAAAAGAGCTTGATTCTTTATTGCGTAAATCCGTTAAATCTCAAATGATTTCGGATGTTCCACTTGGAGCTTTTCTTTCCGGTGGAATTGATTCTTCAACGGTTGTGGCTCTGATGCAAGCTCAAAGTGAACGTCCAGTTAAAACTTTTAGTATCGGATTTAATGAGGATAGTTATAACGAGGCGAAGTACGCTAAAGCAGTAGCAAAACATTTGGGTACTGACCATACGGAATTATATGTCACATCTGAAGAAGCATTGGCTGTTATTCCCCAACTACCTGTTTATTATGATGAGCCGTTTGCTGACGTCTCTCAGATCCCTACTTTTCTGGTCTCCCGGCTTGCGAGGAAGCATGTAACAGTTAGCCTTTCAGGTGATGGCGGGGATGAAAATTTTAGTGGATATGAACGCTATTTTTTTGGAAAATCCTTATGGCAGAAGACGGGATGGATGCCTGCAAGTGTTCAAAAAAGTTTTGGAATCATGTTAAGAATACTCTCCACAGAGGGGTGGGATAAGCTTTTTAACAGATTCTCTATGGCAATTCCAAAACATTTAAGACTGAAAACACCAGGTGATAAGATTCACAAGTTATCTTATATTCTTGGAGGTAAAAGTCCCGATGAAATGTATTATCGTACGATTTCCTTCTGGAAAGAACCAACAAAGATTGTTAGAAATTCTTCCGAGCCTCGCACTATTATTACTGATACAACAAAATGGGCTAAAGTACCTGATATGACGGAAAGGATGATGTTTCTGGATCTTGTTAGTTATCTGCCTGATGATATTCTTACAAAGGTTGACAGGACAAGTATGGCGGTAAGTTTAGAGGTGCGAGTACCGTTGTTGGATCACAGAGTAGTAGAGTTTGCGTGGAAAGTCCCATTAACGATGAAGATAAGAAACGGGCAGGGAAAATGGCTTTTAAGACAGGTGCTTTATCAGTACGTTCCTAAAGAACTTATAGAAAGGCC
>Ga0187833_10007224_pt1 | contig 10079 bp, 10 predicted proteins | sample ETNtaG_37_FD_167968 | JGI IMG/M metagenome (GOLD analysis project Ga0187833, IMG submission 167968) | Marine microbial and viral communities from oxygen minimum zone, Eastern Pacific Ocean - ETNP2014_SV_400_PacBio MetaG (Illumina Assembly) | ecosystem: Environmental > Aquatic > Marine > Hypoxic... | reverse complement strand
CCTGCCGCCAAGAGTCATGCGGTCGGGAAAGGTTTCCCCCAGCTGGCCGTTGAACCAGCCGCCGATGGCCGCATCATAGGCGCCGGTGCGGGCGTAAGCCTTGGCCGCGAGACGCTTGCGGAAAGAGGTGGTGGTGGCGCCGCCGTTGGCCTTCATTTCTTTGATGACGGAGGCGTAATCGGCCGGATCGACGATTACCGTGACCGATTCATGGTTTTTCGCCGCCGCCCGGATCATCGCCGGGCCACCGACATCGATATTCTCCACGCAAGTTTCAAAATCGGCGTCGGCGGCCACCGTCGCCTCGAAAGGGTACAGATTGACCGCCAAAAGGTCGATCGGCGCGATGCCGTGATCAATCATAGCCTGTTGGTGATCGGCATTGCCGCGCCTGCCCAGGAGGCCGCCATGGATGATAGGTTGCAGGGTTTTCACGCGGCCGTCGAGGATTTCGGGAAAGCTGGTATGATCGGAAACCTCGGTGACTTGTACCCCGGCATCACGTAAGGCTTTCGCCGTCCCGCCGGTGGATAGGATTTCAATCCCGTTGCCGTCAAGATAGCGGCCGAGTTCGGCCAGACCCGTCTTGTCGGAAACGGAAATCAGGGCTCGGCGAATGGAATTTATGGATGACGGCGGCATCGGCGGCGACTTTCACATCCAGGCAACGGCGGCAACGGAAGGGATATAACAGACCCATGCCGGCACGCGCCAGGGGGGATTCCGGCTTCGCCCGTCCACGGCCGTCACCCGGATGCTGGCGAGGGATTCGCCGTTTCCCGCCCTTTGTATTCGGGCACCAGCCGGCGAATGATCGCTACCACTTGGTCGCGGTCGGCGGCGCTGCAGGCAATGGTCAGTTCGTCAATGGCACTCGCCAGTTGGACGGCGTCGGAGGCATGGGGGGCGGCGAGAAGGATCTCCGGGCATTTCGTCGGAACCAACTGCTCGCCGCCATAGAACACTTCCTCGGCCAGTTTTTCGCCAGGGCGGGGGCCGATGATGGTGATTTCCACATCCTCGCCGGGTTTGAGCCCGGCAAGGCTGATCATCTGTTTGGCGAGCTCGATGATCAGCACCGGCTCTCCCATGTCGAGAACGAAGATTTTGCCTTGTTGCTCAAGATTTTTCTGGCCCAGTGCCGAGGCCTGCAGAACCAATTCCACGGCTTCCCGCTCGGTCATGAAGTAACGCTTCATTCTGGGATCGGTAACGGTGATGGGGCCGCCGTTGGCCAGCTGCTTCTGGAACAGCGGGACGACCGAGCCCGACGAACCCAAAACGTTGCCGAAGCGAACGGTGAGGAAGCGGGTTCCATCACCGTTATCCGGGGAGATGTCCAGGGCTTGGCAATATTGCTCGGCGATCCGTTTCGTGGCTCCCATGACACTGGTCGGATGGACCGCCTTGTCGGTGGAAATCAGTACCATCGCTAAGACCTTTGAGGCGATGGAGGCATCGGCGACATGGATGGTGCCGATGATATTGGTGGCGGCGCCCTCAAAGATATTGTTCTCGACAAGAGGAACATGCTTTAGCGCGGCGGCGTGGAAAACCAATTCCGGTCGGATTTCGGCGAAGATTCGCATGATTCGGTCCCGCTCGCGGACATCGGCGAGAAAGGCCCGGCGCTTGAGGCGGGGATGGCGTTCCGCCATTTCCATGTCGATGGTGTAGAGATTGTACTCGGAATGGTCGACAAGGATCAGCTCGGCGGGTTCGTAGCTGGAAACCTGACGCGCCAGTTCGCTGCCGATGCACCCGCCGGCCCCGGTAATGAGGATTCGGCGATGTTCTATGAGGGCGCGCATGGCATCCCGGTCGAGCGCCGTCTGCGGCCGGCCCAACAGGTCCTCGAGGGCTATGGGCTTGACCTCGACTTCCTCCGACATGCTGCTTCTGAAATCGGTGAGTTTAGGCAGCCGCGCCAAGGTCATGCCCAACCGGCTGGTCTCTTCCAGCAGCTGGCGCACTCTTGGCTTATCCATGTCGTCCCTGGTCAGAATCAGCCGCCTGGGGTGATTGTTGCGCTTCGCCAGCTTGTTGACGATGGTGGCCATTTCATCGATGGTGCCCAAAATATTCACGCCATGGATGTGGCGACCGACCCGCGAGGAATCCTCAGCGATAATTCCGACGACGCGATAGTTGGCCTCGCTTGATCGCGCCATCGACCTGATGAACAGTTCCGCCCCGTCGCCGACGCCGACGAGAAGGACGGGAATGAGGGTGTGGCTTTCTTTTTCCATGCGGATATCGAGACGCCGGTCCTTGAGCAACCGGTAACAAAAACGCGGCCCGCCGAGCAGCGCCATCAAGACGAACCAATTGATGACCGGCAGTGACCTGGGAAGGGTGTCGAGACGCGTCCACAGGAACATCACCAAAAGGAAAATCATCATCACCAGAGTGGCCGAACGGGTGATGCCTAAAAGATCGTTCAAGGAGGCATAGCGCCATACCCCCCGGTAAAGTCCCATGAACAGAAACACCGAAGCGGCGATGGCGGTGAAAATCACCCCCGCTTGCGTCAGGGTCTCGGCGGTCGAATAGTAAAACAAATCCTCGCCGAGCCGCAGATAGAGGGAAATGGCAAAAGACGCCGCCGCCATGATGATGTCATGGCTGTAAGCTACGTAGCCGCGCACAGAAATCTTTGCCAGCATGTTATGAGCTGCCCGAGAACTTTGTTTCAGGGGCGGCCGGGGGAGGAGAACCAGGCCGCTGTTTTCTCCAATCCTTGTAGCATGGTGAACGGCGGCGTCCATCCCAATTCACGGCGGATTTTCGTATCGTCGATCTGAAGCGAGCCTAAAAGACGAGCCACCACCGCTGATTGTCCCACCACCCCGCCTGCCAGTCGCAACATCGCGGCGGGAACGGAAAATAGCCGCGCCGGGCGCTGCAAGGCTCTGCTCACGCGGCGGATTAATTCCGAAGTTGAAACGTCGTCGCCGTCTCTCACAAGATATGTCTGCCCCGCCGTATTGGGGTGCGCCAGGCAACGGGTAACGGCGTCGGCAAGGTTACCGGCGTAAATCATGCTGCGCTGGTTGGCGATACCGCCGAGGGGCAAGGGTGGAGCCTTGGCGCATAATTTCAAGAGGCTTAGAAATTGACCCTTGACGCCCTCGCCATAGATCAGCGGCGGCCGCAAGATCATTGTTTCCAACCCACTCTTAGCGGCGATCTCGGCAAGACTTTTTTCGGCTTCCCATTTCGATAATCCATAAGCATCCACCGGCGCCGGTGGATCATTTTCCAAGAACGGCCTGGCTTGTGTTTCTTCACCGTTAACCTTGACGGTGCTCAAGAAAAGCAGGCGGCGAACGCCGGCCTCAACCGCCGCCTCGGCCAGCCGCCGTGTCCCATCCCTGTTGACTTTGCGGTGTTCGGCTAGCGGATTAGCAGCGATCTCGTTGATGACATGGACGCGGGCTGCCAAATGGATGACCGCCTCGACGCCTTTTAACGCCCCGCTCCAATCGGTTTCGGGGCCGATATCGGCAATCGGATATGTCTCCAGGCCAACCAAGCCTGCCGCCGCCGGATCGCGTACCGCCGCCAAAACGTCATGACCGCCGGCAAGCAGCGCTGGGCACAGGGTCCGCCCGAAAAATCCGCTGGCGCCGGTGACCAGAACCCGGGTCATAAGGCAGCCGGCCCGTAATCCGCGGGCAAGCCGATTTGCCCGCCTCGTCCGCATATGACCATTTCCAGAGCTTCGACCATTCGCCGGGCTTGCTTCTCACGGCTATGCAATGGCGCCGTCCTGAGGCTTTTTTCTGCGAAAGCGGCGCGGGTTTTATTTTCCGTCATCAGTTTGCGAACGGCAGCGGCCAGTGCATCGGGGTCCTCAGCGGGCACCCAAAGCCCTATTTTCCCATCAACAACAATATGGCTGGCTTCGCCTTCGGGTGCGGCAAGCAAGAGCGGCAAACCCATGCCCATGGCCTCGAAAATCTTTGATGGGATAACGCCGGCGAAAAGGGATGAGTTCTTTAAATGCGCCAAAGCCACGTCACAGAGGCCCCATACCGCCGGCATCCTTTCCTTTGGCTGGGACGGCATAAATACCAGGTTGTCGAGATTCCGCCGCGCCGCCTCGGCGATCAGATTTTCCCTTTCGGCGCCGCCACCGACGAGCAGAAAGCGAACGGCGTCCACGTCGCGCAGCCGCTCGGCCGCATCCAAGACATTGCCGAGAGCATGAGCCATGCCATGAGTGCCCACGTAGCCGATGACGAAACGCTCATCCAGGTCCCACTGCTTGGCCAGGCTCCGATCCCGCGGCCGTGGTTTGTAGCGCCGCGTATCGACACCGTTCATGACAACGCTGATCTTGCCGGCGGGGACGCCGCGTGAAATCAGGTTTTCCTTGAAAGACGCCGTCAAGACGACGATCGCCGCCGCCTTGCGGTAGAGGTAGAGCTCAAGTTTCTCGATAACACGCAAGGCCCAACCCCCGCGCATTGCTCCGACAGCGGCGATCGAGGCGGGCCAGAGGTCGCCCAACTCGAACACAAAAGGCACGCGCCTGGCCGCGCTCACTGCCCAGCCGGCAACGGCGGCAAAAAATTGCGGTGACGTGGCGGCCACCAAATCTGGTTTCTTCGCGAACAGACCGGCGATAAAGCCGGAGACCATGAAACTCTGGAAATCCAGTGTCCGTCTGAATACTCCTTCATTGGGAGCGATGTAGGTTTTAACCCTGACGACTTTGATTCCAGATATATTTTCGCTCTGAAACCAGCGGTTTTTATAGCCTTCGAACAACCGGCCATGGGGAAAATTGGGAGCGCAAGTGATGACGGTTACATCGTGTCCCCACTCGACCCAATAGCAGGCCCGCTCATAGATCCGAGTCGCCGCTGCATTGGTCTCAGGAGGAAAGTTCTCGCTAAAAAAAAGAATCTTCATGACCGCTACTTGCCAGCCGGCGCCGCCTGCCCCCAGCCCCCAAGAAAAGCCAGCAACGCCGCCGTCGTCACGGCCGCCGCGGCAAGCGCCATCCAAACCAAGCCGCTCGCGGCCAGTCCCGCCAGAACCATCAACAAAAGATTGGTCAGACAAATTACCCGAACCACCGCCGCGTGGCTCAAGCCTCTTTGCACGGCGCGTTGATAGTAATGCTGACGATGGGCCTGCCATACTTTTTCGCCGCGCAACAACCGGTGGCTAATCGTTATCGTCGAATCGGCCAAATAGTATAAGGGCAAGATCAAAGCCGCCGCCCATTGGCCACTAGCGGCAAGAGACAACAACAGCCAGCCAAGGAGAAATCCCAAGGGCACACTACCCACATCCCCTAAAAAGATCTTCGCCGGATGCCAGTTCCAACAAAGAAATCCAAGGGCGGCGGCGGCAACAGTCAAAGCTAACAGAGAAACCGTTCCATCCAAGCCAGCGATGCCGGCGGCCATGACGATACCGGTACCGATACAGGCAGTCTCAACACCGGCAATGCCATCAATACCGTCCATAAAATTGAACAGATTGACAAACCATAACCATAAAAAACCGGCCGCCAGCAGATCAATAACCGATGGCAACAGATCCGCGAAATAGGAGCCATGAAAAGGCGTTGAAATTAAAACAACCGCAATGACGATAGCTTGCGCTAATAATCGAACAAGCGGCAGTAAACCATGAAGATCATCGTACCAAGAAACAGCGGCCAGAAAAAAAGCACAACTGATGACGGTCATAACTTGTGATAACAAAGCGGCTTCTTGTATGCCGATAACGGCCCAAGCCAATGTCAGGACGATGATGACAGCAATGCCGCCACCATATGGAGTTGGCCGGCTATGACTGCTCCTTTCATTAGGATGGTCAAAAATGGCGCGATTTCGAAAAACCGATAACACCACTCCCGTGCCGACCAACGAGGCGGTAAAAACAACTACGAAAAAAACGGTTAGTGTGATCCAATTCATGGTTGGGGTTTATGGTAAGTCTTGTTTGCAAACAAAAAAACATTTCCAGAAAATTTGTATATCTACTTAAACTAATACTATATTAATATATATAAGAAAGGTGGTAGTTGTTGTTGTATGGTGAAATATGAGGATTATAAGGTATATATAATAAGTCCACGGAAAGTAATCTTTATAAGATTGAATGTTTGAATATGTGGAAAATTTGTGGGCAATGTTATTAAAGATGAGAGATTCTATCACTTTTTTCATATTTTGGAATAACGGTAATATTTAGGAAAACGTAACTCTTGAAATAGATTATCCAGGGATTTTTAGGGATGTGCATAATATTGTACATTGATAATTACCAGGTGCACTGGCTTTGAATGAAATGGGATTGATTGATAAGAAGCGCTCAAGAGACGTATTTATCCCCGATATGCTCGAATTTATGCCACATCAGCGATAGCAGCATGTCATGAAGGTCTTTCATCTTCATCTGGTTTCCGATTCCACGGGTGAAACTGTAAGCACGGCGACGCACGCCAGTCTGGTGCATTTTGAGGATATCCAAAGCCAAGAGCATATTGGGAGAATGATTCAGGACAATAATCAAATGAAGGAAGTCATTGCCGGCATCAAGGCTACCAATGTCCTCATTGTTCCCGGTTGTCCGTTATCACCGGAATTGAGCAGGGCGACGATTCCGTTAATTGTCGGGCTGACCTGAGAAGCCAAAAGACTCATTCAAATTCGCAAACACCGCTTGCGCATGGTCAAGCAAAAAAAGGATTACGTGGATATCAAAATGGTGTCGGAAGAAATCAACCATGTCTGTCGATTTTTCAAAAAACATGATTGGCCGGTAATCAATATCACCCGTATTTCCATTGAGGAAATCGCCGCCACCATTCTTCATATGTACAATCATCGTTTGAAAAAACTTTGTTGAGAAGACCACGGCAACGGTTTTAAGGGCCCTGTGCGAACAAACTCTTGACGTGACGGGATGAACAACGGCGACAACGTAATCAAAGCCGGTATCATGGGCTGGCCCATCAGTCATTCCCTATCGCCCCGGCTGCACGGATACTGGCTTAAAACCCATTGTATCAACGGAACCTATGAAGCTATGGCCGTGAAGCCGGAGGCGCTCGCACGAACCCTTGATAACCTCTCCGCCAATGGTTTTGCTGGCGTCAATGTCACGGTGCCCCATAAAGAGGCGGCGCTTACCGCCGTCGATACCATCAGGGCGGAGGCTGTTCGCACCGGCGCCGTCAATACCGTCGTTGTGCGTCCGGACGAAACCCTGTTGGGCCGCAATACTGATGTTTACGGTTTTATGAAAAACTTGAAGTCAAATCATTCGGACTTGCTGCTTGACCAGGGTCCGGCGGTTGTCCTCGGCGCCGGCGGCGCGGCGCGGGCGGTTTGCGCCTCCTTGATTGACGGCGGTGTCGCCGAACTGCGCTTGGTCAACCGCACCTTGTCCCGCGCCGAGGCCCTGGCCGGTCACATTGGTGGTCCTATAAAAATCTACTCCTGGAAGGAGCGGGAGAAGGCTCTTGACGGTGCGCTATTGCTTGTCAACGCAACGAGTCTCGGCTTGGGCGGCGGGACGGCGCTTGAGATAAATTTAACGCGGCTGCCACGACAGGCGGTGGTCAATGATATTGTCTACACCCCCCTGGAAACGCCCTTGCTTCGCGCCGCGGCCAAGCGCGGCAATCCGGTCGTCGACGGTCTTGGCATGTTACTGTATCAGGCGCAACCCGGCTTTGCCGCCTGGTTTGGCGTCGAACCGGAAGTCACGCCGGGTTTACGATCTTGGATATTGAAGGGTTTGCCTGGATAACTTTGCATCATGGTCATTCTCGGCCTCACGGGCTCCATTGGCATGGGGAAATCCACCGCCGCCGCCGCCTTTCGCTACTTGGGCGTTGCCGTCCATGACGCCGACGCGGCGGTTGACGGGTTGATGGGCAAGGGCGGCGGTGCGGTCAAGGCTGTCGCCGCCGCTTTTTGCGGCGTGGCGCGAAAGGGCGAGGTCATCCATGAAAAGCTTGCCCTTCGCGTTTTCGGCGATCCACAAGCCTTGTTGGAACTGGAATCCATACTTCATCCCATGGTTCGGTTGCGGCAGCGACAGTTTCTTTCCGTCGCTGCCAGGCAAGGACGGCCACTGGTGGTTCTCGAGGTCCCGCTTCTTTTTGAAACCAAGGGGGAGGAGCATTGCGATGGCGTCGTCGTTGTCTCGGCCCCCCGGTTTGTCCAGAAACAAAGGGTTCTGGCGCGGTCGGGAATGACGGAGAAGCGCTTAAACGCAATTCTTTCGCGCCAGATGACCGACGCCGAGAAACAACAGCGCGCTGATTTTATCGTCAATACCGGGCTGGGACGTAACTATAGCTTGCGCGCCATAGAAAACGTCGTCAACGTAACGGCCCGTTGGCAAGGGGCAAAATGGCCCAATCCGGGCCTTCCAGAACGAATGGCGTGAGGAGAAGACCGCTTGCGGGAAATCATTTTGGATACGGAAACCACGGGTCTGGATCCCAACGATGGTGATCGCATCGTCGAAATTGGTTGCGTGGAATTAATCAACCATATGACCAGGGGTGAAACATTCCAGCGTTATGTAAATCCCGAAAGAGACATTCCCAGCCAAGCCTTGGCCGTGCATGGGTTAACCGAGGAATTTCTGGCGCAACACCCGGTCTTCGCTGAAATCGTTGACGATTTTGTGGGCTTTCTAGGCAAATCTCCGCTGGTAATCCATAACGCCAAGTTCGATCTGGGTTTCATAAACGCCGAGCTGTCGCGTCTCGGACGGCCGCCTTTATCACTGGACCGGGCCATTGACACGGTGGAATTGGCGCGTCGCAAGTTTCCCGGTGCGCCAGCCAACCTGGATGCTTTGTGCCGCCGTTTCCAGATCGACAACTCGGACCGCGGCCAGCACGGCGCGCTGAAGGATTCCATTTTGCTGACCGAGGTTTATTTGGAACTCATTGGCAGCCGCCAGCCCGGTCTGGAGTTGGCGTCGAGCACCACCAGTGCCGCCGTCGGCGGGCAACGGGAATTCCGTCCGCCTCGCCCACACGCGGCGAGCTCCGAGGAGATGGCCGCCCATGAACAATTTCTCGACGGCATGGCGGACTCGATCTGGCGAGGGTGCGGCTAACTAATCCGCTTATTGAGGATTCGACGCCGCTTTTTCAGTTGCCCCGCCATCGCCGTCCTTGACCAGCTGGCGCATTTTGTTCTGGTACATCGCGACAAAATCTAATGGTCCCAACATGAGTGGAGGAAAACCACCGTCGCGGGAAACGCTGGCGAGAATATTGCGAGCGAATGGAAACAGCAACCTCGGGCATTCGATCAAAAGAACGGCCTGAAGATGCTCGGATGAGACTTTCAGGGTAAACAATCCGCCGTAGGCAAGTTCCAATAAGAAGGCCACTTTCTCGTCCATCGTGCATTCAACGTTGATATGCAGGACCACCTCGAAAGTGTTTTCCTGCAATAGCCGCGCCTTGACCTCGACATTGATATTGATATCGGGTTGCTGTGCCGGATTTTCATTGAAAATTTCCGGGGCGGCGGGTGCCTCGAAGGAAAGATCCTTGATGTACTGGGCATTGACGATGACGGGAGTCTTCTCGGGGTCGGGATTGCCTGTTTTCAGCGCCCCTCCGCTGGTTGTACCCGCCGTTTCGGCACCCGTCTTTTTCGCGCCGCCGGCCTCTTTCAGGGCATGGGGTTTTTTTGTCGCCTGGGTCGTTATTTTTTTCTTTTGTGGATTTGTGGTCATGGTCTAGTTCCCCTATTGGTGGGCGAACAGTGGCTAGCACGGATCGGCAAACGGAACAACCATCTCGGTTTAACTCATGCCTCGGCGCGGCAGTGAAAGGGAAGACTTTGTATCATCATTGCCGGTTTCGCTTTTAGGTTCGCTGTCCGCCGAGGTGATATCCTGGTAATCGCCGTCAATAATGGTTTCGGAGCCAGGCGCGCTGCTCCACCCGTGGCCGGGAGCGCCAGAATCCATCTTTCCTCCCTGCCCGTCCGGTTGTTCCGGAGGTGTCAAGTGCCGCCGCGCGATCCGGCCCAGGCTGGCGCGGACCGGTGGAAAAAAAAGCAAGAATCCGGCGC
>Ga0187833_10007223_pt1 | contig 10079 bp, 6 predicted proteins | sample ETNtaG_37_FD_167968 | JGI IMG/M metagenome (GOLD analysis project Ga0187833, IMG submission 167968) | Marine microbial and viral communities from oxygen minimum zone, Eastern Pacific Ocean - ETNP2014_SV_400_PacBio MetaG (Illumina Assembly) | ecosystem: Environmental > Aquatic > Marine > Hypoxic... | reverse complement strand
AAATTTTTAATTCTACCTTTTCCAAAATAATTGAAAGTATGGATATTGGAGAAAATTCTGAAGAAAAAGATCAAGAAAATGAGAGTGAAACGAATAATAATGAAAATCAAAATGATAACAAAAATGACGAAAATGAAAAAAACAAACTAGAGATGAATCAAAGTAGTTTTGAAGAAGAATTTGATCTCAATGAAATTAAAATGGATGAAAGCTTAGTAGATCCAAGTTCGGAATCTGATGACAGTCCAAAAATAATAGAAAGACGAAACTATCATAATAATAAAAATCTTTATAAAATCTACACTGAAGAATTTGATGAAATATCTAAAGCCGAAAAACTGGAGACAAATGAAGAAATAATCAGATTAAGAAAAAATCTTGATCAACAACTAACAGGCTTTCAAAACGTAATAGCAAAATTGGCCAACAAACTACAAAGACAATTATTGGCAAAACAAAATAGATCGTGGCAATTTGATCTTGAAGAAGGATTGCTAGATAGTTCTAAGTTAACAAGAGTCATAATTAATCCATTTAATCCACTTTCATTTAAGAAAGAAAAAAAAACAGAATTTAAGGATACGGTAGTTACTTTGCTTATTGACAATTCTGGTTCAATGCGAGGTAGGCCAATCACTATTGCTGCTATTTGTGCTGATATATTATCCCGAACACTGGAACGTTGTGCAGTGAAGGTCGAGATATTAGGATTCACTACAAAAAATTGGAAGGGTGGTCAAAGTAGAGAAAAATGGAATTTGAAAAATAAACCGACCAATCCAGGTAGGCTTAATGATTTAAGACATATAATTTATAAATCTGCAGACTCGCCGTGGAGACAATCAAAAAAAAATATTGGTCTGATGCTAAAAGAAGGTCTTTTAAAAGAAAATATAGACGGAGAAGCAATTAAGTGGGCCCTCAATAGAATTAAGAAAAGAAAAGAAGAAAGAAAAATTATTATGGTTATTTCGGACGGAGCTCCGGTTGATGACTCGACTCTATCCACAAATCCAGGAGATTATTTAGAAAAAAATTTGAAAAAAACAGTGAAATTTATTGAGGACAAATCTGATATAGAAATTTTGGCTATAGGAATTGGTCACGATGTCTCCAGATATTATAGTAAAGCAATTAAAATTGCCGATGTTCAAGAGTTAGGTGATGTAATGATTGAGCAACTAAGCAATCTGTTTGGTAAAAAAACCTTAAGATCTTTAAATTAAATGTCTAAGTTTGAGACATCTAAAGCTCTACTAATAATAAAATCTTTTCTAGGGGCTACATCATTGCCCATTAAAATTTGTATTAATTTTTGATCATCTTTAGATTTTATCTTTGTTTGTTTTGAATATTCAACTTTTAATAAAGTTCTAGTTTCCGGATTAAGAGTAGTGCTCCACAATTCTTCTGGGTTCATTTCACCGAGACCTTTGAATCTTTGAATGTTAATTTTTAATTTTTCTTCTTTAATTAAAGCTTGATATTTTTGTGATTCTTTTTTGATTTTTTTAAAATTCTCGGATGATTTCACAATAAAATTTTCTAGCTCCTTATCATTTTTAATATAAAAATTCTTGGTTCCTTTTGAAATTTTATAGAGCGGTGGTTGAGCAAGATAAACGTGGCCCTTCTCGATAAGCTTGTAAAAAGGATGATTGTTAAAAAAAGTTAACAATAAAGTTCTAATATGTGATCCATCAACGTCAGCATCGGTCATAATAATGATTTTGTCATATCTCATATTTTCAATATTAAAGTCCTTCGAGCCTGTACCAATTGCATTTATTAAAGTTACAATTTCATTAGATGACATCATTTTTGAAAGAACTTTGGTTTGATTATCATGGTTTGATTGATTTTTTTTTGATGAACCATTAGTTTCGACATAAGTATTTAAAATTTTTCCTCTTAACGGTAGGACAGCTTGAAATTTCCTATTTCTACCTTGTTTTGCTGATCCTCCCGCTGAATCTCCCTCAACAATAAATAATTCAGTGCCCTCAGCTTTTCCAATTTGACAATCAGCAAGTTTTCCAGGAAGTCCCGTTAACTCTAATATTCCTCTACGTCTAACGTTCTCTCGAGCTTTTCTAGCAACATCTCTTGCTACAGCAGCATGAATTACTTTTGCCAAAACAACTTTAACAATAGAAGGGTTTTGATCAAACCATGTGGACAATTTTTCATTAATGATTGATTCTATTATTAATCTAATTTCTGATGAAACTAATTTATCTTTCGTTTGAGATGAAAATTTTGGATCATACATTTTGACAGATAAAACTGCTGTTAATCCTTCCCTAATATCATCACCTGATAAGGTAATTTTATTTTTTTTCAAGAGACTGTTTTCATTTGCATATTTATTGATTACTCTAGTCAATGCGCTTTTGAAGCCTAGCAAATGCGTTCCACCATCTTTTTGAAAAATGTTATTGGTAAAGGCAAGCACATCTTCTGAATAACCATCGTTCCACTTAATGGAACTTTCCATTATTACATCTCTTTTTTTACCAGTAATTGAGATGGGTTTTCTGAATATTTCATTTCCATTTTTATTAAGAAGTTTTTCTTTTTTGTTATCTAAAAATTCTACAAATTCATCAATTCCACCATCGTATTTATTTATAAACTCTTTGAGTTTGGATCCAGTTTTATCAACAATAGATATCCTTATACCTCTGTTTAAATAAGCTAATTCTCTCACCCTTTTTTGAATAATTGATGAATTAAATGCTGTAGAAGAAAAAATTTCTTTAGAAGGTAAAAAATTTATCAAAGTGCCAGTTTTATTAGCCTTACCAATAATTTTTAATGGAGATACAGTTTTTCCATCTTTAAATTCTATAAAATATTCTTTTTTGTCTCTATAAATTGTCAACTTTAATTTCTGAGATAAAGCATTAACTACCGAAACACCTACTCCGTGCAATCCACCTGATACTTTATATGAATTGTGATCAAATTTTCCTCCCGAGTGTAATTGAGTCATAATTACCTCTGCAGCAGATTTTTTTTCACCTTTATGGATATCTACTGGGATACCCCTGCCATCATCAAATACACTTAAAGTTCCATCCTTGTTAATTTCAATTTTTATATTTTTACAATAACCGGCTAAAGCTTCGTCAATAGAATTATCTACCACCTCATAAACCATATGATGCAAGCCGGTACCATCCTCGGTATCGCCGATATACATCCCTGGTCTTTTCTTAACTGCTTCTAAGCCTTTGAGAACTTTTATTGAATCTGCTTTGTAATTTCCCTGTTCTGTTTTTGATAACATATCTATTTTTTTTTGGAAAAGGAGAAATTACCACTTTTTTGAATCTAAATAAAATGATCTAATTTCTTACACTCAAAACTAGCTTGATAATCCTAGCCAATTTAAACTTTTTATAAATTTATTTCTTGTTTATTAATTTATTGAAAAAAAAGACATTTTTAGACATAAAATAGGAGGGAGTGCAACTTTTGCCAACACTCCCTCCAAGCTCGCACTAAAAAAATAATTTAAATTATTTTGGTGATCTTTCTACTACTGTTGAGACCACACGTACCAGACCACTACGGCCAATACTACCCATTCCATAAATCGCTCCTTTTAATTTATTAATCAAATCTTATACAATATATAGCTCAAGATTTTTTATATTAAAACCTATTAATTTTTCGAAACAGGCGGAAGATTAAGAGAGAAAAGAGATGAAAATGATACTTTAACCCACAATTCGCTTCTTTAGCGCACTCTCAGAGGAGAGTGCACTAAGAATTTTTGTAATAGCTTAAATACGATTTATATCAGAAAATCTATTGATTACTGATTTTGATAATACCAAACTAATGCTCCAGCAATTATTATAACTGTCCACATATGTTGCTCCTTTCAATAGACCAATAAATTTTTGTTAAATTATAGCTTAACTTAAGAATTTTAACATTAAAGTCAATTAGTTACTTATGCATAAATTAAGCGGTATTTGAATTCACCAAAGCACACCCCTATATACGCTCTTTAAACGCGTAACTTTTACGCTATCCCAATCCAATTATCAAAGCTAAATTGTATTAGAAAATATCTACTGATTTAAATAGTACGCCAATCCTACTACGCCTATTAGTATAACCCATGACATAAGTTATTGTTTCTTTCTAAATTTGTTAAATAAAACTTAACTTAAGACATATATTAAGAATCTTTTTATTAAAATCAATAAAATTTTCTTATACGGTGGGGAGAGTGGGATTCGAGCCCACAATACCTTTAACAGTATACACGCTTTCCAAGCGTGCGCCTTAAACCACGAACAATAATACCAACGTTTATTTAACGGAGAAATCTTAAAATTTGAGTTGGATTGCGATCACAGTGCGATCAAACCGATTTTAACGCCACACTTAAAATTAGAAAAGGTTAAATTGATGGCGGAGAGAGTGGGATTCGAACCCACGATACCTTTAACAGTATACACGCTTTCCAAGCGTGCGCCTTAAACCACTCGGCCATCTCTCCTTATCATAAAGAAATAATATGAAGCAATAACCAGATTAGAACAGCAAGTTTGTTGCTTTCATAACAACATTATAGAATAAAAAAAATCAGATATGAAGTGTTAAGTAGTTTTGATCAACTATTTTATCTTTGAATTTTTATGATGCTAAAAAATCATTTAATTTTTATTCTGTACCAGGATTTTTTTCCAATAATAGAATTATAAAGTCCTGAAAATCTCATCAAATAAATTTTGGCTTTAATAGAATTAAAAGTTAATGTAAAAAATAAAAATTTGATCATTGAGGTTATCAATCTTTTATATGTTTTTTTAAGAGCAAAAAAATAACCATGATGTTTTTTATTAAAATAAAATGTAGACCACATCAAATGCCAGTTTCTCGAAAATTCTACTTCATTAAAAAATTCATCTTTAACTGCTTTCGCACCTAAATGAATATAGTGGGCCTTTTTTGAAACATAAATTTTTTTTCCAGTACTCTTAACTCTTTTACATATATCGTGATCATCAAAAAACATGAAAATATTTTCATCAAAAAAACCTATATTTTGTAATTCATTCTTGTCCAACAAAAGTCCACAACCTTGTATATAATCAACTTCGAAAAAATTCGAAGTTGTATTTGAAGTTCTTTTATACGATCCATAATTTGTTGTTAAGCCAAAACCTACTTTGGAATCACTCCTTATTAAAGTGGGCGCCAATATAGCAAAATGTTTAATTTCATTTGAAACTTTGTCCAATTCATCTAGAGCATTATCTTTTAAACGAGCGTCGGGGTTTAAAACAAAAACAAATTTAGTTGTAGATAGCTTAATCCCATAATTATTTCCAATACAATAACCCTCATTTTTTTCCATTACCATACATTTTGCATTAGGGTATTTTTTTTCAATTTTTTCCTGAAAACTTTTTTTTCCAGAATTTTCAATTACTATTATTGGATAATTGTTTGGAATCGATGATAAACAGTCATCGATTACATTATCACTTTCGTAAGTCACTATAACAAATGTTAAATTATTTTTTATACTCACATTATTTTTTCAGTTTATTTACTTTTCATTAATTAATTTGTTATATTTATTATATTTTTTATCTCCCCTTTTAAGTTGTTATCAATATAAACGCTTGAAACACCTACTCTTGAAAAAAGGAAATAATCATTGGAATTCATAAGATTCTGTATGGCGCCATTTATAATATCTTTAATATTATATTTATTTTCCTCTATACATATTATTTTTGGTCTAATTTTATTTAAATCAAGACTTGATATCACTTTGTAATCAGATCCCTCGGCATCTATATTTAAAAAGTCAATATTATCGATATTTAGTTTTTCCAAAAGTGTTTGTAATTTAAAGGCGTTTATTTTAATTTTTTTTAAATTAGTTCCATTATTTTCTAAAGTGTTTTGTTGATTAATCATATCATTTTCAAAAAATTGAGTTTCTCCATCAAAATCTGTTATTGCGGCATGGATATTATAATCCTTGGGTCTAGCTAACTTGAATAGATCAATAGAAATTTTACTTAAATCAACATTCAAACCTTTCCAGCCTTTTTTGTGTAAACGGTATGTTAATGAGCCTTTTATTGGGTGATAACATCCGATATCTACATAAAATCCATTATTTTTTTTTCTAAAAAATCTATTAACAAGTATATCTTCCCCAAATTCTCCAAAATAGCTTCCTTTTTTTTTATTCCTGAAGATTTTGAATATTTTGTAAAAATAATAAGTTAATGAATAGTTTATTAAGAACTTTTTTATTCTTTTTTCAATAGTTTTAAATTTGGACATTTACATAGCAATTGATTATTAAATTTTTTCAGTATCTACAAAAATTAGAGGCCAATCAATACTGTTTGTGTATTTCTTAAACCAGAAAGACAAATACCTTTCAGCTAAATAGGCATATAGCCTTTTAGTTTCATATCCCTTCAGCTCTTTAAAGCCAAAAATTTTTTCACAATTATCTAACCAACTAAAAAGATCAGAAAACCATCGATTAGCAATACTTGGTTTAGTTATAAAAACTATGTGAGGATTATAGCTTGTTGATTTGTATATAAATTTTTTAAAGTCTTCTTTATCTTTAGAATGCATAACATTAATAGCTAAATCGATATTTCCATATCCATGACACATATCAAAATGAAGTTTTACAGTCTGTTTTGTTTGATCAAAAATTATATAAGGATCTTTTAATAAATTTTTTAGGCCATGTTTAAGAACTTTCATAAATTTAACACCACTTACACCAATAGGTTCGCAAATGATCGCATCAAATTGTTTACATTCTTCAGGAATTTTATAAAGAAATTTGTTTTTAATATTTTTATTGTTATTTAAATTATGATCCTCTTTTTTTTGCAGCCAAAATCTTCTTTTTTGACAAAATCCAATCCATGTCTCTTCAGAATAATTATTTAATAAATTTTTCCAGAACCAGTAATGAAACGTTAATTCAGAATAATATTCTTCTTTGTAAAAAATATTTTCGCCTGTATTACAGGTCATATAATTAGATGGAAAATTATTTTTTCCTACAGCAGCTAATTTATATTTAATGTCATTAAAAAAATTAAGATGCTTATCAGTAACACAAAATATTTCTAAGTCTTTATCCATAATATTTATTTTTTTTTAATTAATGCAATTTCATTCACATTCCCCTTAAATATCTCTATAGAAGCATAATTTTCCAACAAATATCTTTTATCATCTTTGGAAATATATTTTGAATCAAATTCTTTTTGTTCAAGAATCGATAATAAAATATTTTTTAATGTAGGTTTTTCATTGTTTATATTCATATCTTTTCTAGTATCTGGAAAATCTAATTCTTCCGTTATAAATAAACCACCTGGATTTAATTTTCTAAATAACAAAAATAAACTTATTATTTGATCTTTAAAAAAATGACCCGCATCTTCTATGATGATATCGAAATTTATTTTTTTACTTAATAAGATTTTTTTTATTGAATCCTCCGAACTAGTATCAATAAAAAAATTATTTATCCTTTTTGACTTATATCTAAACAAATCGGGATATATATCGCCTGAAAATATTCTAGAATACTTGAAGTAAAAGAAAAAACTTGCAGATGCATTTCCATAAAATGAACCTAACTCTAGGATATTGCAATTTTTTTCTTTTTTATCAAAAAAAATTTTTTCATAGATTTTTGAATAAGCATGTGCTGGTATTTTTTTATAATTTTTTTTTATAGGTTGTACATACTGATCAACAAAAAAATTTCCCTTATCGCTGTTAAAATACTCAAAAAGAAAATTAAGATTTTCTTTATATAGATTGGGCGATGTGAGTTCTAGTAAATCTAAATCTATTTTTTTTGGAAAAAAAAAAGTATTTAAAAAAAATCTCATAGGAAGAACAATATACAAATATAATTTAAGAACAGTAGAAGCCTTTTTAAATCGATGCTTATAAAATAGTTTGTAAAAAGTTTTAAACTTCATTAATAAAAAGTTTATAATCCAATAAATCAAAATCCTTAAATAGTTTATTGATTACGTAAAATAACCACAATTTATTCATTTCTTTTTTTATATTTTAAAGACAATATACATATATGATAAAATATAAAAAAAAAATTCAATTTTATTTTAAAAAATTTTTCCAATTAGTTTTCTTGCTAATTTATGGAAAGACAAAGTACAAAAATGATAGTGTCACTTCCGGTAATATTATTAAAAGAAAAATTGAAAATATTGTTTCGGATATTAAAGGTTCTAAAAGTTACTTCTCTTACAAAATAAAGAATGGCAGAGTTTATACAGATTACGTTGAGCATGTTGCCATTATTGATGACAATATCTTGGTTAATGAAGCTTCATATCAACAAGTTTCGGGAGAATTAAAAGATGCTAAAAAAAATATAGTTTTAACCAAAGGAACTCCGAGAATAAAAAAAAAAATAATAGGACGAGTCCTTTCTTTAGTTCAAGGAGCCAGCGGAAATAAAAATTATTTACATTGGGTATTTGATATTTTGCCAAAAATAAAATTGTGTTCAGAACATTATCCATTAAAAGAAATAGATTTTTTTTATGTTCCAAGTTTGCAAGATTTTCAAAAACAAACTCTTTCAATATTAAATATAGATGAAAATAAAATTTTAAGTAGTGATACAAATAGACATATTGAAGCAAGAGAGCTTATCGTTGTTGATCATCCATGGTATCACAAAGGATTCATTCTTAATGAAGCAGAATTTTTACCTACTTGGATTATTCATTGGCTAAGAGATGTCTATTTGAAGCATGCAAAACAATTTGATAATAACGAAAAAATTTATATTGATAGAACGGAGTCTGAATTTAAACATTGCCAAATTCAAAATGATAAAGAAGTTTTCAGTTTTTTAAAAGAAAAAGGTTTTTCAAAATACAGAACTGGAGAATTATCCTTCTTTGAACAAATCTATCTTTTTAATAATGCAAAATTTATTATTGGAGCTCATGGTGCAGCGTTCACAAACTTAGCATTTTGTAAACCATATACAAATATTATTGAAATAAAACCTTTCGCACATCCAAATAATGTAAATAAAAGAATAAGTCAGATCAATAATTTAAATTATAGATTGATAAAAACAAAAGAATTGGATGAAAATCAGAAAAAAATTGGGGACATATATTTGCCTATTGAGGAACTAGAGTATTGTATAAAAAATCTTAACTAATTTAGTATTTTTAATTACCAAATTTATTTTTGATTATTTAATAAAAATAATTAAAACTATTTTTGAAAAAAAATAGTTAATAATTCAAAATTAAAGCTCTCTTTTTAACCAAACTTCGGGTGTTAAAGAATTTTTAATTTCTAAATTTAGTTTGGTGTAGTCAAATTCTCTTGCACCTCTTTTTTTTATGTATTCAAAAGTTTTTTTAATGCCTGTAATCAATGAAGTTGAGGTTTTATATTTTAAAAGTTTTCTCGCTTTATTCGCAGAACACGTTGCTTCTTTAACTTCTCTTGGCCTTGCATTTTTATAAATCGGTTCCAAATTTGATCCGGTAATATTTGAACATATTTTTGCAATTTCATTAATGGTTACAAATTCTTCGTCTGGACCAATATTGATAATTTGTTTATTGACATCAGGATTATCTAACATTTTTTCTAAACAAAAAATGCAATCATCTATGTATGAAAAGCATCTTTTTTGATTTCCATCACCAAATATTATAGGAGGTTTGCCCAAAAGAATTCGATTTAGCATTATTGAAACTACATTACGAAATGGATCATCATATTTTTGTCTAGGGCCAATAATATTATGTGGAACAGCTATTACCCATTCAATGTTATTTAATTCACATAAATTAATTAAAACCTTTTCAGCAGCCACTTTAGAAATGCCATAAGGATCTATTGGATCGGGTATTTGTTCTTCATTAAATGGTATTTTTTGAGATCCGTACCTAGCCATAGAAGAACAAAAAATAATTCTTTTTACACCATTATTAATTGCAGAAGAAAAAACAGCAACTGAAGCTTGATAATTATTTTTCGTAATTTCA
>Ga0187833_10007221_pt1 | contig 10080 bp, 11 predicted proteins | sample ETNtaG_37_FD_167968 | JGI IMG/M metagenome (GOLD analysis project Ga0187833, IMG submission 167968) | Marine microbial and viral communities from oxygen minimum zone, Eastern Pacific Ocean - ETNP2014_SV_400_PacBio MetaG (Illumina Assembly) | ecosystem: Environmental > Aquatic > Marine > Hypoxic... | reverse complement strand
CAATACCATATTCAGGTACTAATTTTTTCCAATACTTACTAACAGACTCCCAAGTTACTCTATCTAATGCATCTGCTGTATATTTCTTTTTACCTGCTTCAGTATCACGGAATACTCCATCTAAATCAACATCACTTTCTTTAAAATCACAACAGGCGTGAATAATAATTGGTAGTGGTGAACCATTAAACTTTTTTATTAGATAAACAATATTTTCTACACACTTTTCATATGGAATTCCCATTATTGATTCCATAGTTTCCTTATCTATTCCATGATGTGATATAGTAAATTTTCCTCTAAACCCTATACTTTTCCACAAATCATATAATCTATCAATTTTTTCTTCACTCAATCTTGACATATTACTATCTATAACAAGACGAAATTTAGGAATAAGTTTTATAGCTAGTTCTATTCTATCCAACATATCAGGATCCATAAATGTTTCATTTCCTAAATATGGTATAAACTCTCCACTAAAATTTTCTTCCTTTAAATTCAATACAATTTTTTCATATAACTCATCACTCATTCTACCTCGACCTTCTTTTGTTTTCATCCAAGAAGTTGGATATGGACACATTGCACATACTGCATTACATGATGATGTCGTCTGTATTTGTATCGAATGTAGTAAACCCATTATTTATCTCCATTAATCTTCCAAGTATAGATTCTAAGTTAGAAAGTCTAACACTACTACTACCATCGGAAAGTGCCGTTTCAGGATTATCATGGACTTCCATAAATAAACCATCTATACCTACGGCAACTGCTGCTCTAGCCATGGGTTCAATAAATTCTCTCAATGAACCCTTACTTCCACCCTTTGTTCCTTTTTGAACAGAATGAGTGGCATCAAAAATCACAGGTGCTAATTTCTTCATAGTAATTATATTTCTAAAATCAACAACAAGATTCCCATAACCATAAATATTGCCTCTTTCAGTTATCAAAACTTTTTTATTCCCAGTAGAGTGTATTTTTTCTACTACCGCTTCCATATCTTCTCCTTCTATAAACTGTGCCTTTTTAACGTTTATGGACTGTCCCGTATTTCCAGCCGAAATTAATAAATCTGTCTGACGACATAAAAATGCAGGAATTTGTAATAAATCAACATAATCTTTTAATAGTTCAGGTTGATAACTTTCATGGAAATCAGTCGTAATAGCACATCCAATTTCATTTTTTATTCTCTCAAATATTCTACATGCCCTATCAATATCAACTCCTCTATAATGTGAAATTGCAGTTCTGTTTGCTTTATCCCAAGAAGCTTTAAAAATATAAGGAATCTTTAATTTACTACATATCTCTAAAATCTTTTCTGCCATAAATAATGGATGGTCATCGTTTTCTATAACACATGGTCCTGATATCAAAACCATTGGATTCTCATCTCCAATTATAATATCTTTTCCTACTTTAACTTTCATAATTACCTCATTAACATCCCACCATTTATTTCTACTACTTGGCCTGTTATATAATTACTTTCAACTGAACATAAAAACTTTACAAGATTAGATATATCCGAAGTTTTTCCATCTCTCCCCAAAGGAATTTTTTCTATTAAAGAATTATAATATTCTTCACTTGAAAACTTTTCATGTTGTTTCGTATAAACTACTCCAGGTGAAACTGCATTAACACAAATATTTCTACTTGATAATTCTTTAGCTAAAGATTTAGTCATACAATCTACTGCTGCTTTTGATGAAGCATATGCCATCCCACCTTCTGCACCACCACTCTTTGCTGAAATAGAACTTATGTTTATTACCTTACCACCATCTTTAATAACAGGAATTCCATACTTACACATCAAAAATACACTCGTTGTATTTAATTCATATGTTTTATTCCAATCTTTTAATAAATACTTATCCGTAGAATTAAATGATATATTTCCACCTGCATTATTAATTAAAATATCAAAGGAATCTATCTTATTAAAAAAATACTTTATTTGTTCCTCATCTGTTACATCTACTTTATGTATATTAACATTATCACTCTTTAATTTTATTGCCTCATCATGACTACTAAAATATATAAGATCAATATTCATTCCGATAGATGATAAAGATTCAACACAAGATTTTCCTATTCCTGTAGCCCCACCAGTAATTACTACTCTCATTTCATACCCTTTGCCAAATATCCACCATCAACATAAATGTCTTGTCCTGTAATGTAATTAGATGCAGATGATAATAAAAATATAACCGTTCCTACTAAATCTTCTGGTTCTCCCCACCTACCTAATATAGTTCTATCTTCTATTTCTTTTCTACGATTCTTCCAACTACCCTTAGTCATATTTGTTTTTATATAACCAGGTCCAAGATTATTAACTCTTATATTATATTTACCTAAATCAACAGCCAAAGATTTAGTTAATTGTTTTAATCCACCTTTCGTAGAAACATAGGCAGGATTATTAGGAAATCCTAATTCAGAATTTAAACTCGTTATATTAATAATCGAACCACCCTTCTTTTTCATATATTTAGCAACTTTCCTTGATAATTCGTATGGTGCCTTCAAATTAACTTGATAAGTATTATCCCAATCTTCGTCTGTATATTCAAACAAATCATTTACATAACTTACTCCCGCACAATTTACTAATCCATTTATTTCTCCGTTATGAAATAATGTATCATCTACTAAATCATCAAGATGATTTATATCTGTAACATCATATTTTGGTAAATCAGCACGAACAACAGTTGCACCACATTCTTCTAATCCGTCTGATATTACAGAACCATTACCACCACTTGCTCCTGTTACTATAACAATCTTATCTTTTACAGAAAATAAGTCTCTCATACTAAATCGTTTTCCAAATAAAATTCTGCTAATTTAAAATCTATTGGATAGTCTATATCAAGACCTTCAATTTTACTAACAACTTTTAAATAAGGTCTATAACCACACCGTCTTTTATATCTACTGTACATATCTTTGTTAAACAAATATAACCCACTTGTTTCTTCGAGTACTGGTTTAAGGTCTTGTGTAAATGGAACTTTATGTGGATTATAATTCAGTGCCTTATTATCATACCAACAAAAATTATATACTTCTGTAACTGTTAATGCCGAATCATAATTACCACTTTTAACTTTATTAATCATATCTATAACAGTATCTTTTTTTATAAATGGTGATGTTACACAAAAATATAATACATACTCTGTATCTACAAGATTTATAGCCTCATTCATTATAATACTAAAACTCGCTGAATCATCATTGAATTTCTCAGGTCTATCTATAAAATTTATATCAACATCTATCGAATCTCTTACTTCATTATCACTTGAATATACTATTACATCTTCTAATTCTTCAATTTCACTCATTGTTTTTAATAAATAATTACATAATGGTATATTATCTAATTTTTTAATACTTTTTCCTGGTATTCGGTTACTGTTGGTTCTAATAAATGTTATTGCTGTAATCATTTTATTTTTACTCTTAAATTGTCATATTCATATGGATTTAATAATACTATTTTTTCATCCTTCACCCAATCAATTATAAACTGTAACGATTTCAATCCAAATTCATTTTTATGAAAAAATTTCTCTCTATTAATTTGATGTTCTTCATCTTCTTCTGGATTAACAAAATTTATCGCCACTTCTTTTTCACTTTCTAAATAAAAAGTATGTCCTATAACTGTTATTGTCTCTTCATATTTATGTATCGCATAATTAAGAGTTATCAATCCTGTACCTAATCCTTCTCTAAAATTTTTAAATGTATTAGACCCAAATACACACTTCTTCGTATGAGTTCTCATATTAACAACTTCACCTGTAAAATCAGAAAGAGTACCATTATTTTTTAGTTGTAGTTCTGTCCTGGGAAGTCTCGGCCATACTTCTTTTGTACTTTCATTAATAGGATTAAAGTCATCCCACCTATCATTACTGGTAGTGGCCCATACATCTATCTTTTTACCAGTATATTCATACGTGGATTTACTAAAACATTCATTTATTCTAACAACCACATCAAACATATCAATATACTTTCCAAATTTATACCAACACAAAGACGGACTACTACCAACAACAACTACTTTTGTTTTTGGTTTCCAATTTTCAAAATATTTGTCTAATTTATTCATTATTTATCACCTTTGTTATAGATTCTTCAAATGATACTTTTGGACTATAACCAAGTAAATTCTTAGCCTTTTCTAAGTTTGGTTTTCTTCTACGAACATCTTTATATTTTCCGTGTGCCTTTTCTTCGTCTATAAATACAATTTTAGATTTAGATTTTGTTAATAATTGAATCCATTGTGCATGTTTTAATACACTCATTTCTTCATCACTACCAATATTAAAAATATCTCCATTACACACATCAAAATTATCCATTATAGATATTAAACCATTTACTATATCATCTACATATGCCATACTTCTTGTTTGTTGCCCATCTCCATGAATTACAATATCCTCATTCTTCTGTGCTCTATCAATAAACAATGGAATATGTCCCCCACTCCATTCTTTATTAGACCTTTTACTAAAACATCCAAAGATTCTGGCTATTGATACATCTATATCTCCTTGACTATGTGAATTTAACAAAATCTGTTCTTCAAATAGTTTAACAAGTGAATATGATTGTCTTTCTATATCAGTCTTACTTATAGATACTTCATCTTCTTCTTTAAAAGTTTCATGGTTTCCATAAACATCAGAAGTTGAAGTAAATATTAATCTTGCCCCATCTAACTTACAAAAATCTAAAATCCTCTCAATCATTCTTGAATTATTTATCATAACATCTGAAGAAGTAACTTTATTCTCATAATCAACTTTAGGATAAGTTTTCTTATATGATGCTAAATGAAATACATAATGAAATCCTCTCAAATCACAATCACACGACACCTCACACATACAAGTCTTGGACAATCTCCAAAAGTCCTCTGTACAATCTGACTCAATAAATCTAAATGAATCAACCGACAAGGATTCTTTTAAATTATCTAAATTACCATAAGATAAATTATCCACTCCAACTACTTCACACCCAATAGATAATAGTTCATCACAAAGATGACTACCTATTAATCCTGCTGCCCCAGTTACTAATATCTTCATCAATATTCTCCTAAATCAAATGTTTTTAAAGGTCCTGAGTATGTATCATGACTAATAAATTCTTCAATCAATGTTCCCTTATAACTTTCTTTTACTAATGGAATAGTCGGTGGTGAATCATATTCCCATCCCCATCTTTTTTCCCACGCTACATGAGATGGATAATAATGTCCAAAATGATACTCATTACCTTCCTTAGAACCGTGTGCAGAATTAACATCTATTCCATAATTCTCTTTTAACTCTTGTCTATTCATAATATATAAATCTGGTAAAACTACATTATGAAAATTATTATCTAAAAATTGCATAGATACATCTGGAGCCCATAAATGAAAATGATACTCATCAGTTGGTTCTATCCACTCTAACCATAAATCTACATTGATTCCCATCGCAGTCCAAGCTGTGATTTCTATACTGAATGGTTTTCTCCAATCTTTATTATCTAATAACCACTTATTTCTTGTTGGTTGTAACCACCTCGTTGTAGTATCATATATTGATAAGTGTGCTAAACCTACACATCCAAGTGGTTCATTTCCACTTTGCCAATCTTGGTAAGCATGTTTAGTATGTTTCCCCATATCAATTCGATTAAAACCCAATGTTCCAAACTCATCAAGTTTACCATCATCAATTAATTTAGATATACGAGTAAAAAAATTCTCTGTTATAGGATATACATCATGTTGAAAACAAAATACCCATTTACACTCTGGTCTATTTTTCTTTATGTAATGAATTAGAGTATTAGTGGCGTGTTGAACTCCCCTTACCTCATTTTCAAGAAAAACTATATTATTATCTTTACAAATCTCTTTACCCTTTGATATTTCTTCGTCAGATGACTTATCATCTACATTTATAAACTCAAATCCTTCTGTATTAATATTCTTTAAAACCTCTCCACTCAACATATCATAGTTATTCCGTGAAGAAACATAAATAATAATATTACTCATGTCTTGTAATTCCTAATCTTATGTACCAAATCAAGTGCGGGTTTTGAATCTTCTAATGTAAATCCATTACCATTCAAAATTTCTTCATAACTCTTTGTATGTAAATCTGTAAACCCATCTGAAAAATCAATCTCCTCACCATTAACTTTTATTGAGCGGAACGCCTTCCAATCATCATGTGGTAAATCTCTCTCATCAACACTCAACTCCCAGTTTACATTTGCTCTTTCTAATTCTAAATAACCACCCGCCTTATAGTTGGTATGATACTCTACAAAATTATTCTTAACAGAACCAAATATCCACAACAACATATCAAAAAAGTGTATTCCTATATTAGTGGCTATTCCACCTGATTTAACTAAATCTCCCTTCCAAGAATAATGAAACCATTTACCCCTCGGAGTTACATATTTTAATTGAACCTTATTTTTCTTACCAACACTCTCTTTTAATGATATAATAGTTGGATGTAATCTCAACTGTAAAATAGGATATATTTTCTTACCTGTTTCTTTCTCAAGTTCTTCTAATGAAATTATACTATATGGATTTAACACTAATGGTTTCTCACATATTGCGTGACTACCATTCTTTAGTGCAAATCTAATATGGGCATCGTGTAAGTAATTTGGTGATGCTATAGAAATATAATCAAGACCCTTTCCCATTCTCTTTAACCTATCTACTTCCCTATCAAATCTTTCATATTCACTGAAGTAAGATGCCTTGGGATGAAATCTATCTATAATTCCAACTGAATCATTCGGGTCAAGTATTGTAACCAATTCACCATTTACATTTTTAATGGCTTCCATATGTCTTGGGGCTACATAACCTGATGCTCCTATCAATCCAAATCTAACCATTTAAAATCTCCACTATTCTCTTAGAAGTTTTACCATTACCAAACAAATTAAAATTGATTATCTCAGGTAACTCCTCTAACTTCTTAATACTTTCTAATATATTATTATACTCTGACCGAACACTACATTTTTCTTCTACAAGTTGTGGATATACAACACTCTCCATTATGACCACACTTTTCTTTCCCAACCAATATGCCTCTTTTGGAACACCACCACTATCCGAGACCACGTAGTCACAGTGTTTTATGTATGATAAAACTTCCCCGTAACCTATAGCATCTAAATGTTCAAAATTCAACTTCAGTCCGTATCTTTCCATACAACTTAGTGTTCGTGGATGTACTGGGAAAATAATATCACGTGACAAACTTAACTCATTTAATTGCTCAACTATACTCGTTAATTGTTTCTTTCTTGTATTTTCTTCTCTATGTATCGTAACAAATATATACCCACTTTTATCTATATCTTCAATATCTTGATATAAAAAATTTTCATACATCAAATCACCAACCACATATACTGTCCCACCAACTTGAGATAAATTATCCATATCGGTTTCCGTCAAACAGTATAAATAATTAGAAACCTCGTCTACTATTCTTCTAATTTTTTCTTCTGGCATATTAAAATTATCACAACGAATTCCTGCCTCTATATGATGTAATTTTTTTCCACCAAATGTAGAAGATAATGCACCCGCCATAGTGGTTATGGTATCTCCATATACTATTACATCTGTATAATCATTTATAACTGATGATATATCACTAATCATATCCGATATCATCTTTGGATATGGTTTATTATTATTATCAAATTTAAACTTAGGTGGTTCTATACCAAGTTCAGTAAAAAAGTTTGATGACATTGAATCATCATAATGTTGTCCTGTATGACAAATATCAAACTCTAAATTACTTCGTTCCATCTCTTTCACTAATGGTGCAAGTTTTACAAAATGTGGTCTAGCACCAACTATGTGTAAAAATTTCATTTAAGTATCTTTGCTGGATTTCCAACTACCGTAACCCCATCAGGAACATCCTTTGTTACTACTGATCCTGCTCCAACTACTGAATTCTTACCTATTACTAAGTTTGGTAAAATCGTAGAATTGGCTCCTATTGATGATCCTGATTTAACTATAGTTGGTTCTTCTTTTCTCCACTCACCGAATGATGGTGGATTTTTATCATTAGTAAATACTGCATGGGGACCAACAAATACATTATCTTCCAATACAACATTTTCTGGTATGAATACTCCTGCAGATATATTTGTATTATCACCAACTACTACATCTCTACCCACTTCAGCATATGCCCCAATTTTAACATTCTTACCAAGTTTAGCTGAATCAAATACATTTGCTTTATCACTTATCATATTAACTCTCTTATTCTATCAAGAAAAACTTTTGTTGAATTAAAATCTATTCCACCTTCAACTGTATTTTCTATAAAATCTACTTCTTTTCCATTGTTATATTGTCTCTGTATTTCATCAAATATCCTTTGAGTATCCAACTCTACAACTCCCTTATAATCATAAAATGTACCCAGTTGACCATATCCTTGCTTATAGAATCCCCCAGTTGGTAAATCTTTTCCAAACCTTATAGCACTTTTTCTATATTCTTCTGGGTTATCATGTTGAAAAATCCTTTCACCCAATATTATCGTTGGTATTCCCTTTTGAATTGACTTCAATGGAAAAACAGATGGTGCTGATATAACAATAAAAGAATCTGATATCAATTTGTTATCATCTTCTACATCCATAATTATTTCATAATCTAATTCCTTTGATAATATTTTTGACAGATAATGAAAATCTTCCATTGGTCGTGAATGGTCTGCCCTACTTTTTATTTTTATTACAACCTTTTTATTATATTCTTTTTGTAATTCTAATAATCCTAATTTATTAAATACCTTATCATCAAATCGTAAAAAAGGTGCATTTCTGTTTCCTAAAAAATTAACAATAATTAATATATGTTTATCAGTTCTCTCGTATTCCCCTAGCCTATCATTACAAGGAATTCCACCCAATAAAATCCTATGAGAAAAATCTAATCCTTTGTGATTCAACCACTGTTCATCTGTCCAATCAAATGGGCCCCTGATATATAATTTTTTTTCTTTTTTACCAAATACTGTTATATAATCCCAAGAAGTTCTATCCTCTATTCTAAGATTTGGTAATACTTTTGTTAGTTCTTGATTTCCGTGTTGATGTCCAATAACAGGTATTCCTAATGAAAGTGCTTCTTCGTATATCTCTTTCATTCCATTTCTATATCTATCGTCATCCATTAAGATCAAATCATACTGATTTAAACTTGGTACTTCATAAAATATATTATTAACATATTCACTATACAATTTATCAAAAACTAATCTTAAATCATTATCTCCATACCATTGAATCTGATTACTCATTTGGCCAGTCTTTAAAACATCAACTTCAAATTCTTCTGATAACTTAGGAATTATCGAATATATTCTTTCACCAACCCTGTAAACCGTTGCCATTAATAATACTTTTTTCACAAATAGATTTCTCCATCAATGATATTACTACCTATTGGAAATTGTCTTTGTATTGTAATACAATCTGAATATCTAACTATACATTGAGTAGTCCCACATTGTATTCCAACATTAACTTTTGCCTTAGATTTAATATATAGTTGAATTCTTATATCCATATGCCGCATATCTAATCTTTTATCAAATATGAATCCAAGTTCTTCTATTGGTTCATAACTATAATAAAAATATGGATAATCATTTTGGTGTAATAATACTGTAAGTTTTTCATGATGTTTTTGAAATGTTTCCGAATTAAATGTTTTATCGTCTTGCCCAAATCTATCAGAGATTAATAAACAACCAAATTCACTATCATCGGCGGCCTCGTGGATGATGGCATCTCCTAACTCCTTCTCCTCATCTGACCAATACATTTCTGGTCGTGAATCACTCATTTCTTCTTCTGTGAATTGCCAGAACTCTAACATTTGTTTAACAAGTGGAATATCAGTATTGTCATTATCGTATATTCTATAATGGTCATGAAATACCTCAC
>Ga0187833_10007218_pt1 | contig 10084 bp, 10 predicted proteins | sample ETNtaG_37_FD_167968 | JGI IMG/M metagenome (GOLD analysis project Ga0187833, IMG submission 167968) | Marine microbial and viral communities from oxygen minimum zone, Eastern Pacific Ocean - ETNP2014_SV_400_PacBio MetaG (Illumina Assembly) | ecosystem: Environmental > Aquatic > Marine > Hypoxic... | reverse complement strand
AAGCGCCAAAATACTTTCTATGAAATAGAAAAAGTTTTAGGAAAAAATTATATTTTGTGGGATATATCTTTTTTATACAAAAATCCAAAATACAAATGTCTAGATTATTTAGATGCTATATATGTAAATAAAAATATTATTCCTTAATATTGAAAAAAGTTTTAATATCTATTAAAACTTGGTGAAATAATGTGTTAAAATTTTTTAAATCTAAGATATTCATTGGCAAAAACACAGGTGCTGTGCTAATACCACCACATTTAAGTCGAGGTATTAATACCTATGATGATTGGAGAATGCCAGAAATGAAATTTATGTTATCAAAAAAAAGCAACTGGTAATTTTATAGGAATAGCTAAAATAAAAAATGAAGATTGGCTTATTTATTCAAAATTATTCAATTGGTGGAATTCAGACATTTTTATCAAATTTGTTAAATAATTATAAAAATAATAATAAAATTATTATTTATTATAATAAAACTCACCCAGATATTAATTTTTTAAAAAAAAAAATTAAGCGAAAAATAAATTACAAAAATTACCAAATTTTTTCTATTGAGGATCAATTTTTTAAGAATTCAAGTTTTGTAAATAAATATATAAAATATATATACATCTTGATAAACCCCATAATATTTAGTTATCAAAAATTTAAATTGGCTCAATTATTTAAAAAAGAAAAATTAGATAGGCTTATGGTAATCAACGGAGGATATCCTGGTGGAGACTTATGTCTAGCAGCATCAATATCTTGGTACAAAATTAATCCAACGAGAAAATCTTGGCATAATTTTCACAATATTGCAGTTAAAAAAAATAAGTTTTTTTTAAATAATTTTTATAAAAATCGTATTGATATATCATTAAAAAAATCCACTAAAGGATTTATTTCTGTATCTAAAACTTGCTCGTTAAGTTTAAAAAAAAGAAAAGAATTAAAAAAAGTTAAGGTTAATACTATATATAATGGCTTAGATATAGAAAAATATAATATTACATCAATTAGGAAGGAATTAAATCTGAAACAAAATTCTAAAATATTACTTATGTTGGCAGAATATGATTTAAGAAAAGGTCATAAATTTATAATTAAAGTAATGCAAAATATTTTAAAAGTGGATAAAAATGTTTTTTTATTAATCTGCGGATTTTATAATTTAGAGAATTTTAAAAAAATAAAATCTTTAGTAAATGAGTCAGCTGCAAAAAAAAATATAATTTTAAGTGGCTTTAGAAAAGATAAGTTTAATTTAATAAAACAAAGCGACATTGTAGTTATACCTTCTCAAGAATTTGAGTCTTTTGGGTATGTTTGTTTAGAAGCTATGGGTTTAAAAAAACCAGTTGTAGCTACAAATGTTGGAGGACTTTCAGAAGTCATTATTAACAATAAAACAGGTTTTGTAATCAATAAAAAGAATGACAAGGAATTTGCAAATAAAATCTTGGATTTACTAAAAAATAAAAAATTAAATAAATTTATTTCTAATAACGGATACAAAAGATACAATAAACATTTTTCAGCAAAAACAATGTCAAAAAAATATTTTGAAACTATAATATAAACGGTTTATGAAAAAAAAAATAAAAGTAGTAATTTTTTGTGGTGGACTTGGCACCAGATTGTCAGAAGAGACAAAAAAAATTCCTAAACCAATGGTTAAAATTGGACAATACCCAATTATAGAACATATTATAAATATTTTTAAAAGATATGGTCATAAAGATTTTATTTTAGCTCTTGGATATAAAAAAGAAATTATCATCAACTATTTTAAAAAAAATAAGTTTAAAAAACTAAATATTCAACTCATTGATACAGGAAAAAACACTTTGACCGGTACAAGATTGCTAAAACTTAAAAAAAAACTTATTACGGAGGAAAATTTTTTCCTTACTTACGGAGATGGAGTGTCAAATATAAATTTAAGAAAACTATTAAATTTTCATAAACGAAACAAATCAATAGCCACAATCACTGCTGTTAGACCACCTGCAAGATTTGGTGAATTGTTTTTAAATAAAAATTTTGTGAAAAAATTTGATGAGAAAAATCAGATTAATTCGGGTTGGATAAATGGAGGTTTTTTTGTATTTAATAAAAAGATATTTGACTATATTCCATCAAAATCCTGTATGTTGGAAAAAGAACCAATACAAAAACTTACAAAAAAAAATAAATTAATTGCTTATAAGCACTATTCGTTTTGGCAATGTATGGATACCCTTAGAGATAAAGAATTATTGATCAAGCTATGGAAATCAGGAAAAGCAAAATGGCAAATAAAATAAAAATCAAAAAAAAATTAGTAAAATTTTATAAAAATAAAAGAATATTAGTTACAGGAGTAACTGGATTTAAGGGAGCATGGTTGAGTCAATGGCTTCTATCCCTAGGTTCAAAAGTATATGGAATAGGATATAGTCCAAATAAAAATAAAAACTTATTTTACTCTTTAAAGCTAGACAAAAAAGTAACGTTAAGATTAATTGATATTAGAAATAAAAAAAAAATATCAAATTTTATAAAAAAAGTTGAACCTGATTTAATTTTCCATTTAGCCGCACAATCATTAATTTATGATTCATATAAAAGACCTTATTTTACATATGAAGTTAATACTTTAGGTACTCTCAATATTTTAGAATCCGTTAAAGAACTTAATAGTAATAAAATTAAAGCCTTAATTTGTATTACCTCAGACAAATGTTATGCAGACAATTTTTCTACAAAAGGATTTAAGGAAACGGACAAACTTGGTGGGGAAGACCCTTATAGTGGTTCAAAAGCTTCTGCAGAAATAATTATAAACACTTATAAAAAAAGTTTTTTTGATAAGAAAATTATGAAATGTGGAATTGCAAGCGCAAGAGCAGGTAACGTAATTGGTGGGGGAGATTGGTCTCCAAATAGATTAATACCAGATACAATTAACGCAATAATAAAAAATAAAATAATTCATATAAGAAATCCAAATTATAACAGGCCATGGCAACATGTCATGGAACCACTATATGGGTATTTAATTTTAGGAGAAAAACTTTTCAAGAATCCAAATCGCTATTCAGAAGCATGGAATTTTGGACCAGAAAAAGATACAGTTACAAATGTAATTTCTATAGTGAAAAAAATAGTAAATGTTTGGGGACGTGGAAAGATAAAAGTTAAAAAAAATCAAAAATATTATGAGCAAACAAATCTGCAATTAAATATTGAAAAGTCAAAAAAAATTTTAAAGTGGAAACCAAAACTTTCTATATCTCAATCAGTCAAAATAACAACAGAATGGTATAAAGGTGTTTTATTAAAAAAAACAAGCCCAATAGAAATGACTACAAAACAAATCCAAAAATATATTAATGAAATTAAGTAAAATTAAAATAATTAAATTAGAAGTTTATAAAAATTTTAAAGGAGATTTAATAAAATATTTAAATTGGCAGAATAAATATTTTAAAAAATTTGGAGAAACATATTTTACAGAAATTAAAAAAAAACATGTAAAAGGCTGGAATTATCACAAAAGATTGCAATGCTTACTGGCAGTTCCTTTCGGAGAAGTTGTTTTTACTTTTAAAACAAATATAAAAAATAAATTTAAAAAAAAATTAACAATTGGAAAAAAAAAAAATTATTTAATTATAGTTCCGCCTAAGATTTGGTTTAAATTTCAATCAAAACATAAGATCTCATTAGTTGTTAACACTTTAAGCGAACTTTACGATCCAAAAGAAACACTTAAAAAACCAATTGACCAAAAAGTTATAAAAAATTCCTAAACTTAATGAATAAACCTTTTTTTTCGATAATTATTCCAACTTATAACAGATCTAAGGAATTAAAATTTGCGATAGATTCTATAATAAATCAAACTTTCAAGAACTGGGAGTTGATATTAGTAGACAACCATTCTAAGGATGGAACAAAAAAATTAATAGACAATTATAATAATTCTAAAATTAAATTATTTACAATTAATAATCATGGAAATATTGCAAAATCAAGAAATCTTGGAATAAAAAAATCATCAGGAAAATATTTGGCCTTTTTGGATTCAGACGATGAATGGTTACCAGAAAAGTTGCAACTAAGTTATAAAATTTTAAAAAAAAAAATATCATTTGTTTATCATGACATGTATATAAAAAAAAAGGCTGATCAAAAGTTTTTTAAAAAAACGGGGTATTGTAGAAAACTTACAAGTTATCCATATGAGGATCTGATATTTAATGGACCTGCTTTTCCTACCTCTAGTGTAATTATAAAAAAAAATATTTTTAGAAAAATTAATTTTTTTGATGAAAATAAAAATTTAATAACTTGGGAAGATTTCGATGCATGGATTAGAATAGCTAAAATTACAAGTAAATTTTATAAACTTAAAAAAACTCTCGGTTATGTATGGATAGGAAAAGAAAATAATTTAAAGCCAAGAAACCAAATAAAAAACATATTTTTTTTTAAAAAAAAATATTTGAATCAAAATGCTAATCATTTGCCACAATGGTGTAATTTATCATTAATGAGATCTTTTTTGAAAACCAAAAGATTTAATCAATCCTTAAAATTTATTAAAAAAATAAAAATTGAAAAATTAGATTTCATAAAAAAATTAAAAATATTATTTTTTTATTTAATGATTAAACTTAAAATTTCCCTTTAATAGATCTTGCTAAAAAATATAAACTTTTATATTTTAGGATTTTAGCTCTAATAATACCTTCAGATTTAATTTTTAAAAAATCTATCCAATAGTTTGGTGAATTAAACTTGTAATAATCAAAATATTTTTTCAATTCATCCTTAGTTCTTGCCATTCCATTATCTCCATATTTTGCAACATATGGTGTAAAATCTGGATACAAACTAGAAACATTAAATAGTTTTGTTTTCATAAAATTCCCAATTAAAACATCATCAAAAATGTTATTTTTTATTGAAAAAATCAATGAGTTCCTTGGTGCATTAAATTCTATGCCTTCTTTTTTATTAGATAATTTTATTGTAAAATCTTTATTTCCTACTTTAAAATTTATAAATCCAAACTTTTTCTTTAAATGATCAAACTGGTTAAAGTAATTTTTAATTATATCTTGATCCATTAAATCCAACTCATCACTCCAATTGTCGCCAAAGTTTTTTGGTTGTTCACTTCCATTTAAATTTTTGTTAGGATTTATTTTTATATAATCACTTTTAATGGAATCCCATTTGATAAAAGCTGGTAACAATTCTCCATTTGTATTGTTAAAGCTCTTATAGTGTTCTTCTACTGGAGTAATAAATTTATTCATAGAAATTGAGTCTTCTCTTGAATATTTGTGAAAACAAGAAAAAGGCACAGAATAATTACAACCCCATTTATTCATATAATAATTATATGACTCACCACATGGTTTTTTCTCTGATGCAAGGGGTAAAATAAATTCGTTATGATGATTGTAAAAATTGATCATATCAGCATCTCCCCAACTTATTAATTTCATTAAAAATTTATTTTTATATTGTGAAATTATTCTTTTTATTTCTTTAGACCATCCTAATGCTGCTCCATCATTTAAATTAAATATTATATCTTTTTTATTTATCTCAATAAGCAATGAAGAGTCCTGATTCCAGTCTGCAAAAGATTTTATTCTGATATTTTTTGATATATCCAGCCAAATATTACTTTTAACTTTTTGGCATTTATAGTTTTTTGAGAGTTCATTAAAAATTCTATCGCCATAGTGATCTGGAATTAGAAATATTTTTTTCTTAAAAAGATCTAGTGAATCAGGATCTATATGATCTGGATGTCCATGAGAAAGCCAAACATATTTTGAATTATAAATATTCTCTAGTTGTTCTTTTGGAATATGATAAGCATGAGACCAACTACCAAAATAGGGTTTGTCACTAATCCAGGGATCTGTAGTTATTATTGGAACATCATCAAAGACAGTTATGGTTGCATTTCCAATAGTTTCAAAACCTATCATTTATCTTTTTATTATAAAGTTATTTAAAACCAATATGTCCATATCTGTTCTTAAAAAACAATCTATAGCTTGGTTAGGATTCATTACAATGGGTTCATTTTCATTAAAAGAAGTATTGAGAATAATGGGGACATTAGAGATTTCATAAAATTTTTTAATTAGTAAATAAAAATCTTTATTCATATTTTCTGTTACTGTTTGAACTCTTCCTGTACCGTCTATATGAGTAACTCCTGGAATAATCTTTCTTTTATTTTTAGAAATACCTTCTACTGAAGACATATATTGGTTCAGCCTGGTATTTTCAAACCATTCATTTTTATTTTCGTATAAAATAGCTGGCGCAAAAGGCCTAAAGCTTTCTCTTCTTTTAATTTTGCTATTAATAATATCTTTAATATTTGGATTACATGGATTTGCCAAGATAGATCTATTACCAAGTGCTCTTGCACCAAATTCCATTTTACCGTTAAAATGTCCTACAATTTTATTATCAAAAATATATTTTGAAATTTTTGAATAAAGATTATTTTTATTTTCTATAAATTCATAATCAAACTTATTAATTTCTTTATTACTCTTAATAATATTTTGTATTTCATTATTAGAAAAACTAGGACCAATAAATGGTGAAGTTAAATTTGATAATGTAGTTTTCTTATTCTTTTTTAAGACATATAGAGCTGCTCCAATTGACCCACCACCATCTCCTGGAGCATATGGTATAAAAATATTTTTAAATAAATTAGATTCATGAAGTTTTTTATTTGCTAATGAATTTAAGGCACAACCTCCTGCATAAACTAAATTATCTGAAAAATTTAAATCTTTTATTTTTTTAATAATTTCAAACAGTTTATGTTCAAATATTTTTTGCACTGATGAAGCCAAGTCTTTTTGAAGATCTGAGATATTGTTAACACTCAATTTATTTATATTAAATAAATTTTTTAAATTATTACTAAATAAATTATTTTGTTCAGGTTTTCCTTGAAATTTATAACTGTAATTTTTATCGGTATGATTAAAATATTTAAGGTTAAGTTTTATACTATTTTCTTCTTTAAATAAATTTTTTGAAATTATCTCATAATATTTTGGCTCACCGTATGAAGATAATCCCATCATTTTGTATTCATCACCATAATTCTTAAATCCGATTAACTGTGTAAAAGATTCGTAAAATACTCCTAAAGAATCTGGGAAAAAAATTTTTTTAACAATATTAATTTTTTCATCTTCACATTTTGCAATCGATATACTGCAAAAATCTCCGAAACCATCAATGGATAAGCCTACAGCTTTTTTATATTTTGAGGGATAAAAAGCTGAAGCAATATGTGAAATATGATGATCAATGTAATGAATATTAATTTTTTTTGATAAACTTTTTGGATTAAAAAAATTGTTTATATCTTTTTTTAAAGTTAATTTTTTTTTTAACCTTTTTGCAATTTCAAATTTTTTTTTTCCAAATAAATAATTTTTTACAAAATAAATCATCTTATGATGCAAATTTGATAAAGGATTAGTGTTAATTGCAATATCAGTAACATCTGATAAATCAATATTTGCGTACTTTAGGCACGCGTCAATAGAGGCACAAGGCAGTCCTGCCCAATGTTTAATTCGATTTATCCTCTCTTCTTCAATTGCAAATAACAATTTTCCATCTTTTATTACACATGCTGAAGAGTCTGCATGATTACAATTTAAACCAAGAATAATACTCATTAGTTACTAATTATGTCTTTTAATTTTTTATTAATTATTGTTAAAAGAAACTTATAATAAATTTTTTAAATAATATAATACATTTATCTTCTTATGAGCTTAGATATATCAAAAATTAAAAACAATCTATCAGTTGTAATATTATGTGGAGGAGAAGGGCAAAGATTACGACCTTTAACAAAAATAATACCAAAACCTTTAATTAAAATAAAGAATAAAGCAATTATTGAATACATAATAAATCATTTTCATAGACACAAGATAAACAATATTATTATCGTTACTGGTTATAAAGATAAATGAGAAAAAAAATATTTTGGAAAAATAAGAAAGTTTTGATTACAGGTATAGCAGGTTTTGTAGGTTCAAACCTTGCAAAAAATTTATCAAATAATGGTGCTAATGTTATTGGATTGACTCAGAATAAAAAAATTGAGTCCCTTTTGTTTTATGAAAAAATTGATAAAAAAGTAAATTTATTTTTTGGTGATATTACCAATAAAATTTTAATTAAAAAAATTTTAGTTAAATTTAAAATAGAAATTTGTTTTCACCTTGCGGCTCAAGTAGAAGTTGGTTTGGCTCAAAGAAATCCTTATGGAACTTGGGAAACCAATATAAAAGGAACTTATACACTTTTAGAAGCAGTCAGAGAAAATAGCAAATATGTGAAATCAATTATTATAGCTTCTTCGGATAAAGCTTATGGTGAGTATGGTTTAAAGAAAATGCCATATAAAGAAAATTATAAACTTAAACCAATTTTTCCTTACGATACTTCAAAAGCTTGTGCTGATATGATTGCAAAATCATACACATCAAAATTATTTAATCTACCAATAATTATTACAAGATTTTCGAATATTTATGGACCTGGCCAATTAAATTTTACAGCATTGATACCAGATTCAATTAGATCATGTATTTTGAATAAGAAGTTTGTAATTAGGGGAAATGGAGAAAGCATTAGAGATTATATTTATATAGATGATATTGTAGATGTATATAAATTGCTTTCAGAAAAACTTTATATAAATCCTAAAAAATATTCAGGAGAAATATTTAATGCAGGCACAAACACTCCTCATAAAACAAAAGAAATATTAAAAAAAATTTTTTTGTATAAAGGAAAGGTAAAAGAATTTAAAAAAATCACAAAAAGTATGAAAAAAAACAAAACTTCAGGTGAACTATCAATTCAATATATGGATTACAAGAAATTATATGATTATTTTGGATGGAAGCCAAAAGGAAAATTTAACTCTAATTTACCTAAAATTTATAATTGGTACAAAAGTTATTTTAAAAAACAGAATAAATGACAATTGCTATTGATTTTGTAGGCATCAACATTGGCAGTGGAACTAAAACATATAATGTTAATTTTTGTAATGAGTTAGAAGTTACAAATCTAAAAGAAGATATTATTATATTTGTCTGCAAAAATTATATTAATCAAATAAGTTTTGGAGAAAAAAAGAATTCAAAAATAAAATATATCTTAAAACCAAATTTTTTTTCCAATACTTTGATAAGATTAATTTGGATGCAGTTTATTTTACCTTTTGAACTTAAACTTAGAAAAGTAAAAAAACTTTATTCCCCAATGAATTTTTGTCCAATATTTACAAAATTTTCCAAAATCAAGGTTGTCCTTGCCCTACATTCAAATTTACCTTGGGTTTATTTTAATTTAATGCCTGGAAATTTATTTAGAAATTTTATTACAAAAAAATTGATGGAAATGTCAATTTTTACATGCCAAACTTTAATAGTAAATTCATACTTTGCTAGAGATCAAATTGCTAATATTTTGAAACTAAACAAAGATAAAATTCAAGTAATTTATCTTGGTATTGACAGAAAATATCTATCTATAGAAAATTCAAAAAATTTTCTTAGCACTTTAGATTATAATAAAAAATATATGATTTCAGTTTTGTCTTGTGTAAAGTATCACAACATATTGAATTTACTAAAGGCATATAAAATTTTAATAAAAGAAATTGATTTTGAAATAAAATTTGTTTTGGTTCTTCAAATATTAGATAAAAAATATTTTAATATATTAAATGAATTTATAAATAAAAATTTTGACAGAAATAAAATTATTATCATGAATAATATTGATACTATAAATTTAGTAAATCTTTATAAACATTCACAGCTTTACATTTTTAGTTCTTATTGTGAAGTTTTTGGACTAACTTCATTAGAGGCCATGTCTCAAGGATGCCCAGTATTAATTTCAAATACATCTGCTTTACCTGAAATAAACGATAAAGCTGCTGATTATTTTAATCCTGATGACATTTTTGAAATTAAAAATAAAATGCTAAAAAATTTAACAGACATAAATTTTAGAT
>Ga0187833_10007213_pt1 | contig 10091 bp, 10 predicted proteins | sample ETNtaG_37_FD_167968 | JGI IMG/M metagenome (GOLD analysis project Ga0187833, IMG submission 167968) | Marine microbial and viral communities from oxygen minimum zone, Eastern Pacific Ocean - ETNP2014_SV_400_PacBio MetaG (Illumina Assembly) | ecosystem: Environmental > Aquatic > Marine > Hypoxic... | reverse complement strand
AGGAAAATACGTAAATCTTAAAGATGCATACAAATCTCTAGATGAAGCATTAATTCACGGTGGAATATCAAACAATCTTAAAGTTAATCTTACAAGAATAGATTCAGAAAATTTAAAAATTCAAAATTTAAAATCACTATTAAAAAATGTGTCAGGTATACTTATTCCCGGTGGTTTTGGTAAGAGAGGTAGCGAAGGTAAAATTGCTGCCATAAAATATGCAAGATTGAACAATATACCTTTTTTCGGAATATGTTTTGGTATGCAAATGGCAGTAATTGAGGCCGCTAGAAATTTATTAAATATAAAAAATGCCTCAACTAGCGAATTTGGTAATAATTGTACCCCGGTTGTTGGTTTATTGGAGGAATGGCAGAGGGGAAAAAAAATTTTTAAAGGAAGTGAAAAAAATTTAGGTGGAACGATGAGGTTGGGTTTGTACGATGCAATACTAAAAAATAACTCTTTGATATCCAAAATATATTCGTTGAAAAAAATTAGGGAAAGACACAGACATAGATATGAAGTAAACATAGAATATAAAGATAAATTTGAGAGAAAAGGATTAATTTTTTCTGCTTTATCACCAGACGGTATGTTGCCTGAAATAATTGAACTAAAAAATCATCCATGGTTTGTTGGTGTTCAGTTCCATCCTGAATTTAAATCAAGACCTTTCACACCACATCCTTTATTTTCCTCTTTTGTTAAAGCTGCAGAAATAAATAAAGAAAGAAATTAATGGAAAATAAACTGATTAAATGTGGAAAATTGAACATCTCAAATTCTAGCCCATTTACTTTGATAGCAGGACCATGCCAATTGGAAAATGAGAAACACGCAATAGATATTGCCAGTAAGTTAAAAGAAATTACTCAAAAACTTAATATAGGATTGATATATAAGACTTCTTTTGACAAAGCTAATCGAACTAGCATAAAGGGTAAAAGAGGAGCTGGTCTTGAGAAATCTCTTCCAGTTTTTGATAAAATTAGAAAGGATTTAGGAATACCAGTATTGACAGACATTCACACCATAGATCAGTGTGAAACTGTCTCAAAACATGTAGATGTTTTGCAAATACCAGCTTTTTTATGCAGACAAACAGATTTGTTGGTAGCTGCAGCTAAAACTGGAAAAATAATAAACGTTAAAAAGGGTCAGTTTTTAGCACCATGGGACATGGTAAATGTTACAAAAAAAATAGAGGACTCAGGTAATAAAAATATTTTAGTTACAGAAAGAGGTGCCAGTTTTGGTTATAACACTCTGGTCTCTGATATGAGATCGCTACCGATAATGGCTAAAAATGGTTATCCCGTTGTTTTTGATGCAACACATTCTGTTCAACAACCAGGTGGTATGGGTGATGAAACCGGAGGTCAAAGAGAATTTGTAGAATATCTTGCACGGGCAGCTGTGGCTGTGGGCATAGCTGCTATTTTTATTGAAACACATCCTGATCCAGATAATGCACCATCTGATGGACCAAATATGGTTCCACTATCAAAAATGGAAAATCTATTAAAACAATTAATAAAAATTGATCAGTTAATTAAGAATGGCAAAAATAACTAATATCAAAGGACGTCAGGTTTTTGATAGTAGAGGAAATCCAACTGTAGAGGCGGAAGTCTATTCGGATGATGGATGTTATTCCTCGGCAATTGTCCCATCAGGAGCTTCTACTGGCAGGCATGAAGCATTTGAGTTAAGGGATAAAGAAAGCAAAGAGTATTTAGGAAAAGGCGTTTTATCTGCTGTAAAAAATATAAATCTAACTATATCTAAAAAATTAAATAATTTTAATATTTTTGATCAAACAAAAATAGATGAAACTTTGATAGATTTGGACGGAACACACCAAAAAAAAAAATTAGGCGCAAACTCAATTTTAGCAGTTTCTATTGCCATAAGTAAGTTGGCTGCAATTTCAAAAAAAATTCCATTATTTAAATATTTAGGAGGATCCACTAGCAATAAAATTCCATTGCCTTTAATGAATATAATAAATGGTGGAATGCATGCAAATAATTCTCTTAGAATACAGGAGTTTATGATACGTCCAGAAAAACCCAAGACGTTTTCAGAAGCAACTAGAATATGTTTTTTGGTAATACAGAAATTAAAGTCTCTAATAAATAATAAAAATCTATCTACAACGGTAGGAGATGAGGGTGGTTTTGCTCCATCACTAAATACGAATGAAAAAGCAATAGAACTTATCATCAAGGCTATAGAAAAAGCTGGTTTTAAACCAGGCATTGATCTTTCAATATGTTTAGATATTGCTTCAAATGAGTTACACAAAGATGGCAAATATTCTGTTCAGTCCTCAAAATTTGAAAATGCAAAAAGTACAATTGATTACTATTTGAAATTGGTTGATAAATATCCAATTAAATCTATCGAAGATCCTTTTTCAGAAGATGATTGGGTTTCTTGGTCAAGGTTTATGAAATTTCTAAAATTTAATAAAAGCAATACTCAAATTGTTGGAGATGATCTTTTTGTTACTAACAAAAAAAGATTAAACAAGGGTATTAAAGAAAAGACAGCAAATGCTATACTGATTAAGCCAAACCAAATAGGTACATTAACCGAAACTATGGAGGTTATTAATTTAGCTCACAAGAATGGTTTTAAAACGATTATCTCCCATAGATCAGGTGACTCTGAAGATACATTTATAGCTGATTTGGCAGTGGCGACCAATTCATCTCAAATTAAAACTGGTTCATTAGCAAGATCTGAAAGAGTCGCAAAATATAATAGACTATTGAGAATCGAAGAACAACTTGGAAAACATGCAGAAATGGCTAATATTTAGTTAATGAAGATCGTAGAAATTTTAAAAAAAAATTATTTTCTTCTAATTAGTACCTTCTTCTTTGTTTATATTACATTTAATTTATTGGATGGAGAGCGTGGTTTATTCTCATATTTTGAAAAAAAAGAAATTCAAAACCAATTAATTCAGAAAAAAAATAATTTGATAGCAGAACTTAATGATACTGAGAAAAAAATTGTTCTTTTGTCTGATAATATAGATTTAGATTATTTGGAAATTCTCTATAGAGAAAAATTTTTTTATGGAAAACCAAATGAGAAAGTATACTTAGAAACGACAAAATGGTGATTAGACACCCGGAAAAAATCAACAAACAATCCAATTCAATAAAAAAAAAACCTAAATGGATTAGGTCTAAAATATCAAATTCTCAGAATTTTTTTTTAACAAAAAGTATAATTAATAAAAATAATTTAAATACCGTCTGCCAGGAAGCAAACTGCCCAAATATTACGGAATGCTGGAGTAAAAGGCATGCTACATTTATGATCATGGGCGATATTTGCACGAGGGCCTGCAGGTTTTGTGATGTTAAAACTGGAAAGCCAAAATTTTTAGATTCTTTAGAACCATTTAAAATTGCAGTGGCTACAAAAGAACTGAATTTAAAACATGTCGTAATCACCTCTGTTGATAGAGATGATTTAAATGATGGTGGTGCTGAGCATTTTTTAAAAGTAATAAAAGAAACTAGAAAACTTAATAAAAATACGACTATTGAAGTTTTAACTCCAGATTTTTTGAGGAAAGGTAATGCCTATAAAAAAGTTGTAGAAGCTAATCCAGATGTTTTTAATCATAATATAGAGACAGTTCCTAGTCTTTATTTAAAGGTTAGACCTGGTTCAAGATATTTTGCTTCATTGGAACTATTAAAGTCTGTCAAAAAAATAAATAATAAAATATTTACCAAATCCGGGATTATGCTTGGACTTGGAGAAGAAAGAGATGAAATTTTACAGCTGATGGATGATCTAATTAGCGCTGATGTTGATTTCTTAACAATAGGACAATATTTGCAACCCTCGGTTAAGCATTATCCTCTAGTAAGATATGTTCAGCCAGAGGAATTTAAAGAACTAAAAACAATAGCAGAATCCAAGGGATTTTTAATAGTAGCTTCATCACCTCTTACCAGATCATCATACCATGCGGATGAAGATTTCTCTAAAATGAAAAAATTGAGAGAGAAACAATCCCAATGCCATCAGCTTCAATAACAAAAAAAATTCTCTGTTCTAAAAAGAATTTAATTGAAATGGTGCTTGATATTGAAAAATATCCAGAATTTGTCCCATGGTGTTTAGGTGCAAAGATACACACTAAAGTTGATAAAGGAAGTACATTAGAAATTACAGCAGATCTTACCATTGGAAAAAGTTTTTTTAATGAAACATATAAAAGTTTTGTTATTTACGATAAATCTAATAATTCAATAAATGTAACCAATATAGAAGGGCCACTGAAACATCTAGAAAACAAATGGATTTTTAGGCAGGCTGGCGATTCGAGCAAAGTAGATTTTCATGTTGATTTTGAACTAAAAAATAAGATTTTAAATGTATTAATGATTAAAACTTTTGAATTAGGTTTAAAAAAAATAGCAGATGCATTTGAAAAAAGAGCTAACGAGTTATTTAATAAAACTTAAAATAATTCCTAGAGATTTATTGACCGAAGTTTTTTGAATATACAAACGACCTTTATTTTTAAATAAGTGTTTTTTAACCAAAATTTTATTTCCCTTTTTAATACCGATATAAACTAAGCCAACTGGTTTTTTCTTTGAGCCCCCCTTAGGACCGGCTATACCTGTTATGGAAACTGATACTCCAGTTTTACTAATTTTACTTAAGTTTTTTACCATAGATAGGCAACTTTCATAACTAACAGCGCCATACTTTCTTAGGATTTTTTTTGGAATTTTAAGAATACTATTTTTAGATTGATTAGAATATGTAACCAAACCAAGAGAAAATATTTTAGAAGATCCACTAACGGAGGTAATAGCGCACGAAAGTAAACCCCCGGTACAAGATTCAGCAAAAGAAATTTTTAATTTTTTCTTACTTAATAATTTAATTATTTTTTGTGGTAACTTCTTCATTTTAAAACCATGCATAGAACAAGAATTAACACAACATATAAACCTGCACAAATATCATCAAAAATAACACCAAAGCTGTTTTTAAATTTTTTGTCAAAATAGCTTACCGGGAAAGGTTTAATGATGTCAAAAAGTCTAAAAAGTATAAATATTGTTGTATAGAACACTAAAGCATCATCAAATTGTTTTGATGTGCCATGTGATATTTCGTAAAGATATATTGGTATTGATTGTCCAATTACTTCGTCTATTACGACTTCTTTTGGATCTTTATTGCTAATTTTTTTTATATAAGAACTAATTGCATATAAAGAATAAAAAAAAATAAAAAAAAGAAATATCAAAACAATATTTGAAGAAATGTTTAATATATGAAATGAAATAAATAATAATATAGATGTTATTAATGATGCAAAAGATCCAGGAGCAAATTTAACATATCCAATCCCAAAAAAAGTTACAAAAAATAGGTTTATTTTATTAATCATATTTGGTTACAGAAGTTATAACTTCAGATGCTATGGCTTTTACCTTTCCTATTAAACCAAGTTTTTCAGTTGTTTTGCCTTTAATATTTATTTCATTAGGATTTATTTCACACAGCCTGCTTATTGTTTGTATCATTTTTTTTGAATATTTTTTTATTTTAGGTTTTTGAGCAATTATATTTATATCAATGTTGTTAATTGAGAAGTTTTTAGATTTAATTAATTCAACTACTTTTCCAAGCAAAATTGTAGATCTAATATTTTTATATTTTTTATTTTTATTAGAAAATAATTTTCCAATATCACCCAATCTACATGCACCAAGTAAACTATCTATGAGAGCGTGAAGAACTGGATCGGCATCAGAGTGACCTTTCAGTCCGAGAACAAAAGGTATTTTAATTCCTCCTAAGTAAAGTTTTCTTCCTTTAACTAATCTATGAACATCAAATCCGATGCCAGAATAACTTTTTCCTTTTATTAAAGAATTAAATATACTCAGATCTTCTTTGTCAGTTATTTTTAAATTTGTTTTGCTGCCATTTATGCTTACCACTTTCTCACCATCATCTGTGAATAAAGCAGAGTCATCATCAATAGAAGTATTCATATTTTTTTTATGTTTTTCATATATTTTTTTGAAAGTAAAACCTTGTGGAGTTTGAGAAAGTCTTAAACTGTTACGCTTAATGTTCTTAAAAATTATTTTATTTTCAACTCGTTTTGTTGCATCATTCACTTTTATTATAGGTACTACTGCATGATTTGTTTTGAGTTTTTTTATAATTTCATCTATAATTTTTTTAGAAGGAAAAGGTCTAGCAGCATCATGAATTAATATTTTTTTACAATTCATTTTTTTTATCTTTTTTAGTGCTCTAAATGTAGATTCTTGTCTGGTTTTACCTCCTGCAATTTTCAAGGTGTTTTTTAGATTTAATTTATTTAGATGTTTTTTATGCTTTTTATTATAAACAATTACAGTTTTTTTAATTGCACGAAAATCTCGGAATGAATTTAATGCGTGTTCTAATAATTTTTTATTGTTAACAGTTATATAGGGCTTTGGTACAGTAAATTTTAATCTTTTGCTTTCACCAGCAGCTAGTAGTATTAGAAAAATGTTCATTATGTATTATATATCAATAATATTTAGATATTTTATTATTTTAAGATGCTAGATTTTATAAAAAAAAATAAATGGATCTTTGTTCTGTTTTCAATAAGTTTTCCATTAGGTATATTAACATTTTTTACATTTATTAATGAAAGTTTTATTGAATCAAATTATTTTAATTTTCAAACCCTGTTAGTTATAGACTTGGCGTTGGTCTTGGTATTCTTTTTTATAATTGTAAGGGAGATTTATAAGCTTTTCAAAGATAAACAAGTAGTGGGTTCAAAAGCAAATCTAAGATATATATCTTTTTTTTCTATATCTATTTTATTACCATCCATACTTATCGCAATATTTTCTTTAATTTTATTTTCTGTAGGACTACAAAAGTATTTTGATCAGAAAATTACAACGGCAGTAAATAATTCATATGATGTTGCAAAAAATTATGTAGATGAAACTAGAAACAATATTGAAGCTGATATTTTGTTAGTTGCAATAGATATAAATAGAAATGCTAATTTTTTTCATGATAATGCTGAAATTTTGAAAGATGTTTTGAGACACCAAAGATTAATCAGAAGATTAGATGAAATACATTTATTGGATGGTTCTGGGAGAATATTAATGTCCGATGTAAGAGATGTTACGTTAGAGTTTGTCCCCCCTCTAGATAAAGCTTATGAGTTATTAACAACAGACAATAGGCCAATTAAAATTACTGATGCAATTACTAATAGATCGTCTTCATTATTAAAACTTGAAAGCTTTATTGATACCTATTTGTATGTTGTAAAATTTTTAGATCCAAAGATTATTAACTATTTGAAAGAAACTGAACAAGCCATAAATTTTTATTATAGTGTACAAAATAAAAGAACAGGAATTAAAATAACATTTGTATTAATTTATGTAATTGTTGTAACTTTGCTATTATTTTTATCAATTACGATCAGTATAAGATTTGCTTCAAGATTTTTTAAACCCATAGTTAATTTAATTAAAGCATCAGAAAGTATCAGCGCGGGGAATTTAAATGCAAAGGTTCCAATAATAAAAGCTGAGGAAGAAATTGATAAATTAAATAAAAACTTTAATTTGATGATAGATAGATTAAAAGGTCAACAAGATAAATTATTATTATCAGAAAGACATGAAGCATGGGAGAGTGTAGCAAGAAAATTAGCTCATGAAATAAAAAATCCTTTAACTCCGATCCAGCTATCTATTGATAGATTAAAAGAAAAATATTTAAGCAAAATTTCAAATGAAAACGATAAGAAAAATTTTGAAAATTATTTAAAAACAATTAATAGACAGATTAATGACATAGAACATTTGGTTAATGAATTTTCGGACTTTGCAAGAATGCCAAAACCGATTTTAAAAAATATAGATATAAAAAAAGTTGTTACCAGAGCTATCGATTTACATTCTCTTTCGAATAGCAGTATTAATTTTAGTTTTTTATGCGAAAAAGAAAAAATACTAATAACTGCTGATGAAGAGCAATTAAACCGGGTCTTTATAAATCTAATAAAAAATTCTATTGATTCTATAATGGATAAATCAAAAAAAAATGGAGAATTTGCTTATAAAATTGATATAGAAATTAAGGAAACAAATAACTATATTTACTGTACAATAGATGATAACGGCATAGGTTTTTCAAACGAAAATTTGAATGAAATCGTAAAGCCATATTTTACCACAAAAGTTAAAGGCACAGGTTTGGGCTTGGCTATTGTAAACAAAATAATAAATGATCATGACGGAAAAATTAATTTTAAACCAAAACAAGATGGTGCAAGAGTAGAAATAATTTTACCAAAAAATGTCAGCTGAGATTTTAATCATTGATGATAATTCAGACATAAGGTTACTTATTTCTAGTCTTTTGAAGGACCATGGCTTTTATATTAGACAAGCAGCAAACTATAATCAGGCTTTAAGTGAAATTGATAAAAAATTACCAGACGTTGCAATCATCGATGTAAAACTTGACAAAGGAGATAACGACGGAATTGAATTATTAATTCATATAAAAAAAAAAGATATTGATGTTCCTGTAATAATCATCTCTGGTCATGCTAATATCAAAATGGCGGTAGATTCACTAAAATCTGGTGCATTTGAATTTATACAAAAACCTTTTGACTCCCAAAGATTAATTAATTTTGTAAATAGGGCAGTTGAAAACTACGGTTTAAAAAAAGAAAACAGAAACCTCAAAAATAAATTATTCCATTCTTATGATCTAATAGGAAAAAGTCCTTCTATAATGAGAATGAAAGAACAAATAAAAAAATTATCCTTAACAGAAAGTAGAATTTTTATTTTCGGACCAGCAGGCTCAGGGAAGGAATTGGTTGCAAGAAAAATTCATAAAAATTCTAATCGTGCAAAAAAATCATTAATTATCTTAAATGGAGCACTACTAGATCCCGAAAAATATGAACTTGAGCTTTTTGGTTCGGAAAATAACGATGGAACAATACTTTATGGTGCATTAGAAAAAGCATCTAATGGTATACTTCTTATTGATGAGGTTTCGGAAATACCATTAGAGACACAAGCAAAAATTTTAAGAGTATTAACTGATCAAAAATTTAAAAGACTAAACGGTAATCACGATATTAATGTAAATGTCAGAATCATATGTACTACAAGCAAAGATATAAATAAAGAAATAGAGGATGGAAATTTTAGAGAAGACCTCTATCACAGATTAAACGTTGTTCCTATAAACCTCGAACCATTAAAGAATAGAACAGAAGATATTCCATTGCTAATAGATTATTTTTCTAGAACAATTTCATATTCTTATGGAGTGCCGAAGTTTGAAATTGATATTAACAATCCATATTTATTTGAATACGATTGGCCAGGAAATGTTAGGGAACTAAGAAATTTAGTTGAAAGAATTGCAATATTATCACCGAATGAAAAAAATGATAATATCAACATGATTATAAATGAATCTTTAAAAAAAGTTTCTATTAATAAACTAGATATATCTGAAAAAAATTTTTCTTTTCCTTTAAAGGAAGCAAGAGAAAATTTTGAAAAATCATATTTAACTTTACAGTTAAAAAAATTTAAAGGTAACATATCAAAAACTGCAGATTTCGTTGGTATGGAAAGGTCCGCTTTGCATAGAAAATTGAAAACTCTAGGAATCAAGGGAATAAATTAATGAATATTATTGTCTGTGGTGCTGGGAGGGTAGGATTTAGTATAGCCAAACAACTGTCAGCTCAAAATCATTCAGTAACAATGATTGACCAATCAAGCGAAGATATTCAAAAGATTAGTGAGTCAATCGATGTTAAGGCTATTGTAGGAAGAGCTACATTTCCTTCTGTTCTCGAAAAAGCGGGAGCAAAAGAAGCGGATATGATCATTGCTGTTACAAAAAGTGATGAAGTTAACATGATAGTTTGCCAGATAGCCCATTCTATTTTTAACGTTACAAAAAAAATAGCAAGAATAAGATCACATGATTATCTCGATCCAAAATATGGTAAA
>Ga0187833_10007210_pt1 | contig 10096 bp, 5 predicted proteins | sample ETNtaG_37_FD_167968 | JGI IMG/M metagenome (GOLD analysis project Ga0187833, IMG submission 167968) | Marine microbial and viral communities from oxygen minimum zone, Eastern Pacific Ocean - ETNP2014_SV_400_PacBio MetaG (Illumina Assembly) | ecosystem: Environmental > Aquatic > Marine > Hypoxic... | reverse complement strand
TCGCTCTACCCGAGCGGGCCCATCTCCTCCCCCGCAACTCCACGATCCCCTCGCAGCACCTCGTCGAGGCACGCATCGTGAGCTTCGACGATCCTTCGGGCATCATCACAGTATCCTATAGGATCGGTGGCGAGATGGCGCTCGCCCTGCCTATCGTGTTCCTGGTCTTCGTCCTGGGGTGGACCGCTTACATTTTGGCCATTAGCCGCAATCCCGAAGAGGAGGAGGTGCCCGAGGAGGAAGAGGTCGAACCGAAGCGCGGACTGGACTACGTGCTCAAGACCCTGGACGACACGGAGAAGGCGATAGTTCAGGAACTGCTCAAGTCGGACGGCGAGCTCCTCCAGACCACCATCCGCTCACGTCTCAACCTCGACAAGTACCCGCTCTCGCGAGCGCTCCAGCGTCTGGAGCGAAAGAAGGTAGTCATCAAGGAGAGGGTGGGGAAGATCAACCGGATAAGGATGAACCGTTGGCTGCTGGACCAGCGCTGAGGATTCAGGGGTATGCCTCTCCATTCGTATTCGTCCCTGGGCCTTCCCGGGATATCCCCTGACGCGTCTCACCTTAGAAGTCGTGTGACAGGACCCTTTGGTCCTGGTTAAGCTCGCTATAGGCGTGCGCCGCATACAGGATGATGACCAACCCTAGTGCGATTATCTGTAGTGTCACCATGTGCGGTTTCTCCCTACTGATATCTCTCTAGTAATATTATAGTCATTTCTAGGATATAATCCTGACGTATATATCGTACTATAACAACTACGACGATTTACGGCTCTTTTTACTGATGATGGCAGGATTATCGATATTAGAACAAGCTGAGCAGCATGCCCGCTGACCAGGGATTCTCGCTAGGACAGATCGTTCGTGACCTCGCGGAACCCCAGGATCGCATAGAGCACGGTCAGAACGGCCATTATCGCTACGGGGATCGTTACCATGTGGATCACCTGGGGGGGTGTAATCGCTACAATAAGTCAATACGTTCCCAGGATCTTATAGGTTTCACACTGTTAATATAGACGATAAGTATTTTCTAGACTACATGGTCCTCTCATGGAAGAAATAGATGTCCCCTGCGACGATCGCTCCGACCACTACATAGTCGGATCGGACCTCGGGGGTCGTCCACTGGGGGGGGGATTCACTTCAGCGCGTTACTCGACCTCGCTGTATCCTCGAACAGCATACAGCACGGTCAGTACAGCCACGACAAGGCTTGGGAGGGTCACCATTCTCACACACAACTTATGAGTCGTTCTCTCTAACTAATACTAGTATTAAATCCGGATTATAAAGATTCCTCTATGATTGTATATACGAGTAGTACGTACGACATCTTCACTTGAGCAGGTCGGCCAGGTCGGGTCGCCGCGCGATCACCTTCTTCGCGAACGTACCTGCCGAGATGCGGGCCGCACCGTTCGCAGCCGCCGCCTCGACGGCACCGTACATTGCGTCCTCGACCCGCTGACGGTCTAGACCGGTGATCACGAGCTCGTACACTGCCTCGATCCCCTCGGGAAGCCGACTTTCGATCCTGTCTCGCACCGTCGGACAGTACGGGTGGTTGGTGGAGGCTTTGAGGAACGAGTAGTGCACCGAACCAACCTTGGATCCCGCTGCGCTGATCCCGCCCGGGAAAGGAAGGAACACGCCCTCCACTTTCGATGCGGTCTCGGCGGCGGCCCGGGCTGCGGTGAGCGCGCCCACCTCGCTCCCCATCACCCACAGCTTGTACGATTCGCCATGGACGACACCGAACGTATCCTCGATAAGGAAGTCACCGCCCATGAGGGGGATGCGCCATAGGGTACGATCGAAACGCTCCTCCTTGGTAGAGAGCTTGTCACCGAAGTACTGGACCTTGCTCCCGACGGGCAGGACCTCATCGCTTTCCTGAGCGTTGAAGCAGGCAGCCGTTGGGGTCGTCAGAACGCACTGCGAGATGCGGGACACGAGCTGCTCTTCCAGCAAAGGGAGGGTGCGCTGGACCACCATGAACACGATCCCGGGCCTGCCATCGGGTGTATAAGTACCGTCGACCTCCCCGTCAATCCCGCATTCGGCAGGGCACATGATGAGGGACGTACCGAACCCGCAGGCAGCCTCCGCGGCGCGGCGGGCCCATCCCGTGTCCTTTGCTGTAACGAGCACCCGGGCCATGACCCGTCCGAAGCCCTCGGAGAGCTCCACGTTGCCCGACCTCACGGGGAAACCGGCCGCTCGTCCAGGGGACGTTTCTTGGCCACCACACCGTCACGCCGGTGCGGGGTGCGTAAAAGAGCGTCGTCGGCCTTCTCCAGCTCCCGTATCTCGTCGGCCAGGAGGGCCGCACCGCGCATGAGCTCATGTGCTCCCGCGATGAGCGGGAGGTAGCGGGCAGGCTCCTTCTCCATGAAGCATCCCTCCACGTCAAGCCGCCCGACCCGCGAGGCCATGTCCAGGGCGGCGATGGCCTTAGCGCGTGCATAGGGGTTAGAGAACTCGTCCAGGGTCATCGGGAGGTGGTGGTCGATGACCGTCCGTGGTAGGGTGGCGTCCCCGACCTTGAGGTGTTCGATGACGGCATCGAGCTCCCTCGCGAGCGTTCGGACGACCCCGCAGGCGGCCAGCACCTTGAGCACGTCAGCATTGAAGAGCACCATCTCGGTCGGGTCGAGCAGGTCCGAGCGTGCACCGATCATGGGATCGACGTGTAGGAGGATGTACCCGGCACCCAGCTCCTCGAACGCCTCGCGCGCCTTGACGGCAGGACCGTCACTGATGACTATGAGCGGGATGTCCGCGGACCGGATCGCCTTGATGACGTCCATGGGACCCGGGAGCGAGGCGTTGGGGGTGACGTACACCACAAGGTTCGCTCGGGCGTTGAGGGCGATGTCCGTCGGCCACACCACCGAGGCGGGATCGAGGCGCGAGCCGCTGCCGACCACCCGGACCTCGATGTCCTGGCGGGTGGCCCGCTCATCGATGATGTGCTCGATGAGGGTGGAGGCCCCGATGTTGCCTGTCTTGAGAAAGAGGAGCCTGAGCCGGTCCATGGCGTTCACGTCCAGGATGAACGCCGCAAAGTTAATTAAATTCTCCCCGCTCCCCGCGTGACGTGGGATTCGAACTGGCCGCTATCATCGCAATCGCTCGATTGGGCGGATATCGGGGATTCGTCTTGATGCCCTCCAGACGGCTCGGCCAGGCCCTGGGACGATCGCAGCAGAGCGCTTCCCGGTACCTCATCGAGCTGGAACAGGGAGGCCTCGTGAAGCGCGAGATGGTCGGCAGGGTACAGCGGATCCGGCTCACCACGGCCGGCCGTGGTCGACTGAAGGCCCTCCAGCAGGAGCTCGAGGGCATTATCACAGGAAAGCCCGGGACCGTCGTCATCAAAGGACGGATCGCGTCCGGTATGGGGGAGGGTGCTTACTACCTCTCTCGCAAGGGCTACCGGGAGGGCCTGGCCACTCTGGTCGGGTTCACGCCCTACCCGGGCACTCTCAACGTAGTTCCCAACGAGCCGTTCCGGGTGGACGGGCTAACGGGCGGGGCGGGTGACATGCTCCCGGGGTACACGGGCGAGGAACGCTCGTTCGGGGCGGTCCGTGTCCTTCGCGCATCCCTACGCGACATCCCGTGCGCAGTGGTGATGCCCGAACGTACGCACCGCACCGACGTGATCGAGATCATCGCCGCGGACCGGCTCCGCGAAGTCCTCGGGATCGATGACGGGGACGAGGTCGAGGTAACGGTACACCTGCAATAGGCAGTACGCATACGTGCTCAGTACACACACTCGCAGTCGCAGTTCTTCGGCAGTAGCGAGCAGTCGGACGGATCGACATGGAGCTCGCACAGGGACGAACACCCCGTGCACTCGACCCTGAGCCGGCAGGTGCCGATGGTGATCACGGTGTTGATATCGCCACCCTGTGCGGACGGATCACGTGCCTCGACGCTCAGACACGCATTGGGGAAGACCGTGTCCGTGAGCACCTCGTCCAGCCAGACCCTGCCCCCGTTGTCCTCGGCGAACACGTGCAGGGAGTAGGCGTTGCCCGGTTCCACACCGAAGGCCTCGACCTGGACGGCGACCTCGTCACCACGTTCGAGCACCCTGTCCCCGGTAGCCCAGGTCTCCTTGGTGGCGATAGCGGCGCCGCCCTCCCGCACGACCTTGACCTCGATGCGTCCGTCGAAGGGGACGGACAGCATGTTCCGGACCCAGGCGATGGCCACCACGTCCGCCCTCCCGAAAATGGCGGCGATGGGCCGAGCACCCAGGCTCATGAAGGCCGCGTCCCGGACCGTGAGGCTCAACGGTCGCACCTCGGCATGAGCGAGGGGATAGCTCGGCTTAACATTCCCGAGGTTGGATAGGCAGTACTCAGTCATTTTGGCGGTGCAGGTCTCAGTGGTCATGCCCTGCTCGGCGAGGGTCTCTTCGAGGAGCACGGCGCCGGCGACATCGGTCACCTTGATGTGGATGCGGAGCACCTTGCCTAGGTCAGCGTCCTGTGCTGTGTAGGAGTCGCTGGCGACGGCGCGGTCGAGAGTGGGGCCTGCGAGCGTGAACGTCGCCACCGAATCGGCGGCGGTTGTGCTACCTATGACCAGCGAGATATCGAGGGTCACGGGGTAGGCCTTCGACTCGATGGTCACGGCACCATGGATGGGGGCGCCGGGGTACACCTCGGTGCTCCTCCCGCCCGATGTGACGAAGTAGGCGTCCCGAACGGTCACGGCGCCTGACGACACCACATGAGAGATGGGGCCGCGTTGGGAAACGATTACGTTCCCGTTCTCGTCCAGGATCTCGACGAGCGTCTGGACCGACACGTCCTCGCGGCCGACGTCCACAGGTAGCGCCGGGATCGTCATGGACCGGCCCGGACCGAGACGTACCGGTATCTCTCTGACCAGCTGCACATCCTCTTCACAGGCGCAGTCACTGCCAGAGCACGAGCAGTCCGATAGGGTGACCAGGGAGAGACGGGCGGTGCCGATGAGGGGGACCTCGCCGGTGTTGTTCACTACTGCGCCGGCGACGACCGCGTCCCCCGCGGTGAACACCTGTCCCGGCACGTCGGGGGCCTTCGAACGACCAACGTACCCGTCCACTTCCGCTCGCGGCGAGACGGCCTTGCACGCCCGGACGCAGTCGGCCTCCTGGCCCTCGTGGCCAGCTATACAGTCCTGCATGCACGAGAGGGGCCGCTGCGGGACACACTCGCTCAGGCACTCTGTGTCCACCTCGGTCCCGAGGCAAGCCGCCTCGCAGGAGATGTCGATCGCCGGGCACCGCTCGGCGCACCAGTCGGCGGTCTCCCGGTCGAAGACGTCCATGCACATGTCCTCGCACGTCCCGACCCCTGCCGCCTCCACGGCCTCGCAGTTGCCCTCGAGGGGGACCTCGTTGAACCGGTGCTTGCAGCACAGGCCGGAACCGTCCGAGCAGAGGTCGACCGTGATACCCCTGAGGATAGGTCCCGTGCATAGCTCACCGCCGGGGCTGTCGATGCTCTCGGCGCCCACAGACAGGAGACGCTCGCAGCATCCCAGCATGTCCTCGCTCACGCGGGCGCTGGGTTCGCAGGACTGGGACGTGAGGATGTCCCTATCGCCGGCCTCGCACACGCAGAGGCCGAGGTGAGCGTGGCAATGCGCTTGGTCGATCCCGTAGCACTCGCTGCAGGCGGCGACGCATTCCGGCGGTGTTACCTCCCCGCCGGGTGTTTCAATGCCCTCGTCGTACGGTATGCCCTGGCCGCTCGTCCGGTTCTCCCATCCGGTGCTCTCGGAGTCGTATTTGTAGCACTTCAGGGTGTCGATGAACAGGTCCTCCTCGGCATCGATGTTGGCGAAGTTGTCCAGAGCGCTCGTGTCGCCCCACATGTCGAAGCTGCGCTCGTTGACCACGGTGGCCGCGGGCACCGACATGCACCGGCCCCTGAAGTCGAGGATGTTGGGCAGGTAGCTCCCGATGGACGTGGGGCCGAGGCATCCAGCCTGGACGGGCCCTCCAGAGCACCCGCCGCAGAGCTGGAAGTCCATGCAGTAGCCCATCCACATCGCCATACCCGGCGCTCCCTCGGCGTAGGGCAGTATACCGAACATGGCAGCGGTGAGCTGCTCGTTCTCGGAGATGTCGCCCCGGAAGTCATCGTTCTGGAACAACCGTACGAAGTTTGCCAGACGTATCTGGAAGTCCTTGTCGCCCTTGGCGCCCTCCAGGATATCGGTGATGCGCTTGATCGTCTCCTTGATAGTGGCCGAGCGCCGGTCGGTGAAGCCCTGCGAGTGCTCGTAGTCCAGCTGGCCCGACACGTCATAGAGCTCCTCGACGGCCTGGCTCATGCGGTCGATTAGGTCGTGCAGCTCCTCGATGACCACGTCCAGCTTGTCGCCGATCTCGCACGGGTCCAGGATCCCCGACTTGAGCTCCTTGGAACCTTCAACGGTGCACACGTCCTTTAGGTCGGCCACGTTCTGTGAGCACTCTGCGACACCGCCGGGCGACGGGATGGAGTTGAGCTTCTTCTTGGTTACCAGGGTCGCCTGGGTGACATCGGCGCAGTTGTGCAACTCTGGGAAGCACGTAGCGGCTTTCCAGATACAGGGGACCGGACCGCACCAGCCACAAGGGATCTCGCAGAGGTCGGGCATGTTGTAGTCGACGCAGGAGAACGGCGTACCGCAGCAGTGATTGTTGGTGCAAGCGCCGGGGATGGGCGGCACGCGCTTGGGTATCTCGGTGAGCTCCATGAGCCCTGTGCATACCGGGCACCCTATCTCGTCCCCGCACATGGGGAGGCACTCCGTCTCGCAAGCGATGCAGTCGGGCATCGTGCAAGTGATGGGCGCGCCCTGGGTGATGCAGCCCTTGACGCCCAGGTCCATGACCGGCGCGCCGATGGGCGGTGGCGGTACGTCGTACACGGCCGGAGCGCCCATGCTGTTGCAGGCCATCTTCCCCTTGAACGGCAGGCAGACACCCGGATCCTCATCGCCCTGCTGGCCCGCCTCGCCGCCGGCCTCCCCTCCCGCCTCGCCGGTCATGCTCGAGAGGTCCCCGGTCCCGCCGGTGATAGCATCGCCCATGTTCTGGATGCCCTGGTCGATTGTGTTCTGTACACCCTGCATGGCGTCCGTGATAGGCTTCGTCACTGTATCGACCGCGTTCTGTACTCCTTGGGCAAGGTCCTGGACGGGCTTGGTGATGGCGTTGAGCCCATCGCCGATCTTCCCGAGGCCCTCGCCGAGCTTCCCCAGCCCACCGCCGAGCTGACCGAGGTTGCCGATCTCGCCAATGGGTATGTTCACGGTGACACTGACGCCGGGGCCGTCTCCGCCTCCTCCGCCATCATCGTCCCCTCCGCCTCCGCCGCCCATGTCGGGGATGGCCTCTTCCCAGACCTCCATAGGGATCCCTGCATTGCCCTCGTTCACGGTGACCCCTGCCTCCACCGGGTCCACGGTGATCTCGGACGGGTTCCACTCGTCAACTGCATCCTCCGCCGCGGTGGTCGTGGTCGTCGGCGGTGTCCACGGGTCCGGGGCCGAGTCCTCGGGCCCGACACAGCGGTTGTCCACGCACGAGCAGGCCGTCACGGTGTCGCAGCAGGCGTCAGGGACGCAGTCAGCGTCCGAGGTGCAATATTCCTCACAGGCGCCGTCCCGGGCGACCCGGATATCGAGGCACTCAGCGACGCATCGGCTGATGTAGGTGCGACCGTCCGTACCGCATACCTGGCCACCGGAGCCGTCGCATACGCAGGTACCGTTGCGCGGCTGGTCCTTCAGCTGCTGTAGCACCTCTGGCGTCAGCTCCTCGTAATCCTCCCGCGGGATCATCTCTTCGAGCGGGGGCTCCTCCTGTGGCAGGGGCGGTTCGCCACCCGCACCTCCCATGGCGCTCTGTGCCGCGCACGAGGCGGCCCCGGCGACGCCACCGATCATAGCCTTGCCCGCACCCTTGGCCGCCGTCCCTGCAGCGGTAGCAGCGGCGCCGGCAGCCTTCGGGTTGGGGAACCCGATCATGCACTGTGAACCGTACACGCAGTCGAGGGTGAGGCAGAGCGGGCAGGCCAGTCCGAGCGGGCTCGGGAACGAGGCCGCGGTGCACCACGCGGTGAGCGGGTTCTGGGGTGCGCACAGGGCCATCACAGACATGGCGCATATCTCGGGTTTGAACCCGGAATCGGAGGCGACCTTGCTGGGTGTCGGCTTCATGGAGAGCTTACCGCCACAGGGCAGGTAGCCCTTGGCCATGAAACCGCTGATGGACGATTCACAGTTCCCGCACCATTCCTCGAACCCTCCTCTGATGGACTCGAGGTTCTCCACCAGTGTCGTGTGATACTCGATCGCGTTCTCGTAATCGACGATGATGTTGTCGATATGTTCGTGAAGGTTGTCGGCCGTGCGCTCGAGATCGCAGTCGGTGAGCATGGGGTCGAGGAACGGTCCACCTGCGCCACTGACCTGCGTTTCGCTCAGGAGGCGTGGTTCGCAGATGTTGGTGAGCTTGCCCGATAGTGCGTCATCGACGAGGCCCTTTACGCTGTCGACGACGCTCTGGCCCAGGTTCTGCAGCCCCTCGGCCAGGTTGCTCGTGAAGGCACCGTCCAGACCTATGTTCATGTCGAAGGTACCGAAGCCGAGCGTGACACCATCGCCGGTGAGGCCCATGTTCGCTGTACCGAAGGGCGTGTTGAACGAGCCGGTGACGGCGCCGCCCAGATCGATGTTGATACCACCGTTGCCGCCGCCGAAGGCGATACCCCCGGTGAACGCGCCGTCGTTGAACCCGACGTTGAAGTTCTCACCACCCACGTTGGCGTTGATACCGAGACCGCCAGCACCGAGATTGACACCGAACTGACCGCCACCGACATCGAAGCCGAACCCGCCGGAGAAGCCGGCCATTGGATCGAAGTTGATGTTGGCCCCCTCGAACCCGATACCCACACCGAAGTTGCCCGTGGCGGGGATGAGGTTCATGTTGAGGCTGACGTCATCGGCCACTTGGATTGAGGCATCGGCGAGACCGGCGGTGTTGAACGCCATGTCGAAGGGCCCGGTGGTCATCTGGACAGCCCCGACACCGCTGAGGACATCGAGCGTGTACGAGTTGCCGCCTTTAGTGACTCCGAGGGCCCCACTGATGCCGTTCTGCACATCGAAGGACAGCTGTTGACCACCGACGTTCAGGGTTTGGGCGAGGTTCCTACCCAATGGACCCCGTCCAACTTGGACGTTCGCGCCACCGCCTACGCTCACGGTCCCGCCGATGACGCCCCGGGCATCGAAGGTGGTAGTGAAGCTGCCCACGCCCGTGGTGAACGAGATTAGGCCGTCCCCCCGCTCAAGGTCGACTGTGACCGCGCTCGGCCGCTCCGGACCGGCGTCGCGTGGCGGGAGGGTCACCTCGGCCCGGTGCACATCACGCACGGAGACCCGCTCCCGGTGACGATCAAGTTCGAACTCGTCGGGCTCGACGATGAGCTCGTGGTCACCGCATGGTGCCTCTTCCAGGTCGATGCGGCCGCCGGTGTACTCGAAGCTGCATGGACCGATCCACACCGTGCCCGAGCCGGAGTCCGGGACGGTAAGGTGGACCGAGCACGCACCTGTGCACAGGTCATCCGCCTCCTCTGGCGCGGTCACCTCCTCATCGAGAGCATTGACGTTCTCTCCCTGGAGGAGCGGTACCATGACGAACCGGAGGGTGAGCGGATGCTTCTCGGGCCGGGCGGGATCGCCGCGCCTGACCTGGAACGCGGGCGAGTTGTCGCTGACACTGGCGCTAACCGAGAAGCTGATGTCGTATTGGATGGAGTACCGGCCGACGCAAGTGTCACTGACCGGCCCGGGAGTGGGCACTAGTGCGATGACCACCCGGCTCTCATAGTCCTTGACGCCCTCGTTGGCCAGGAGGGAGAGCTGGGCCCCTTTGTCCACAGGCACCATCTCCCATCCGACGGAGTCTGTGGTGAACGCGGCCGTTCGGTCCACGCGCACGAGCTCCTCGTTCACCGAGATGTGGATGTTCTCGCCTACGGGGCGTGCAATGTCCCCGATGGTAGCGAGCATTTCA
>Ga0187833_10007208_pt1 | contig 10098 bp, 6 predicted proteins | sample ETNtaG_37_FD_167968 | JGI IMG/M metagenome (GOLD analysis project Ga0187833, IMG submission 167968) | Marine microbial and viral communities from oxygen minimum zone, Eastern Pacific Ocean - ETNP2014_SV_400_PacBio MetaG (Illumina Assembly) | ecosystem: Environmental > Aquatic > Marine > Hypoxic... | reverse complement strand
CGTCATAGTTGGTCAAAGCATAGACGCTGGCCCGCAGGGTCTTGTCGGTGAGGAAGCGGGTGGTGCGGTAGTTGAAGTCGGTCCCGATCAGGTAGGCGTCCTCTTCGGAGTTGGGATTGCCGATGGTGGTGATCAGGCCGACCGACGACTGCTCGAGCACGTTGCGGGAGACACGCGTCACAAAGGCGTTTTGGCTGCCGATGCCGTCGTGTCCGTCGATCTGCGCGTCGATGATGCCGATGCTGTATTTGCCGATTCGCCCCGTGACCTTGGCAGCGAGGTTGATCGGCACCGGCCTCTGGTTTTCGGTCAGCCCGATCCGGCGGCTGAAAAACGGAATGGTTGGGACGGAACTGCTGCGTGACAGTGATCCGAACCGGAAGATGCCGGAGTCCCGGAGGAAAAAGTCACGCTTCTCCGGGTAGAACAGGGAGAAGCGGCTGAAGTTGAGTTGGCGGGAATCCACCTCCGTCTCGGCAAAGTCGGTGTTTGCCGACAGGCTGGCGGAAAGGTTCGGCGCCAGCTTGTAGCTGATGTCGCCGCCGAAATCGCCCAGCGTGCTGCCATCGTTCAGGTCGTGATTGTGCCGGTACTTGCCCATGCCGTAAGGCAGCAGCTCCCATTTTGAGTCTTGGCTGAGATTGTTGAGGCCGCGGATCTCGCCGGCGTCTGATACACTCGATGTCCAGAGCTGGCGCGGTGGGTTGTGCCAGCGGCCGGTCTCGTTTTTGCGGCGGATGGTGCGGGAGATGTTCAGCCCCCAGGCGGTCTGATTGGGGTCGAAGGAGATCGAGTTGAACGGGATGGCGATTTCGCTGAACCACCCCTCGCCGGTGATGCGGCTTTTGCATTCCCAGATCGCGTCCCAACTGCCGCCAGTGTAGGAGTTGTTGATAATCAGGCCGTCCCAGCGGCAGCTGTTCGGGTTGGTGGCGAACGCATAGCCGTTGCGGTAATCCAGGAACGAGTCGATGGCGATGTAGAGGTGGTCATCTTCGTACGGGTAGTCATCGCGCATCATGCTCCGAGCGATGATCTCGTCCGGCTCCGAGTCGTAGCACCACACGCCAATGTACAGCGCCTTGTCGTCGTAGAGCACGCGAAACTCGGTGCGTTCCGTGATCGGCTCGCCGTTGTCCGGATCCTGTTGCACGAAGTCGCCCGCGACCGGGGCCGCCTGCCAGGCTGCCTCGTCGAGCACGCCGTCGATCACCGGCAGTTGCTCAACGCGAACGGCGGTGATCGAGGGGCGCGGCTTGGGCACCTTCTCGTCGTCGGCCAAGGCAAAGCCGGCGAAGCCGGTCAGAACGGCTCCAAGGTAAAACAGATTTCTCATTCAGGGTGAACAGTATCAGCCACGGCCGGGCTGCACCAAGGGATGCGCGAGCGTGCAGCCGCGTTTAGGAAATACAAGCAGAACCTGTTCACAGCCCGCTTGGCCAAATGGGTGTGTATTCGCGTTGATTCGCGGTTGAAAAATCGCTCACAGGAAGCGCTTGGCCACCGGGATGCGCCGGCCAATGCCGAATGCCTTGCTGGTGACCTTGATGCCGGGCGCGGCCTGTCGCCGCTTGTACTCGTTGAGGTTGACCAGCCGGATGATCCGCTCGACCGTCCCGGCGTCGTGGCCGGAGTCGATGATCGACTCGGCGTCCCGCCCGTCCACCACGTACGCCTCGAGGATGCTGTCGAGCACGTCGTACGGCGGCAGTGAATCCTGGTCGACCTGGCCGGGCCGCAGTTCCGCCGAGGGCGGCTTGGTGATCGTCGCCTCCGGGATGATTTTGCGCTCGCGATTGATCCACCTCGCCAGGCTGTAAACCCGCGTCTTGGGCAGATCGCTGATGACGGCCAGCCCGCCGCACATGTCGCCGTAGAGCGTGCAGTAACCGACCGCCAGCTCGCTTTTGTTGCCGGTGGTCAGCAGCAGCGAGCCGAACTTGTTGGACATCGACATGAGGATGTTGCCCCGGATGCGCGCCTGCATGTTTTCCTCAGTCGTGTCTTCGTCGAGCCCCTCGAAGATGCCGTCCAGTTGCGACTTTAGCTGCCCGAACACCGGCTCGATCGGCACGACGTCGTACCGGATGCCCAGCGTCTTGGCCAAGGCCTCGGCGTCCTCGAGGCTGCCCTGCGACGAGTATTGCGACGGCATGGCCACGCCGCGGACGTTCTGCGCGCCCAGCGCATCGACGGCGATCGCGGCGGTGACGGCTGAGTCGATGCCGCCGCTCAATCCGATGACGGCCGACGAGAAGCCGCACTTGTGCAGATAATCGCGCACGCCAAGCGAGAGCGCCCTGTGAATCTTCTCGTCGTCATCCGAGGTATCGTCCGACTTCGACTCGATAGTCTCCGTGTCCACGAGTAGCAGATCCTCCGCGAACATCGCGCCGCTGGCGCCGAGTACGCCGTGGCCGTTGTAGTATTGGCTGCCGCCGTCGAACACCAACTCGTCGTTGCCGCCGACGAGGTTGCAGTACACCAGCGGGCAGCCAGCCTTGGCTGAGAGCTGTGAGAGCAGTTCATGCCGGCTGTGCTCCTTGCCGAGGCTCCACGGTGAGGCGGAGAGGTTGAGCAGCAGCTCCGCGCCGGCGTCAGCGAGTTCCTCGGCGGGACGGCGCTCGTAGCGGCGGTCGTGCAGGAACACTTCGTCGTTCCAGATGTCCTCGCAGATGGTGAGGCCCACCTTTTTGCCGAGGATTTCCACCGGCGTGTTGTCGGTCGCCGGCTCGAAGTAGCGATCCTCGTCGAAAACGTCGTAGGTCGGCAGCAGCGTCTTGTGGCGGACGGCGGCCACCTCGCCGTTGTGCAGCACGGCGGCGGAGTTGCGGGCCGGGCGGCCGGAGTCGGTCTCGTTGGTGGAGGCGTAGCCCACGACGGCAACCGCCTTGCTGCCGCACCTGGCCAGGTGCTCGAGCGCCGCTTGGTTTTGCCGGAGGAACGCCGGCTTGGCCAGCAGGTCGCGAGGAGGGTAGCCGCACAGCGCCAGCTCCGGCAGCACGATCAGCCCCGCCCCAGCTTCGTCGGCGCACCGCCATGCGTTGGCGATCTTGTCGGCGTTCCCGTCGAAATCGCCGACGGTGGAGTTGATCTGGGCAATGGCAATCTTCATCTGCCGCTTGGCCAAGGTTATCGGCGAACCGTATGGGGAGAAAGACAGAATCGCGGGCTCGGCCAGCCGTCGGATGCGCGATTTTGTCTCTTGACCCGCCTTTAGCAGGCGTTACCTTTTCGGCGTGCCAAGGGGCGGCGACAAAAAAAAATCAGTGATGCTGGGGCTCGGGATGGATTCCGACGGTCACAAGCGTGTCACCACCGGCGACAATTTTGTCGTTGCCGGGGGGACTCAGGACACGCACGACCAGATGACGGAGAAGGTCGTCAAGATCAACGAGAAGCTCACCGAGCGCGGCAAGTGCCTTAACACGGTGGATCACACCGAGTTCAAGGACATCGCCGAGTCGGTCGGCCTCAAGGAGCAGCCCCCGCCGCCGGATCCGGAGAACAACTGATCCTCTCCGGCAAAACTTGATACAAAAAAGGCGGCCAGATGGCCGCCTCTTTTGCTTGAAACATGGGATCAGCTCACAGCGATGAGCGAGACGCGCTGGTTCTTCTCGTTGCGCACCACGCCGTTGGCGCTGGGATCGAGCGCTGGTCTGCCGTCGATAAGGAACTGGTAGCGGTGGTGCCCGTGGTGCAGGTCGATCTGCGTGATCCATGAGCCGTCAAACTGCCGGTTCATGGCGTGCGCGTCGCCGTTCCAGTCGTTGAAATCACCGATCACGGACACCTCCTGCGCGTCCGGTGCGATGCAGAGGAAATTGATCGGCTTGGCCATTCCTTTGGCCGAATATCGCCCGTTACCGTTGTTCTGTATGTTGTCCATCCTTGCAAAAAGCCCGGCGAAAGAGCCATCCCAATGACCTTGGCCGGGCAGAGGCCGTGGAAAAAACCAAATCCCAGCCATTGGTGCAAGCGAAAAAACAAAAAAAGGCGGCCAATTGTTTGGCCGCCTTTCGGGAAACAGACTTCTCTGCTCAGGCGGTGCGACCCTTGAAGGTCAGCTCGGCTACACCGGACTTGTCCAGTTCGCCGATGCCTTTCTCGATCATTTTGTCGAACTGCCCCTTGGAGGCGGCGGCCATCGGGAGGTTGATACCCTCCGCCTGGCCAAGCGCCAGCGCGATGCCGGAATCCTTCGCGGCGTGTGCGCCGGAGAAGTAGCATTCGTGGTCGCGGTCGCGCATGTCCTCGCCGTCTGTCTCGAGCACGCGGGAATTGGCGCCGGTCTGGGAGAAAATCTCCATGACCATGTTCAGGTCGAGGCCAAGCGCATCGGCCAAACCCAGCCCTTCGGCCAGCCCGGCGGTGTTGATATTCATCACCATGTTGACCAGCGCCTTCACCTGGGCCGCCTTGCCGGCCTCGCCGACGTAGCGTTTGTTGACCGACAATTTGCCGAGCAGTTCCTCGACCTTGTCGTAGGTCGTCTTGTCGCCGCCGAGCATCAGGTACAGCGTGCCTTCGCGTGCCTGGGTGATGCTGGAGGCCATGCAGCCCTCGAGCGACTCCGCCCCAGCTGCCTTGGCCAGGGCTTCGACCTCCACGTGCACCGCCGGGCTGATCGTCGCGCAGTTGATGAATACACGGCCCTCAGCGCCGGTGAGCAGGCTGTCGCCCTCGCTGGCGAAGATTGTGTGCATTGAGGCGTCGTCGATCACGACGGTGATGATGACATTCGACAACTCGGTCACCTGCGCCAGTGTCGTGGCGGCGGTGGTGTCGAGTTCGGCGGCCAGTTCCGCGGCGGCTTCACTGCGGATGTCGTATACGGCGGAGACGTCGTATCCGCAATCCTTCAGCCGGCGGGCCATGTTGGCGCCCATGCGGCCGACTCCGACAAATCCTACTTTTTGAGACATGATGTTGATTTTGTTTTGCTAGTTAAAAAATACCGGAAGGCGGCGTGGTCACCCTCAACAATCGGTGTGCGCCGCAGCATAGGCAAAGCCTCGAAACAGCGCACGCCCTTTTTGCGCTTGGCCAAGCGGGAGTTGGTGAGTTTCTGACGGATGTCGGTGGTTTACTGCTGCCAAGGCTGTCGTTGTAACCGGATTAACTTGTACCTGATACCCTTCGCATTCAGTTAGTTTTTGCGCCTTTCAAAAAGATATCACAGCTCTTTTAGGCGTAAACTTCCAACTACGTTTTGCAACGATGAGTAACAAAGAAAAAGGCGACTGTGTGGGCCACCTTTTTAAATTGGCCGGACGCTTCTACTCCTGTCCCATGCTTCCGTGAGTCGAACAGGTTGCCTTTTGGCCGACGGCCCCGATGGTGTAGGTACCTCCCTCGGGGCAGGAGGGCATGCCATCTTTAAAGTATTCGCCGACCTGGGCTTCTGAGGGAGTATCGCCGTCCGCCCGTTTTTCCTGCGTGGCCCACATCTCCTTGCTGCCATCAATCTGTTTCAATTGGGCATGGCAGGCGATTCGCTGGGCCTCGGTCTTGGACTTAGCCAGGGCGGGGAGAAGCATTCCGGCACCGACGGCTACTGGCACCACGCCGGCCTGTATGGCCACCGAGTTGACGAGTCCGCTGGTGGAGTGGTTTTCAAAGACGATCCCGTCCGCTTCCACCCGAACCAGGCCAAGCGTCTGCATGTTGTACGCTGCCTCCAAGTCGAAATCCGGAAAGCCGGGAGGCAGCGGCTGCGCTTCCATGGCTGCATCCATGATCGGCGCGACAGTCTTGCCGATCAGTTCGCCGACGAAGAAGAAATGATTGCCCTTTAGATCCAGCCCCTTGGCCAGGCGCTGGAACTCGTCTGTACTGGTCAGGCCGGCTTCGTCGCCCCTGTGTGTTGCAATAATTTTCGCGGCCAGTTTCGAGTTGCTGGCCGCAACGATATGATCGTCCAGCTTGAATAGCGCAGGAGCAAGAGGGAAGGGAGTGGGTGCCGGTTCTGTTAGGACATGCGCCTCAATGCCCTCAATGGATTGCTTCTCGAACGGAACTGGGGAAGTTTCAAGTGCTATAAGAATCATGTCAGCGATTTTGTCATCCTTCACCTTCATGACCAATCCTAGGCCCGGGGTTGGTATTTCACCGCCCATTTCGGGTGGCAAGGGAATGGTGTTTGCGGTGTCGAGCGTAACGAACAAGCCTACCTGGTTGCCGAACGATCCAGTGAGGTCGCGAATACCAATCATCATGTTTGCCATCTGCATTGCCTGATCAAATTGAGCCTCGATCGCCTCGTCGCCGGAGGCCTTGGCCAGTTCCGGCAGCCACTCCATCAGCGCCTTGGCGTTGAACTCGTGCGAGAGCGCTAGCGCGGTGTCGGCCGGGAGCATCTTCAGCATGCCGATCTCGTGCGGTTCGGAGCCGAACAACGACCACAGTTTGCCGGTGGACTTGTCCGGGAAATGGTGGATGACCGTCTTGTTGCGATGCAGCCCTTTCTCGAACTCAATGCTGCTCATGCCGACACCGCTGATTTCGCTGATGCCTAGCTGGTCGTAGAACGCCTTACCCACCTTGGTGCCGGAATCGATCATCGCCTGCTCCTGTGGGCCGGGGCGGAAGCCAGCAGCGCCCGAGCCGGCGGTCTCCTTGGCAAAGCCGATGAGGGCGTCGGTGTATTCCTCCACCGTCTCGATGACGTCCTCGGTGCTGTAATAAAGGTAAAGGCTGCCGTTGGGGTCGAGCTTGGCCGACACCTCGGCAAAACTGTTCTTCACCGCCGACGGGCCGGCCGGCGCGGAACTGCTGCCACCGTCGCTGGATGTGTCGCCGCAACCGACCAAGGCCACAAACACCCCAGCCGTGATTGTCGTCAGTATCGTGTTTTTTGTTTTCATGAAATTCAGTTTTATATATTTGCCCGATTGATCATTTAGCTTTTCGTGATAGTTTCTGTTCGTTTGAAGAATGGCTTACTCTTCGTCCGGCGGGGTGACTCTTGGTAGGTCGAAGTCGGAATCGTCCCCGAAGCCCGGTGGACCGCCAAAGCCGCCGAGATCCTCGAACATGCCGGACTGCTGCAGGTCGTTGAGCGACGAAGCCACGGCGACACCCACTCCGGCGATCGAGTGCACGATGTTGCCGCCATATGGGTTGACCGTCGAGTTACCCTCAATCAGCAGCCCGTCCTCTTCCACCTTGAAGAGTGAGACCATGCCGATTCCTTCCTTCAGGCTTTCCTCGTAAATCTCGTAAACCTTGGCCAAGGCGCCCTCTAGTTTGCCCATGCTCAGTTCGTTGATCTCCATCCCCCATTCGCTGGCCTGTGGATCGGCGTAGTAGATGCCATTGGCCTTGAGGTTGAGCCCCTTGGCCAAGGCCTTGAACCCGGCATCGTCGATGAGTCGGCCCTTGCCGCCGTGTGCCGCGGCCATGCGCCTGGCCAGGCTCTCCGCCGAGGACAGCACCATGTAGTCGCCGACCTGAAAATAACAGGGCGAGAGATCCATCTTGATCGGCAGCGGGATTGGCAGGGGAACGGAGTGAATCGTGACGCTGCCGACTTTTGTTCCCTGCGGAGCGCCAAGCCCGCCACCCATCACGCCGTTGATCATCTCCAACAAGGTGTTGTCTTTGACGCGCACCAGCAGAGCAAACGCGACGCCGTCCATCTCGATGTCATCCTGCTGGTCGAACATGAAGCCAGGCAGGGTCATCTTGTTTTCCTCGTCCAGCGTCATCAGGAACCCGACCTCGTTGCCGAACGAGTCGAGGATATTCTTCACCTCATCGGGCGCATTGGCCATCAGTGACTCCCCATTGAGCATCTCCTTGAGCATTGCGTCCGCCCAGTCGATAACGCGTTTTGCGTCCAGGTCGCTGTGCATCAGGGCCATCGTGTTGTCTGGTGCCAGTGAGAGCACGTCCATCGTGTGCGGTTGTTCGCCGAACACGTCCCAGATCAGGCCGGTGCCCTTGTCCGGTTGATGGTGCACGAACATCTTGCTGCGCCATAGGTCCTCCTCGATCGCGAGGCTGCTCATGCCAACGCCGCTGATCTCGCCGATGCCGCTCTGCCGGTAGGCCGGCTCGACGACGCCCAGCACGCCCTCGATGATTGGCGCGAGAAACGGGTTGTCCATCAGGTTGCCGCCGCCTGCCTCGGCACCGGTCTTGGCCATTGAGATAAGGCCTTCAAGGGTTTCATCCAGCTTGGCCAACGCCTGCTCGGTACTCAGGTAGGCGTACAGGTGGCCGTTGAGATCGAGCCGGGACATCACCTCCGCGAAGCTGGTTTGGACCGCCGCGGGTGGGCCTTTCGGGGTGTTGTCAGCAGAGAGGACACCGGGCTTGCAGCAGCCAAAGATCAGGAGTGCCGCGAAAAAAAACGGGGCGGGGGCACTTGGGTAGTGTTTCATATACATTTATGGTTTAACAGACTAAAGCAAATTAATCATCAACTCGATATGCTGTCAAACAAAAAAAAATATAAAATATAATCGATTATCGCTCCCCGCTCGGCGGCAGGGCGAACGGGCCGGCTTGACTGCTGAAGGTGTGCCTGAGTTCGACCGGCTTGGCCCCTGCTTGGCCAGGCGCGATCGGCACCTCGAACAGCACCCCGGAAATCTGGCACGGGCCGTCCTCCTCGCAGAAGTAGGCGATCGCCTCGACGCGCAGGAGGCCTCCGTTGGCGTCGTCCTTGAGTTTCACCGGGATGTCGATGGTGTCGTTTTCCTTGAGCGCACCGGCGGCCTTGGCCTCGTCGATGGCGAGAGGGGATTGTTCGTCGGCGATCACCTGCCAGCGGCTGCCGGCGTCGTCGGTGAAGTGGTGGCCGGCGGGGAGTTTGAGGCTCAGCGTCAGCGTGCCGGTTTGGCCCCTGGCCAGGCGCAGCGGCTCGGTGCGGACCGTCGGTGTGCCGGGCAGGTCGGCCAGCCGGAGGCTGCGTGGTGCGACCGGTTCGCTGGCCTCGGGTACACCGGTGAGCTTGAGCGTGGTCACTGTGAGCGATCCGAGATCGACGACGCGGATCGCGTGGTTGTTCGTGTCGGCGACGAACAGCCGCTTGGCTTTCGGGCCAAGCGCAAAGCCGGAAGGCTCGGAGAATTGCGCCTCAAGCCCGGCGCCGTCGCGGAGGCCGGGTTTTCCGGAGCCAACCCAGCGTTTGCTCTCGCCGGTTTTCGGATCAAGCAACTTGAGCCGGTGGTTGTACGTGTCGGCGACGATGACCCTGTTTTCCTTGGCCCACCACTGCACGCCGAGGACGTGCTGCATACGTGCCTGTTCGCCGATGCCGTCCTTGTCGCCAAACGCGAACAGGTTGCGCGGCTGGGCATTCTCGCCGCCGGCGATGGTGCGGGTGGCGCCGCTTTTCAGGTGAATCGCGCGGACGGTGCTGCTCTCGCTGTCAGCGACGAACAGTTCGCCATTGCCGACGGCCAGCCCGGACGGCTGTGCCCAGGCGGCGAGCAGCCGGTCGGTGCGGTTGAGATTTTGCTCGGAGCCGTTCCCGCTGTAATTTTTCGCGATCTTTTGCTTCAGGTCGTACGACCAAATCTGGTGTGTGCCGGCCATGGCGATGAAGACCTGGTCGTCCTCGACAAGCACATCCCACGGTGTGCTGATCGGCTGCTCGCGGCCCCCTTTGCCGCCCTGATAATCGCGACCCTGCATGCCGTTGCCGACGAGAGTGCTGACGCGTCTGGCCTTGAGGTCGACCACGCGCAGCGCGTGATTCTCCGCGTCGGCGACGTACAGGCTGCCGTCGAGATAGGCGAGGCCCTGCAGCCGGAAAAACCGTGCCTCGTCATAGCCGCCGTCGGCCAAGCCGATGCGGCCGGAGCCGATCGTGTCGATGAATGTGCCGTCGAGATCGGTCACGACAATGCGATGGTGGTTCGAGTCGCTGATGAAGAGTCGTTCGCCCTCGGTGTCGATCGCCAGTTTGCCAGGGTAACGCAGCGGCGAGTCGATGCGCTGCTTGTCCTTCTCCGGTGACATCGGTACAGGGTCGTGCCGGAAAATGTTTTTCGGGTAAAACGCCAGCGCGGCGGTGATGCAGGCGTCGATCACCTCCTTGTTGCCCTCGCCGGAGACGAGCAGCAGGAGGTTGCCCTTCGGCCC
>Ga0187833_10007205_pt1 | contig 10103 bp, 10 predicted proteins | sample ETNtaG_37_FD_167968 | JGI IMG/M metagenome (GOLD analysis project Ga0187833, IMG submission 167968) | Marine microbial and viral communities from oxygen minimum zone, Eastern Pacific Ocean - ETNP2014_SV_400_PacBio MetaG (Illumina Assembly) | ecosystem: Environmental > Aquatic > Marine > Hypoxic... | reverse complement strand
GAGCCACTGTAATTGAAAAGCATATTACACTTGATAAAAAAATGAAAGGGCCAGACCATTTTTATGCATCGGAGCCAAAAGAGTTTAAACAATATGTCCAAGATATTAGGGAAGCCGAAGCGTCTCTAGGATCAGAAACTATTGAGATGCATTCAAAGGTACGTAAAATCGCACGGCGAGAAAGTATTTATGCTAAAACTAATATTGAAAAAGGCGAAATAATCAAGGTGGAAAATCTTGAAGTAAAGAAACCAGCTTTGGGCATTAGACCGAGATATATAAGTGCTGTAATAGGAATGAGAGCAAAGAAAAATATAATTAAAACCAAACCAATTACTTGGGAGAGCATAGAATGAGTAAAAAAATAGTAATTTTTGGTACAGGAGAAATTGCGGAATTAGCCCATTATTATTTTAAGCATGATAGTGACTATGAAGTTGTTGCATTTACCGCAGATGATGACTTTGTGACTGGTAATGCATTTAACGATTTACCATTAGTCCCCTTTACAAAAATAGCTGAAAAATATCCACCTGATAGATATGACGCACATGTAGCCTTATCTTACAACAAATTGAATCAAATTAGGGCAGATAAGTATTATGCCATGAAAGACAAAGGGTATAGGCTAGTGAGTTATGTATGTTCAAAGTCCTTTGATTGGCCGGATCTATCCATTGGCGATAATTGTTTTATCCTGGAAAATCAAACGATCCAACCCACAGTGAAGATTGGAAATAACGTCATGATCTGGAGCGGAAATCATTTGGGTCACGGGTGTAAAATCAAAGACCACACCTATTTAAGCAGCCATATTTGCATAAGTGGCCATACTGTAATTGGTGAGAAATGTTTTGTTGGCGTTAATTCAACTTTCAAGGATTTTCTTAATATTGGAGACAGAGTTTTCATTGCCATGGATGTATCTGTGACAAAAGATATTCACGATGATGCTGTTGTAGTAGGATCGCCGGCGACTATTTTTAATGCAGATGACCCTGTGGCCATCAAGCTTAAGAAAAAGTACTTCAACCTGTAAATAGAGATATTGAAATTGTATAATTGGGAAAAACAGGGTCTAATCTTTAAACCTAGCTCTGACTTGTGGTGGAATAGAACCCATGCTATGATTCCGGTGCCGGAAAAATTGGAAGGTAGTTTATATAAAATATATTATTCTGGAAGAGATGATAGAAATATTTCCCATATTGGATATATTATTGTTGACTTAAACAATATTAATAATATTCAAAAAATCATTTCCGAGCCTATCCTGAAGCCTGGTGAGATAGGATGTTTTGATGATAATGGTGTGACACCGTCATGTTCTATAAAAATCAAAGGTGAAATATATCTTTATTATATTGGTTGGAACCCGGGCCATAATGTCAGGATGCATTTATTTGGTGGATTAGCAATCAGTAAAGATAACGGTAAAACTTTCAAGCGTTATAGCCATGCGCCTATCATTGAAAGGTGCAGAGTGAACCCTTATTTAAACACGGCGCCGTTTGTAATCAAAGAACAAGAAAATTGGTTAATGTATTATGTATCCGGTACAGAATGGATTCATAAAGATTTGCCCCGTTACAATATTCAGATTGCAATGTCTCATGATGGTTTGAAATGGGAAAGAGATGGCACAATTGCAATTGACTTCAAGGATGATAATGAAATGGCACTAGCCAGGCCTTGGGTAATTAAAGATGATGATATTTATAAAATGTGGTTCTCTTGTAAAGGGGATGTAAATAAAGGTGATGGATATCGTTTAGGGTATGCAGAATCATCAAATGCATTAGATTGGAAAAGAATGGATGACCATGTTGGTATAACTGTGAGTGAAGATGGGTGGGACTCGGAAATGATTGAATATGCCGCAGTGGTAAAGCATCAGGAGAAATATTATATGTTTTATAATGGCAATAACTATGGTGAAAATGGTATAGGTCTTGCTGTTGGAACAATTGATAAGTAAAGATGGATAAATCAAGGCAAAATTGGACGAATTTTAGTTTAGATAAAATGAAGGATAATTTTCCAGTATGGCCTATTGAAGTTATGGTAAAAGTTCTTTTTGGTGAATATCTGAAAGGTGAAAAACCAACTTTAGACAAAGATAAAAAAGTGTTGGATGTAGGATGCGGTTTTGGGAATAACCTGCTGCCTTTTCTTTTGAAAGGTTGCCATTGTAGTGGTGTGGAAATAACAAATGAAATGGCAAAGATTGCTCAAGACACACTTCATAGTAGAGGTTTCAATAAAGTTGAAATAAATAAAGGGAGTAATCGATCATTGCCATATGAAAATAATACATTTGATCTTCTTATATCCAACAATGTAATACATTATGAGAGCAATGAGAATGATTACATAAATGCATTAAAAGAATATGCGCGAGTACTTAAGCCGGGGGGGGGGCTATATTTAATGACAGTTGGCCCCGAGCATGACATTTACAAAAAAGCAAAAATTATTGGAGCACATACATTTAAAATACAGAATTGGGATTTTAGGGATGGGGAATCGTATTTTTATCTAACAAACCAGAAATATTTAAAATTCTTTTTAGATAATTTTTTCATCAAAATAGAAACTGGCAGAGTAACTGAAAAATTGATGAATGTTAACCTTGATTTTTTAGTAGCATTTTGCCGTAAAGCTTGAAAAAATGATAATTTGACCAAAATTGCGATTATGCAGCCCACATACTTGCCGTGGTTGGGTTATTTTGATTTAGTTGACCGCTCTGATATTTTTGTGTTCTTGGATTCTGTGCAGTTTGACAAGCGTTCATGGCAGCAGCGTAATCGTATCAAAGAACCCAATGGTGAATTAATGCTTACTGTACCAGTACTAACAAAAGGGAAATTCGATCAAAAAATTTGTGATGTGGTGATTGATAGATCCCAGAAAATTGAAAAAAAACATTTCAATTCCATTCGTGTAAATTATAAGAGGAGTAAATATTTTGAAACATATATTGAAGAATTAGAGAATATATACAATAAGAAAATTGATAAACTTTCGGATTTGAACACCACATTAATCAGATGGCTGTCATCGAAACTGGGAGTTAACACTAAATTTGTTTATAGCTCAAAATTAGATGCCAGTGGATCTAAAACTGAACTTTTAGTCAATATATGCAAGAAAGTTGGTGCTGATCATTATATATCACCGGCTGGTTCAAAAGGTTATATTGATCAAAATAATTTATTTGCTAAATCGGATATCAAACTCTCATATCAAAATTATATCCATCCTACATATAAACAATTATACGGTGATTTTATTCCTTATATGTCTGCAATAGATTTGCTTTTTAATGAGGGTGATCGTGGTTTGGAAATCATCAGAAGTGGCAGTTCATTTAATTAATCTATATGAATTATTAACTTGATTATTTCCAATGACCATCCACGGTTTTTTGAATTACTAAACCAGATTGGTATTAGTGTAGGATATCAGTCAGCTTTACATACCCAAAGCGGATTGACTTGGTATCGACAGCGTCCAATTGATGAAGGGAAGTCTGTTCAGGATCGGTCATTTATTTTGATCTTGAATGACATACCTGTGATTGGATTTCAGGGTGCAACAACTACATTTGATGGCAAAACCGATTTGCTTGCCTATGAGATACCGTGTATTTCCATAGAGAACAAAGGAAAACTGACAACCAAGGCTACCAAGACTTTTCTCAAAGAATTTGATGAGATTATGAAAGATTTGAACGGCACTATCTTATACAGAGATTCGATACTAGATGGAGAATTATCTTGTTTATCAAAGTATCTTTTGCGCAAGGGTGGAAAAGTGAAACCGAATTTTTCCCAAGTGATAGATTACAACACAGGAAAAGCAGTAGAGAAATCAAGTATTAGGAAAAGCTACAAGAGTCTAATTAACTGGGGAAACCGTGAATTGCGGCCCAAGTTATACGATGAGTCAAATATTACATGGGACCATATGAATGTTTTTCGTCAACTTCATATTGATGAGGCTGGTCGCGAGACTCGCTCGGGAGCAAGCTGGCGCCTACAGTATGAAATGGTAAAGGCAGGTGAAGCTTTCGTGGTTTTTGGCCACCTGAATAATGAGGTTGTTTCAGCTGGATTATTTATGCATAGCAATACACATTGTTTTTATGGTGTTTCAGCATCAAGGAGAGCCTTATTTGAAAAACCAATGTTCCACTCCCTTATGTGGTTGGCCATCTTGCATGCAAAAAAATTAGGCTGTAGTTGGTTTGAAGTAGGAGAGCAATTATATCCAAATCATCCACTAGAAAACTCTCCATCAAAGAAAGAACTTGGAATTAGTGAGTTCAAGGCTGGTTTTGGGGGGAAAACGATTTGTCAGTTACTACTTACACTGGAACTATCCAAAAAAGAATGATTAGATTATATCCGGGATATCCAAAAACGATTACTGATAAACCAAACCTTGGTTTTTTCAAAGATTTGGAATCATTATTAGGTTATAAAATTTATCCATTTTCAAGTGCCAGGGCGGCGTTGGTATTTCCTTTAAAGGCGCTGGGATTCAACAGAATGGATGAAGTTCTTGTGCCGCCTTTTTTAAGTGACTGTGTTATTTCAGCTATTTCAAAAACTGCATTCCCCACAATGGTTGCAACACCTAGAACTCGGGCGATTTATGTTTTTCATCAGTTTGGCTTTCCGCAAGAGATTGAAGCAATTGAATTAAAAGCTAAGCAGGAAGGTTGGGTGGTTATTAATTGTTGTGTTCATAGTCTTTTTACTAAATACAATGATGAATGGCTGGCAGGTTGGGGGGATTTTACCATCTTCAGTTTGCCAAAATTGTATCCATGTGGTCTTGGGGGAGGGTTAATTACAAATAATGAGAAAATTATTAAATCCCTTGATGAAGATTATGAAAAATTATTTAAGTTGCATGAAGAATGGGTAGATCAAGCTTACACCATTTTAATGAATACAAATCATGCTTCTGATGAACTAAATAGTCATTTCAATATTGAGTCTGTTTATGGTTACTTACCGAATACTGTAACCTTTCCAAGTGCTGCATATAATGGTTTACCTAATAATAAACAGTCAATTATTAAGGATATTGATCGAAGGAAGGGTTTATTGAATTCTGTTGAAGATTCCTTGTCAGGGTTAACGCAAGATGAAAAAAATGGTGAAGTCTCGCCTTTTGCTTTACCGCTGAAGATGGATCAAAATAAGATGCGTAATATTAAAAACACTTTGAGCAAGCAATTCAATACGGAAGCAGAGATACTCCATTTTGATTATAATCAAAATATGTTAAATGCAAATTATGAAAAAACATTGGTGCTTGGATGTCACTCAGGTTGGAATAATAAAATATTTGAGAATATAGGATAAGCCTAATAATTGTTTTATGAATAATAAATACCATATTGAAATACTTAAAAATAAAAATGATATCGAATCAGCTTTGAATCAATCATTACAATCATTTTATCCTAATTCAATATCTGCAGATGCAAAAAAGCTATGGGTTAATAAATGGTTTAATGAGTCATATTTAGACTTGAGTAATGTTTATGTTAATAAAATAGAAAACCAAATAATTGGGGGTTTAAGAACTGTTTATAGAACAATATATAGAAAAGAACAAAAATTCAATGTTCTTGGTATTGCAGAAACTTTTGTTAATCCAGCATATCAAAAAAAAGGAATTGCAGGTTCTTTAACGCAAAAAGTATTGGCTGAATACAATAACGGGAATGCTGATTTGGCATTAATTATTGCCAGAAAAAAAATCGATCATTTTTATTTAAAATATCAAGGGTTCGGGTTAGGTTCATATTCTAAAGCAATTATCAAGATAAATGGTAAAACTTTAAAAAAGTATAATATCAGCCAATTAAATAAACAAAATAATCTTGAAATACTGGAAAGAATATATGCACATAGTTATAAAAATTGTTTTGGGAGAGTTGAGAGAGATGCTAACTATTGGGAATATCTAATTGATTCAGCAAAGTATCACAATATTAAGTTTTATAATTTGATTGATGAAAATGATTTAGTCGGGTATTTTGCTCTTTTTGGTAATGAAATTATTGAGATTGGTGCGATGCCTGATACTGACTATCGACAAATACTAGTAGATATATACAATCAGTACATAAATGAATTTAACAATCAATCAATAAGTTTGAATATTCCTAATAACCATAAATTATTTACTTTTGATTTACAATTTGATGTTACCATCAATAATAGAGAGTGCTATTATGGGGGGCAAATTGTTAAAATATTAAATATTAATCGTGTTTCATTAATGGTCGAAGAACGTCTGAAAAATGAGTATTTAGAACTAAATATTTCATCATTTGAGTTTAAAGTTGATGAATTAAATATTGAGTGGAATTGGAATCGTGTAACGATTACTTATCCTGAAAATCATGAGCCATCTTACAATGAAACGGCTTTTTTACTTGGCAGTCAGCTAGTTTATGGTGAATCAAATTATATTTCTAATATTGACCGACTTCCTTTTTCAATAAACAGATTAGATGAATTCTAAATACTCTTAATGAAAATTTTCATCACTGGTGCCAATGGCATGCTAGGAAGTTCCTTGTGTAGGCTATATCATAATAACCATGAAACTTATACACTGCACCGGGATGAAGGATGTTTTACAGACTGTTCAGCAGATTACAGTCTGGACCTTATAAACACGAGGAAAGTCGAAGAACTCTTCAACAAAATCAAGCCCGACCTTGTGATTCATTGTGCCGGGCTAACCAATGTGGATACATGTGAAAAGGAGCCAAGACAAGCCCATGATGCGAATGTAACTATTACAGAAAATATCAGCCGTGCCTGCTCTAAATCAACAATATTGATCTACATTTCTACTGATCAAGTCTACGGTGAAGTTGAGGACTATTCTGAAACAAACACAAACCTACAGCCAGTGAACCAATACGGTATAACCAAGCTTCAGGGTGAACAAAAAGTTGAAGAGTTTTGCAATAGTCATCTTATCATTCGAACCAATATATTCGGATTGAATGTTAAGCCTGAACGGGTAAGCTCTGCAGAATGGATTTATAATTCCTTGAAGAATGAGCAAGAATTAAATCTATTCACTGATTATACCTTTTCACCGATATATACGGAATATTTAGGAAAGATTCTCATGCAGCTGGTGGTGATGGATTCTAGAGGAATCTTTAATGTTGGTTCACAGAGTCCTTGCTCAAAGTATGATTTTGGTCTACACATGGCAGAGGAATCTGGGTTGAACTCATCAGTGATATTAAAAGGATCAATAGCTGATCATTCTTTTCCAGCATCGCGATTTAATAAACTAGACTTGGATGTCAGAAAACTTTCCTGCTTAAGTATTATCCCTCCTGACTACAGACTTTCCATCAGACAGTTTGTCCGGGATAGAAAAAAGCGGGCAGATAATTATTAACACATGTTTAGGAAACTAATAAGGAGAAAACACTTTCGAACAATGCGGGCACAGTTCCGGGGGGCGAAAAAACTCAGACAGAGAGATGATCCGCATTTTGTAATCAATACTATCCGTAATCTATCTGAAGTACCACTCGGACTTAAATTAAATGATTTTCCCAATGTATTGGTTGGATCCCATGCCTCTAAGTCGGAGATCCTGTTAAGGCAGTTTTTTTTAAGTTTCTACACTAGAATATGTTCTAAAATAATCCAGAGCATTGGAAGCGGGAAATCGGTTGCTATATCACTTCCGTCAGCGTGGATACATTATTTAAATGAAAACGGTGTTAACTGTTCAACTTTCTGGTGTCAAACACTACTTTATTTTTCGGCTTTCAAACAAATTGCCATTGGATTTGCCAAATTTCTATATTTAGCTATTCAGGTTAACAACCCAAAATTCCCCTCATGTCCCTATGTAGTATTTCTTGGTCTTGAGAAAAATCATCTACCTGTTAATGGGGAAAAAGAATCCTACGATATCATTTCCTGGTATAAAAAATCAAGTATAAGAAAACCGAACATTGAAAAAATTTGGGTTCAAGCTGTTGTTGAAAAAAATTATAAATCGTCGACTGATTTAATAGTTTCTAGATTAATTTTTCCTGCTTTTGGAAGTATAACAGCTTTTTTCTATTTTTTGTTCATGGTAACCTTCGCACTGCTGGTTTCAATTCTAGGTGTTTTGAGAGGTAAATGGTGGTATGGGTTTCTTTTTTCTGAATCTATAAATCTACATTATATAAATGCTTTGAAAAGGGAGTATCTTGCTGAAGAATATTTCTTTAACAATTCAAACTGGTTCTATAAACCTTTATGGACTTATGAAGTTGAGAAGAAAGGATCGTTAATAAGTATTTATTATTATTCAATAAATATAGAGCATTTTCAGTATAATGATTATAAAATGAAAGAAGCCTATGGTAATAAGATCATGTTATGGAATCGTTTTATTGTTTGGGACCAACAACAGATGGATTATTTGAAACATTTTCGCAAAGATTCGTATTATAAAATTGTTGGTCCAATCGATTTTAGTCACGACTCAACAGCATTCAAGGTAAATAATACACTATTTAATATAGCTATCTTCGATGTAACGGCTTTTAGACCATCTTGCTATACAGCTCTAGGCATGGCAATCGCACCATACTACTCTGAACAACTAATATTTAATTTCTTAATGGATATAGAAGACGTTATCAAGGGGAATAATATTAATTTATTATGGAAACAAAAAAGAAATGTCAGCAACAAGTTTGTTTCTCCAGGATATATAAAAAAAAGAGATAAAATTATAAATAGATCTTATATAAATGTGGAACCAAGTGTATCAGCTAAATATATTATCAATCGTTCAGATGCTGTTATATCTATGCCATTCACTTCTACAGCAATTATTGGGAAAAACAATGGTCTCCCTTCTATATACTACGATGCTTCTGGGAAATTACAAGTAAAAGAAAGTCATGAGATTCTAGTTCTGAAAAGTAAAGATGAATTGAGAGCATGGTTCCATTCATTAAATATTGAAAAAATAGTTTCATCTCCATCTTATGATTAATAAAAGTCAGCAGATATATAATTTATTTATATATATGATACCTACTGGATTAGCCTACCTACTTCCGTTTTTAACTATTCCAATCTTTACGAGGATACTATCCCCAGAGGATTATGGGATCCTTTCTCTGGTCATGATTTATGCTGTGTTTATGTGTGGGCTGGCCAATTTTGGTATGTCACTTGCTTTCGAAAGGAACTATTTTCAATATAAGAATAATCCAGAAAAATTAGCGCAACTATTTTATTCAAGCATTGTTTTTGTAATGATAAACTTTGCTGTGTTAGCTGGGCTAACATATTTAATTAAAGGCAAAGTATCTGTATTTCTAACTGATACAACGCAGTATGATATTTTGATACTAACAGCTTTTGCGGCCACTTTTTTTTTTACTACAGCCAACAATTTCTATTTCACTTATTTCAAGAATGAAGAAAGGGCAACAACCCATACCAAATATACGATTTTAAGCTCAGTGCTATATTTCACCCTTTCACTATTTTTTGTAGTTTATCTTAAAATTGGTATCATGGGTATAGTTATAGCACAGTTAATAACTGGTGTTTCATTATTTATGATTTTACTCTATTCGTTTTTAAAAAGAATGCCTTTTTTATTTAATATAAATATTATGCTTGAATCTATCAAAATCAGTTATCCCCTAACTCCAAGAATCTTCATTGGAGTTATAAATAACCATTTTGATAAATACATGATTAGTTTATTGGTATCGTTAGGTGGTGTCGGCGTATATGATATTGGGAAGAAAATTTCTTACCAAGCATTTACTTTCATGACCATACTACAAAATGTATTTAATCCCCAAGTATATCAGCGAATGTTCAGCAAAAACACACAGGATGGTAAATCTATTGGGAGGTACCTTACTATATTTCTCTATGCATCCATTTTTGTCTCCTCCATTCTATTTTATACCAACGTCACACAGTGTCACCTCTTCTGGGGCGGAAGGGTGGGCAGCAGAGTTCACTATTGTTGATGCGGGGGTTGTCCGTTCTCTCTTGTCGCGTAGAGAAGGA
>Ga0187833_10007204_pt1 | contig 10103 bp, 7 predicted proteins | sample ETNtaG_37_FD_167968 | JGI IMG/M metagenome (GOLD analysis project Ga0187833, IMG submission 167968) | Marine microbial and viral communities from oxygen minimum zone, Eastern Pacific Ocean - ETNP2014_SV_400_PacBio MetaG (Illumina Assembly) | ecosystem: Environmental > Aquatic > Marine > Hypoxic... | reverse complement strand
CATGCGGGTCTCGATGTAGACGCCCTCCTGGCCCTCCAGGTAGCCGCGCCGGTTCTTGGTGGTCACCAGTTGCTCCGAGCACAGCTGCTTGCAGTACTCGCCGTCGACCTTGGGGAGATGAACGTTGTCCCTCCTGTTAATTCCGTCCGCCGCAGAAATCCTCGTGTTTTCGCCCGTGGCCAGCTACGCTCGCTGCATGCACGCGATCATGAAATTCGTCCTTGATGCTGCGGCAGACACCCTCCGCAGCCGCGCCGAGTTGCAGTTCGAGATCCTGGCCCTGCGCCAACAGCTGGTGATCCTGAAGCGGGAGAAGGGCCGGCCGACGTTGGTGGCGGCCGACCGGATATTCTGGGTGTTTCTCTCCCAGATCTGGACCGGGTGGCGCGACGCCCTCGTGATCGTGACACCGGAGACCGTTATCCGGTGGCACCGGGCGGCCTTTCGGCTCTTCTGGACCATGAAGTCGCGGCAGAAGAGGCGTGGCCGGCAGCCCGTAGCAAGGGAGGTCCGAGACCTCATCAGGCGGATGTCCGAGGAGAACACGTCGTGGGGAGCGCCGCGGATCCACGGTGAGTTGCTGAAGCTGGGCATCACGGTGTCCCAGGCATCCGTGTCGAAGTACATGGTGTCCCATCCGAGGCCGCCGTCCCAAACATGGCAGACGTTACTCAACAACCACGTCGGATCCCTGGCATCGATCGACTTCTTCGTGGTGCCGACGGCCACGTTCGCGGTGCTGTTCGTGTTCGTCGTCCTTCGCCACGAGCGACGTCGGATCGTACACTTCGGCGTCACGGCGCACCCGACCGCGGCGTGGGTCGCCCAGCAGTTCCGGGAAGCGTTCCCGTGGGACACGGCTCCGCGGTATCTGATCAGGGATCGGGATGGCGCGTACGGATCCGATGTCTGCTCGACGGTGACGGCGATGGGTATCGAAGAGGTCGTGACCGCGCCGCGTTCGCCGTGGCAAAACCCGTTTGTCGAACGGGTGATCGGCTCGATCCGGCGGGAATGTCTGGACCACGTGATCGTGCTGAATGAGCGACACCTGCGGCGAATTTTGTTGTCGTATTCCGAGTACTATCACGGCTCGCGGACTCACTTGTCGCTGGGCAAGGACGCCCCGGACGGGCGGCCCGTCCAGTCGGCCGGCGGCGGGAAGGTCGTGGCGTTTCCCCAGGTTGGCGGCCTCCATCATCGGTACGAGCGGCTGGCGGCCTGATCACCGGCCAACCGGCGGGAGATGCTGGCGACGAAGGCGTCGTAGGAGTCGGCGTGGCCCCGTCCGACCTCTCCAGCATCTCGAGCCGCTCTCTGACCGCAAACAGGTCGATAACACCGTCACCCCCGGCCACCACCATGGCTCCGCCGCGGTCAGAAGCGCGCCGATGCAGCCCTTGACCGGCCCACCGTTGGTCCGGATGACAAAAACAGGAGGGACAGGTTCGACGCCGGTATCCTTCGCTCACCAATCGGCCATCAAAAACGCTCTCTGATCGTTTCGGCATCGAAACGTAGAAGGTTGGAACCGGGTTCCTTTCCCTCCGCCAAATATTTATATATTTCAGACGATAATTCGGTGACAGCATACTTATTTCTAAGGTTGTGGAATCTACCGAATTTAAGTTCGAATTAAGTATGCTGTCACCGAATTATTTTTAAGTATGCTGTCACCGAATTATCCGTTTGAACGGCCGATACACGAAGGCGCATCAACTGCACTTGGAATAGCCACAGGACGTGCAGACGTCGCAGCCTTCCTGGCGGATGAGGCTGGGTTCGCCGCATTTGAGACAGTCGCGGAACAGCCCTTGCGGGTTCCGGCCTTGGGCCGGAGAGGGCGGCTCCACGCCGCCGCCCGTCAGGTTGACCACCTTGGGCTTGGCCTCGCCCTTGTCGTCGCCCAACCCCCCCGTCCGGGCGATAAAGCCGATGTTGATCATATGCCGTTCGATGACTTCGCCGATGGCGGCGAGCAGCGAAGGCACGTACTTGCCGCCCATCCAATGGCCGCCGCGCGGATCGAAGACGGCCTTCAGTTCCCCGACCACGAAAGTGACGTCGCCGCCGCGCCGAAACACCGCCGAAATCATTCGCGTCAGGGCCACCGTCCAGGCGTAATGCTCCATATTCTTGGAGTTGATGAAAATCTCGAAAGGTCGGCGCCGGCGATCCTCGACAATGTCGTTCAGGGTGATATAGATGGCGTGGTCGCTTTCCGGCCAAAGCACCTTGTAGGTGGCGCCGGGCAGGGCCTCGGGCCGGTCCAACGGCTGGGTCAAGTAGACGACGGAGCCGGAATCGCCAATGTCCCTGGGCCTGGCGTTGACGGCGGGCGCCGTCAGCGGCAGTTCGGGCTCGGCATCTTCGGCCTTGCCCTTGTCTTCCGTGACTTCCAGCACGGCGCCGGTGATTTCGTTGGGTCTGTACGTGGTGCAGCTCTTGCAGCCCAGCTCGTAGGCCTGCGCGTAGATGCCCTTGAAGTCCTCGAAGGAAATGCTTTCCGGGCAGTTGATAGTCTTGGAAATGGAGCCGTCGATGTATTTCTGAACGGCGGCCTGCATGACCAAATGGTCGTTGGGGCTCAACTGTTGGGCGTCGACGAAATAATCCTCCAGCGGCGCCCTGTCGCCGAACATCAGCCGGAACAGGCGAAGGGCGAAGTCGGTGACTTGTTCCTCGCGGCGGGTGCCGTCGGACATGGTGACGCGGCGGGTGTAATTGAAGCTGAACACCGGCTCGAGGCCGGAAGAGACGTTGTCGGCGAAAAGGGAAATGGTCCCCGTCGGCGCGATGGAAGTCAGCAGCGCGTTGCGGATGCCGTGTTCGGCGATGGCGGCCAGGATGTCTTCGTCGAGCCCCCCGATGGTCTCGCCGGCCAGATATTTCTCGGCATCGTAGAGAGGAAAAATACCTTTTTCCGCCGCCAGCCGGGACGAGGTCAGGTAGGCGGCGCGCCGGATCGCCTTCATCCAGGTCTTGGTCAAACGCACGGCGTCGCGGCCGCCGTAGCGCGCCCGGCACATGATCAGGGCGTCGGCGAGTCCGGTGACGCCCAAACCGATGCGGCGTTTGGCCTTGGCTTCGTGTTCCTGGTTGGGCAAGGGGAATTTGGAGACCTCGATGACGTTGTCCATCATCCTGACCGCCGTCCCGACCAAGCGTTCCAGGGCGTTCATATCGAGACGAGCTTGCTCGGAGAAAGGGGCATCGATCAGCTTGGCCAGGTTGACCGAACCCAACAGACAGGCGCCATAAGGCGGCAGCGGCTGCTCGCCGCAGGGATTGGTGGCGTGGATGTGCTCGCAGTAATAAAGGGGATTCAGACGGTTGATGCGGTCGATGAAAATGACGCCGGGTTCGGCGTATGCGTAGGTCGCCCGCATGATTTTGCTCCACAGCTCCCGCGCCGCGAGGCTTTTGTACGTGGTGCCGTTAAACTGCAACTCCCAGGCCGCGTCCTCTTTCACCGCCCGCATGAAAGTATCCGTCACCAGCGCCGAAAGATTGAACATCCTGAGGCGTCCCGGCTCGCGTTTGGCTTCGATGAAAGCCTCGATGTCCGGGTGGTCGCAACGCATCACCGCCATCATGGCGCCGCGTCTGGAGCCGGCGCTCATGATGGTCCTGCACATGGCGTCCCAGACGTCCATGAAGCTCAGAGGCCCGGAGGCGTCCGCGCCGACGCCATTCACCGGCGCTCCCTTGGGTCTTAAACTGGAGAAATCGTAGCCGATGCCGCCGCCCTGCTGCATGGTCAGCGCCGCCTCCTTGAGGCTCTCGAATATCCCCGTCATGTCATCGGCGATGTCGCCCATGACGAAACAGTTGAACAGGGTCACTTTCCGTCCCGAGCCGGCGCCGGAAAGTATCCGCCCGGCGGGTAGAAAACGGAAATCCTCCAAGGCTTCGTAAAAGCGGCTTTCCCAAAAATCCGGGTCGTTTTCAGGTGTCGCCAAAAACCGGGCCAGCCGGCGCCAGGTATCGGCAATGGTTTTGTCCACAGGCCGGCCGTCGGACCTTTTGAGACGGTACTTCATGTCCCAAATTTGCTGCGATATGGAAGCAACCCGCGCCATTACTTACCTAGCATCTGTCCGCTCCGCCGTTGACCGCCCCACGGGCGCGGCGAAGGCAAGCCGCTGAAACATTTCGCTACCCCAATGTTCCAAGGGGGGGCAGGGCTCCAAATCTAAGGGCGGAAAAGCGGATCGTCAAGAAAATGTTCTTGTTATGTCTTCATCAATCTTATCCCGATTCCGTCAATCCCAGGAACCAGAAAAAATAAGGATTTGCAAAGTATGTTCACGGAATTCACGGGCTTACGAGGAAAACTTTCCACAGAGTAATCCACAGGAATGTCATAACGGGTTATGTCAGTCCTTTTGGAAATATTGGCTTTTCGCACCGGCGACCAGGTGTTCGGTCGCGGTCTCGATGCGCTTTTCCAATTCGGCCAAAAAAGCACGCCGGTTCAAATCCGGCGGCATCGGCGGCAGGAATTCAATGGTGATGACGCCGGGGTATTTGAGAAAGCCGCGGCGGCCCCAGAACAAACCCGAATTCAACGCCACCGGCACCAGCGGCGCCTCCGTCATGGCGTAAAGAGCAGCGACACCGGGGTTGTAAGGTTGAAGTTGCCCCGGCACCGTGCGGGTGCCTTCGGGAAAGATGATCACCTGACGGCCTTCGGCAAGCGCCGCCCGAGACTTACGCACCATCTCTTTCAGCGCTTGGCCGCCGCCTGAACGGTCGACCGGAATGGACCCGCATTTTCGTGAGCACCAGCCCCAAAACGGAATGGAAAGGAGCTCCTTCTTCACAATATAAACCGCGTCCCTGTAAAGGAGGTGGAAGACGAAAGTTTCCCAGACGGATTGATGTTTGCAGGCGATGAGGGCCGCGCCACTGGGCTTGTTTTCTTGGCCGAGGACCTGAAAATCGAGTCCGACGATCCATTTCAGCGCCACCCGGGGAACAGTGGTCCAGGCATACATCACGCCCTGCATGGCCCGCCGGGGAAAAGGCAGGAGAATACACAGGACGACAGACGTCAGGATCACCCAGCTGATCAGGACAAGGTTGAAGATTATTGAACGGGCAAGGATCATGACGGCGTCTTGGAAGCGGTTTCCCCGGCAATCATTCCGGCCGCCTTGTGCCGCGCCCAGGCAAGAAGGAACTTGTTGAATTCGCTGATAACGAGGCTGGCGGTGCCGGGCCAGGCCCACCACCGCTCCCGTTTGACGTGCGCGGGAAACACCGGATGCGCAATCACCATGATTTCCGGCATGGCATGGCGGAATTCCAGCAGGCTACGCGGCATATGGTAGGCGGCGGTGACCAGACGCAAGGATGAATATCCCTCGGTGGCGATCCATTCGGCGGTTTCAAGGGCGTTGCCCAAGGTGTTGGTGGCATTGCCGATGCCGACGCGCCGTTCCGCCTGCCGTGGGATATGCTGGAACATCCGCGCCAGCTCGCCCACCTCCACTCCCCGGTAAGCGCCGGAAACAAAGAGCTTTTTGGCCCGGTTCTCGGATAACAGCCGGAACCCCTCGGTGAGTCTGCCGCTGCCCCCCGTGAGGACAATGATGGCGTCGGTGGGGGTCGCCGTGTCGGTGGCTTCGGCGGGGATGGAATCGGTAAACCGGGACAGACCGTATCCCCATGCCGCCACGGCGAATAACGCAACCAGGGCCGAGCACGGGATTAAAAATCCGCGGCGGCGGCGGCCGGACAGCGCCGATGGAAAGGCCTTGCCGCCGGGTTCATTGGAGCCGAACAAGGGCATTGGCTATAACATTTCGGCCAGGGTTTTCATCACCGTCAGGCGCGCCGTCAGCATGGCGATCAAGGCCACCACCAGAGGCAGACAGACCATCGCCGCCCAATGCGCCGGAGTCAAAGTGAAGTCCGGCAACAGGCCCGCCTCCATCCGCGCCGCCAGGACGCCGATGCCCATCAGGGTGGGGACGGCGAGAACCAAACCGATGATCCCGCCGCGCAGACCCAGGATCAGGGCGCGGGTGGCGAACTGTTTGGCGACGTAGGAATCCTGGGCGCCGATCAGGTGGAGCACTTCGATCGCCTCCTGGTGGATGGCAAGGCCCGTGCGGGTGGTGAAAACCACGGTTCCGACCGTCGCCGAGCCGATCAGCAACAGCACCAGGGAAGCCAGGATTTCCACCGCGCGGAGAAGACGGACCAGCTTGTCAAGCCAAACCCCATGGTCATCGACGGTGGTGCCGGGGACAGCTTGGCGCAACCGTTTCGACAGGGCCGCCGTGTCCACCTCGGCGCCGGCTTTCAACTCGACGTCGATGAGCCGGGGCAAGGGGAGATCGCCGCTGCCGCCGATGGAGCCCAGCCAGGGTTCCAGCAGGGCCATGATCCTGTCCTCGCCGATGACCTCGGCGCCGGCAATTCCGGGCGTCGTCCGCAAGATGTCGAGCGCCGCCTCGATACGCCGGACCTCTTTCGGCGCGGCGGCGGAGCTTTCGGAAGGAATGATCTGAACCGTCAGCGTGCCGCTGATGCCGGTATCCCAACGCTCCGCCACGGCTCCCAGAGTCAACATCCCGGCCAAGGCCAGGCAAGCCAGGTAGACCATGAAGGCGATCAGCCAGGGCAAGAATCGGCTGATCGCGTCGCGGTCGAGCGGGAGATCGGAGCGGTGGGCCAGCATGAACTTCAAACGGCGTGTCCCCGAGGCCGTCCCGCCGCCGCGCCGACGGCCTGTTTGGCGGCTCCGCCGGCTCCGGAAGCGGCGGCCATGGCGGCTCTATTGGGCGCGGAGGCGCCGATTTCCAGCTGTCCCTCCTCAAGACGCAGGCAAGAGCGGCCAAGACGCTTGACAAGGGATTCGTTATGAGTGGCGATGACGATGGTGGTTCCCAGTTTGTTAAGCTCCTCGAAAAGGTGCATGAGACGGAGCGCCATGCGATCATCCACATTGCCAGTGGGTTCGTCGGCGAGAAGCAGCTTCGGCCTGGCGATCACCGCCCGGGCGATGGCGACCCGTTGCTGCTGGCCGCCGGAAAGGGTCGTCGGGCGCGCGTTCATGTGGTTTTCAAGTCCGACCCAGCCGAGGAGTTCGGCGACATGTTTGCGGATGTCGTTTTCCCGAGTTCCGGCGACGCGCAACGGCAGCGCCACGTTGTCGAAAGCCGATAGATGGTGCAGCAAACGGAATTCTTGAAAGACGACGCCGACACGCCGGCGCAGAGCCGGCAAATCCCGGCGGGGAGTGGTGGCGATATCGCGGCCGAAAAGGGTGATCAGGCCCCTCGACGGTTTCGCCGCCAAATAGATCAATTTCAACAGCGAGGATTTGCCGGCGCCGCTGGACCCGGTCAGAAAATGCAACGAGCCCGGAGCCAAAGTGAACGAGATGTCCCGCAGAATTTCCGGTCCAAGACCGTAGCGAAAGCCGATGTTCTCGAAGCGAACCACGCAGTCATTGTCGTCGATAGTCACCCGTTTCGTTCCTATCCGGTATCTTCGCCGTTTGTTCGGGCGGCGAAAAATGTCAAAGCTTTCAAGCGATTTGTTAAGAGGCTTGAACAGGCCGCCCGCCGGCGGACAATGACACGGCGAAAGTCGTTTCGTCCAGCGCTCCCCAATCCCGCCACGGGTTGCGTTGCATGGGCCGAAAGCCTATAACGGCGGGAATCTGACATAATTTGCCATCAATGATCATATCCTGTCCAAACTGTTCGACACGCTATTCTGTCGATGCCGCCGCATTGGGCAAGGGGAAAAAGGTACGCTGCTCTAATTGCGGCCATCAGTGGTATCAGAATCCGATCCAGGATTTTTCTCCACCACCTGCTCGGCCGCGGCCGGCGCCGGCCCCGCAACCCGCCGCCGCGCCGGCGGTCCCCGTTGTGCCGCCGCCGCCGCCACCACCTCCTCCCGAACCCGAACCCGAGCCCGAACCCGAGCCGGAACCCGAGCCCGAGCCCGAGCCCGAATCCGAAGGCGGGGAAACGGACGAAAGCAAAATCCCCGTATCCGAACAAGTAACCGAGCCGCCTTCCCAGGAGGAACTCGACGCCATGTTGGGCGACGAGACCGAGCTCGGAGCGATCGGATCCTTTGTGGAAGGAGAGCAAGAGGGGCCTTCCGAAGCCATTGATCCCGAAGACCTGCCCGATCCGGAGCCCCTTCCGAGCGCCCTCGTCTCCCCGCGGGAGCAAATGAAGGACGATGTAAAGGCCGGGCGCGTCAAGCTTATTGCCTTGGGCGCGGCGGGTTTGCTGATTGCCGCGGTCGCCGCCGGCATTTACTTCGGACGCGGCCAGATCGTCGCCTTGCTGCCGGCGGCGGAGTCGCTCTATGGCATGGTCGGCCTTTCCGGCGAAGTCCTCGGCGCCGGGCTGGAGATTAGAAACGAAAGGGCGGAACGGGAAACCAGGGGCGACGACGAAATCCTGGTCATCCGCGGACTCGTTGCCAACTTTTCCGACGAGGCCCGAGACGTTCCCATGATTCTGGTGACGCTTAAAGATGAAAGCGGCGCCGAGCTCCAATCCGTCATCGTCGCGCCGTCGAAAAAACAGGTTCCGCCGAGCGACCAAGTCAACTTCAAGGCGCGAATCGTAAATCCGTCACCGATGGCCCGCAATATCGATGTCACCTTCACCCGCGAAAGCGCCGAACCCCAACAGTAACCTTGGTGTTCCGGCGACCGCTCGCTGGCTCCCGATTCGCCGCCATCGGCAAGGGCGAAAATTTCCTCGGAGCCGGAAAATATTGCCTGGTTGACCGGCAACTCGGAAGGATTCCCCCGGCGGCGGCGTTTGCCTTGTTGGCTGGCGAATGGCCCCTGAGGTCGGGAAAACGCGCCCGTTCGGAAGCCGTCCGCCGATAAGGTTCCGTTGGCACGTCTTTTGCGAGAATCGGTGGCAAAAGGCCGCCGAACGGCGGCTATCAAACGAGGCGGCGAAAATATGACTTCACTTGACAATCGCATGGCGGAAACTTGCCCTCTCCTGGGCGAGAGTTCCCCGCCGGGTATGGTCAATGGCGGCGGCAAGACTTTTCTCGGCGCCCGGATCGGTATGTTTGTTCTCAGGTGCCGACTCACGGACACTGTTTTCATGGCCTGTTTCAAAACTCCGGCATGGCCGCGCCGCCTGACATTTGGGCGGAACCCTCGGACGCGAAAACCGGCGTAATCCGACGCGCCAACGCCGCCGCCGGTTGCCCGCGATGCCGAGCGCGTTTCAGCGTTTCCGGGACGACAAGACGAGTACCAAGCAGACCGCCGCCGCCAGGACCGCCAGGGCCATTCCCAATGCGAAACCTGGTGGCCGGTATGACGTGACGATCTGGTGTTTTCCCGCTTCCACCCATAAACCGCGGAAATCGACGGCAAGGTGAAAATGACGGGAGAGGTGCGTCTGGATGACGACAGACTTGGCCGAATGGGCTTCCGAACACTGCTAAATCTTCAAATCTGGCCTGTCGTATGGCCGCAGAGAGCAATTTGTTCCAAGGATAGTGGAAATTGTGTACTGTCAGAGCCAATTGCAAAACTCCTCCTGAACGAGGGCATTTTTTCCGGCTCCTCGACGTTTTGAGTGAATTCCACTCGAAACGTCGAGGAGCCATTTAAATTTATCTGGGAAATGTCGGGTTAAGGTTTTATGACGGCGGCCACGGTCGTGTATGATCGGAGGAATCCCGATGGCGGACGGCGAGGCGGAAGGGAAATACAAACTAAAAAAACCACTTCGAGGCGCGTGCGTCGGCGGAAACGGCAGCACCGCGTGTCGGGAATAAATATCACGTTTTATTATATAATTCTGGAGAAAGCCGGTGAATACAGGGGGGGCCGCAATTTCGGTATTGGCGGTTTCGTTTTGGGAAAATAGAACGATACGAATACTGTTGTCTTTCTTGGTCATCCCGAACCTTACATTTCTTATCCTTGGCAATTTTATATTTCTGGTTCGCCCCACTATTAATCCGACATTTCCCAGATGACATCCAACTTCGTGGAAATCGTACCACGGCCCCATCTCCAAGGGAACTGTATCCCCTTTGCAGCCATCCGATGACATGATTTTGGTAATCGGCCAACGCGTGGAAGG
>Ga0187833_10007203_pt1 | contig 10103 bp, 8 predicted proteins | sample ETNtaG_37_FD_167968 | JGI IMG/M metagenome (GOLD analysis project Ga0187833, IMG submission 167968) | Marine microbial and viral communities from oxygen minimum zone, Eastern Pacific Ocean - ETNP2014_SV_400_PacBio MetaG (Illumina Assembly) | ecosystem: Environmental > Aquatic > Marine > Hypoxic... | reverse complement strand
CCGGAATACGATGATCTGCAAGAGAGCGGTTTCCGGGTGTTGTCGCAATTAGATGACATCAGCGCTCAGTCGTTTTTACTGGGGCAGTTGAGCAATGCCAACAACCGGCTGGCTCGGCGCCGGGCAGTTCAGGCCCTTGCCGAGTTGGCGGAGGCGACGATGGCGGGCGAACTGTCGACCGATATCATCACTGCCTTGATAAACACCCTGCTAGACCCGGAGCCGACGGTCCGGATTAGTGCGGCCCGGGCGCTGGCGGTTGTGGATAGCCCACTGGTGGCGGTACCGCTGACATTATTGCTGAACGACCTCGACCCCGAAGTCAGGGCGCAAGCGGCGGAGATTCTGGTTGGCATGCGTACACCGGGTGTGGTTGATCGATTGCTGCAGATGCTCGATGGCGCGGAAGCCGACCTCACGATGCGAATCGCCGGAGTGCTTGGCAATACTGGAGAACCACGGGCGGTGCCTGCACTTACACAGATGCTGACGACCAATGACGAGAGTTTACGCTACCAGGCAGTCAGCGCACTTGGGTTGTTAGCGCTGCCTGGGCCTGAAATTGAATTAGCGGCCATTCTTACTGACCAGGCAGTCCATGCAAATACCCGTGCCCGGGCTGCGGCAGCACTGGGCAATATTATGAGTGCCGCCCGTGATGGTGATTGGACTACTGAGGTAGTTGCGCTACCGCTGTCACAGGAAGCAGGTAAAGACGACGCGCAAGAAGGCGGGCCCGAACCGGAACAAGCACTCAAGGACGCAGTGTTCGATGCAATAGATGCGGTCGCCTTTGCAGCGCTGACGGCAGTGGTCAAGATCATGGCACCGGCAACAGCCGCGGGATTCCTGGTCGAGTTATTACAAAATGACCCATTCCCTGCAGGTCAGGAAATAACACCACCCGCGTTGGCCGGGAAGTCGGAGACGGGGAGGCCCGAGGAGGCTGCCACAACGATGACTGGGAAGCAGGCCGCAACTGTGCCGGGTTCGTTGCAAGACTTGGTGGGTGAGCATAGTGCACAGACCTCAACCTTGGCAGCCATTTTGGCTGGTTCAGAAGATGGTGACCAGCCAGTGGATAAAAGAGAGTCGGGTGCGGCTACCAGGCCGGTGCCCCCAGTTCATTCGATCAAGGTGCTGGCGGCCAGTTTACTGGGTGGGTTGGGCGATCCGGGTTCCACGGTCGTAAACGCTCTGATCGAATCGCTCAATCAGGGCGACCAACGCCTGACCCGCGAAGCCTTACTGGCGTTGGGTCGGATCGGCGACCCGGCCGCGCTGGAGCCGGTTTTGTGCTGCCTGACAGCGGACAGCGAGGACACCCGACTTGCGGCCATAGACGCGCTTGCTGGCCTCGGTGGCCGAGACGGTAGTGAGTCGGCTGGCAAACCGTTGGTTACTCTGCTCGATGATCCGCAGTCGTTGGTGCGTGATTGTGCCGTGCGCGCATTGGGCGCCGCCGGCGGCCCACTGGCAGCACAGCATTTGCCGCGCATGCTAGACGACGAGAATCGCAACGTGTGCCGCGGGGCTATGGCTGCGTTAACGCCGACAATGGCGAGCCCGGAACTTTCAGAACGGATGGTGGGTAATTTATTCCGGTTTTCTGCCGAACTGCGACACGATGCGGCCAAAGCCATCAAGCGGCTGAATGATTTTGACAGCACCTCTCGGCTACTCGAGATATTGCACGACAGCGACCAAGAAGCCGTTCACTGGATTTGCATTGACGCACTTGGCGAGATTTATGCAAGCAACAAAATATTAGCAAATTGAATCGACAAAAGAACCGATCCTGATCGACTCTGTGCCACGCACGGCCCACCATAAATAGCCTTAAATACCAAGACCGCCCTAGTATCAGTCCGTCGGGTGTCCGACCCAGACTGAAAAGACGATACCTCAAGCGATATTTTTTTCAAAAAGAACGCTGGGTGAAAGAGAATCAATCAAACCTGTATTAGAGCGGGTCGGAAAAAGTCCTGCTTAAGTGGGGCTTTTCATAAGTTGTTTGAAGAGTTACATCGTCCAGACTGCATTTCCTTCTTTGACTTCAGGTGGACTGGTCATAAATTCAGCCAGCTCGCCAAAAAGCGCTTGAATTTTCGGCTGTGCGGCTGCAGCCGATGCTTCACTATCATAACTTGCGACGATCATTCCTTGGCCTTCGCCAATTCGGCACGAGTGGACCGATTCCAGCCCGGCGATGGTTTTCAGAGCATCTCGCAACGTTTCGTCAGCCTTCACGAGAAACTCATCGAACCGGCTTTCATCAAACCCATAGGTGGTTACTCTGAAGTACATACGTATTCTCCTTTGTGATGTAGTGAATCAGACATTAGCAGATCATGAAGTGTTGAAAAAGTAGACGACTGATACAAACACACGACGGTATGATTCTTGATTTGCAACGGGCGCAATATCAAACAGGTAAGAACCATTAAATAATTTGTTAGGCATGTCAGTAAGTCATGGAAAAGATGGTGGACCCGCACGGGCTGGGCCTGAGTCGACCCAGGCAAATTAGAAAAGACGGTGTTGGTTAATTAGAACATTATTGTAGCCTAGATGGCGGCGCTTGACCGGCCCGCCGATTGTCCATCAAATTATCCAACCAGCCTGGGTCCATCTCGGGTACCGACGACAACAACAACGCCGTATAGTCTTCATGCGGCGGTGTAAGAATCTCCTGTTTCGGCCCTTGCTCAACGATTTTTCCTTGATACATCACGACGATATCATCCGCAATTGCCTTAACTGTTGCGAGATCGTGGGTAATAAAGAGATACGACACTCCAAGCTCATTCTGCAAGCGCTGCAATAACTCGAGAATACCTTCTGCGACGAGTTGGTCTAACGCAGACGTCACCTCGTCGCAGATAATCAGATCGGGTTCGGCCGCAAGAGCGCGGGCAATGCAGACCCGCTGCTTTTCACCGCCCGAAAGCTGAGCAGGGTATCGCTCTTCGAAATCTACTGGTAACTCGATTTGCTGCAATAATTCAGCGACACGGGTAGCCTTCTCCTTTCCTCTCATGCCGAGATAGAACTCCAAAGGACGTCCAATCACATCTCGAACTCGTTGCCGTGGATTGAGCGCAACGTCCGGCATCTGGTAAATCATCTGAACTCGGCGAAGATCTTCTTTCTCTCGATCCCGAAGATGGGCGGATAGAATGTCACCCTTGTAGATAACCTGACCCTGCTCTGGTGGCAGAAGGCCCGTGATCACCCGGGCCAGGGTACTCTTGCCGCTCCCTGATTCTCCGACTAGCGCGACAGTTTTTCCGCGTTCCACTTCGACACTGACATCTTTAAGCGCAGCCTGATCTGCGCTGGAATAACGAGCCGTGACGCGATCTACCGTCAACAAAACAGCATCACTTGCTTGTTCCGTGCGCTCTTCGCGTAATGAACGAACTGCAAGTAATCGTTTGGTGTACTCCTCTTTTGGGTCCGAAAGTAACTTTCGTGTCTCGCCCTCCTCGATCAAATCTCCATACCGCAATACCATTATACGATCTGCCACCTGGGCGACCACGGCAAGATCATGGGTGATGTAGATGGCTGCAGAGCCCCGAGTGTGTACGGCCTCCTTAATCGCTGCCAACACCTCGATCTGCGTAGTCACATCGAGCGCCGTGGTCGGTTCATCAAAAACCACAATCTCCGGTTGACAGCCCATTGCCATTGCCGTCATTGCCCGTTGCAATTGCCCGCCTGAGACCTGATGCGGATAACGCTCGCCAAAATGATCCGGGTCAGGCAATTCCAACTGCCGAAATAGCTCCCGACCCCGTTGGTTGGCCTCGATGGCACTCATTCGGCCATGCTGAATTGATGTTTCGGAAAATTGCTCAATCAGGCGATGTGCGGGATTAAACGCAGCGGCTGCACTCTGGGCAACGTATGAAACACGCACACCTCGAAGCTTGCGCAATTCGGTCTCTGGCAATGTCGTGAGTTCCTGTCCATCAAACCGAATCGATCCTGAGACGATCCGACAACCCGGTTTGGTATAGCCGAGCGCAGCCAGTCCAAGAGTCGATTTGCCGGCACCAGACTCCCCAATTAACCCGACAATTTCCCCTTTTTGCAAGTTAAGACTGAGACCGTTAACGATCGACTTCCAAGCTCCCTCGATCTCTGCCTCGATCAGTAGGTTCCGAATTTCCAGCAGATTATTACGCATGTGGCCGCCTCACTGATCTTCACGCAACCCGCTCGCCTTGTGCACCAACCAATCGACCAACAGATTAACACTGATGGTTAAAAGTGCAATACAACCCGCTGGAATAAGGGCATGATAAGTTCCCCAAGCAATACCATCTGCGTTACCACGAACCATTGCACCCCAGTCTGCGAGCGGCGGCTGCAATCCTAGACCTAAGAAACTTAACCCACTGATTAATAGAAACACAAAACAAAAGCGCAACCCAAATTCTGCTGCCAACGGCGTCAAGGCGTTGGGAAGAATTTCTCGCCACATAATCCACCACAGGCCCTCACCCCGTAATCTCGCAGCCTCGACATAATCCAAGATTTCGATGTCCATCGCGACCGCCCGAGCGATTCGGAAGACCGGCATGGCATAAATAACCCCGATCACGGTAATCAGTACGGGGATCGAAGTTCCGGCAGCAGAAAGCACAATCAGGGCGAAAATCAGTGTTGGAATAGAGATAATGATGTCAACGAATCGACTCAGTATCTGATCGACCCATCCTCTCATGGTAGCGGCGAGGAATCCCATCAGGGCTCCAGATAGAAATGACAAAGCCGTTGTGAGAAGCGCTAAGGAGATGGTATTTCGCGCGCCGTAAACCAATCGACTAAGAAGGTCGCGCCCGATCTGATCAGTTCCAAAGAAAAATGTCCCACCAATTGGTTCCCACACGTCTCCGACGATCTGGCTCTCGCCGTACGGCGCTATCCATGGTGCAAACAAAATACACATTGCGAAAAAGAACAGGATGAGTAGACCAATGCGTGCACTACCGGGCAATCGGCCAATGGCTTTGAAAAAGCTCATCTTCATCTTACTTTCTATGACGCAAACGTGGATTGGCAAGTATCGAGAGGATGTCTGCCAGCAAATTGAGCAGCACATAGGTGGTGGCAAAAACCATTGCAGTCCCCCGCACCATAGGCATGTCTCGAAACAGAACTGAATCCACCATGAGGTACCCCAAACCGGGGTAGACGAAGACCACCTCCACAATCACCACTCCGACCACCAGCCAGGCCAGGTTCAAAATGACCACCTGAATTATTGGCGCCCATGCATTTGGGAGTGCATGCCAGACGATAATTCGAGCAGGGCGGATGCCTTTCAGCTTAGCCATCTCGATGTACGGGCTCGCCAAAAGATTGACAATCGATGCCCGGGTCATTCGCATCATGTGCGCCAATACCACCAGCGTTAGAGTCAACACTGGTAATGCCGAAACCTTCACTCGTTCGAAAAATCCCATGAAGCTGTCAACGTTAGAAATCGCTGGAAATACCTGAAAATTAACCGCAAGCAATGCCATTAGGATGTAAGCAACAAAGAATTCCGGCACTGAGATGGTGCTCAACGTGGTAATAGAAATCACCCGGTCGAATGCTGTATTTCGGTACAAGGCGGCTAATACACCAAGACCGATGGCAAGGGGCACTGAGACCAGTGCCGACATCCCCGCCAAAAACAGTGTGTTGCCAATCCGCCTGCTGATCAGCTCGGACACCTCCCGCCTGTTGGCGAGGGAAACGCCCATGTCCCCATGCAGGAGATTCCAGACCCACTCCGCGTAACGAATATGAACAGGCCGATCTAGATTCAACTCCGCGCGACAAGCAGAAACTGTATCTGGTTGGGCCATCTGGCCCAACATCTCGGTGCAGACATCGCCTGCGAGAAATTCCATACCAACAGTGATCAGCAGGGAGATCGCGAACAGGGTCAAAAGGCCGAATCCGAGCCGCTTGATGACCATTCCCCACAACTCGCTATTCACTGTGTCGGCCCCTTAAGAAAAAAGTGGCCAGGGTAGAAACCCTGGCCACCTCGTCAATACTTCATCGAATAGATCAGATTACCGTATCAAGCAAACCACCATCGCTCACAGCTCCGGCAACCATCGAGCTCGAAGTTACCAGCGAGATCGCCATGAGCCAGCTTGTCGGATCGCGCATCGACGTTATTGGCGAAACAGGGAATCACGGTTCCCCCTTCGTTGTGGAGGATCGTTTGCATCTCTACATAGATATCACGGCGCTTGGCTTCATCCAACTCAGCCCGACCCATGACCAGGAGTTCCTCGAATCGTGCATTATCCCAGAACGTTTCGGACCAGTTACCACCAGCCTTGTACCCAATGGTAAACATCCAGTCGGCCGTCGGTCGACCACTCCAGTAACTCGCAGACCAAGGAACCTTCATCCAGGTGTTCGACCAGTAGCCATCCGCTGATGCTCGCGTAACCTTGATGTTGATGCCAGCGGCCTTGGCGGACTCTGCATAAAGCGCCGTCGCATCGACCGCGCCAGCAAACGCTGCGTCCGAGGCATGGATCTCTACATCGAGACCATCACTATAGCCCGATTGAAGCAGATGCCACTTGGCCTTATCAGGATCGTATGCACGCTGGGGTATTTCAGTAGCGCAATAATTTTGCGACACACTGATCGGGTGATCGTTACCCAGTGAGCCGTATCCACGGAGAACGGTGTCCACAAATGATTGGCGATTAATCCCCAACTTCAGTGCCATCCGAACGTTGTTGTCAGTGAACTTGCCTTGACGAACATCCATTGGATATGTGAAATGTTTGGTACCAGCCACCTGAAGTATTTCAAGGCCCGGCTTCTTTTTAAGCATACCAACTGTTTTCAGGTCGCATCTCGCAATCGCATCAACCTGGCCAGTCGCCATAGCATTCATTCGTGCCGCTGCATCATTAATTGCAATCAAACGACACTCATCGAAATGCCCGCGGCCCTCTTTCCAGTAGTTAGGATTACGAATCAAATGTGAGCCAACACCCGGCTCGAAACTCTTGATGCTGTACGCGCCGGTGCCATCACCGGCTGTCCAATCGATATTGCCACTGCTGTCAGCAGGCCCTATCAGGATATGGTAATCACTCAGTAAGAACGGAAAGTCCGCGTTCCCTGATTCAAGTTCAAAGATCACCGTATTTGGACCATCCTTTCTAATGTTACCCATAGACTTTGCTACGGCGTTGGCAGCTGAGGTTGATCCCTCACGAGAGTGCCACGCAATTGATGCGATGACGTCATCCGCATCCAGTGTCTTACCACTATGGAATTCGACGCCTTGTCGAAGTTTGGCCACCCAGGTCTTGGCATCTGCAGAGGGCTCGAGACTCTCAGCCAGCTCAGGAACAGCCTGCCCCTTAGCATCTACTTCGACCATTGCATTCTTAACAGCACCCTGGTTCATGGTGATCATGTAATGGTCACTGTTGAGACCCGAATCGAGGGTGTCCCCGGTATTGGCAGCTGGTAATCCCAGCCGGTACACGCCGCCTTTCTTTGGCGCCGCCTGGGCGGCCTGGTTATACAGTGCCGGCGCCGCTGCCATAAGCCCCATGGCGGACGCTCTGGACAGGAATTCCCGGCGACTCATCGTGCCGCGAGTGACCTGCCGCTGCATTCGTTGAAGATCTTTCTGTAGATTTGACATCTGGTAGTACCCTCCTAATTGGCTGAATTGGTATTTACACCTTATACGCAAGTGTAATCATGCTCACCTAGCTAAATTTATCGTAATTTTCATTGCAACAGGCAGACAGTTGCATAATTGCTATAGGAATTCAACTATATGCCTGGAATTAAAGTGGGGCACAATCAAAAAAAGCCAAATATCCCGATATACCAATATTTGGGGACATTTCGACATAATTCTTGAATTAGAATGATTATGGCTTGGATGGTGCGAGAATCAACGGTTCCGCCTGCCTGTTGGCTGAACACTCCCCGATGTGACCCCTCATATACAGGGCCGCGGTGCTATGGCTGCGTTAACGCCGACAATGGCGAACCCGGAGCTCTCAGAACGGATGGTGGGTAATTTATTCCGGTTTTCTGCCGAACTGCGACACGATGCGGCCAAAGCCATCAAGCGGCTGAATGATTTTGACAGCACCTCTCGGCTACTCGAGATATTGCACGACAGCGACCAAGAAGCCGTTCACTGGATTTGCATTGACGCACTTGGCGAGATTTACGCAAGCAACAAGACATTAGCGAATTGAATCGGCAAAAGAACCGATCCTGATCGACCCTGTGCCGCGCACGACCCACCATAACTAGCCTTTAATACCAAGACCGCCCCTAGTATCAGTCCGTCGGGTGTTCGACCCAGACTGAAAAGACGATACTTCAAGCGATATTTTTTTCAAAAAGTCGCTGGCGCGACGAAATCCGCAAATGCCACGCCCAGATGTCCAAGCGTGAGAAGGGCGGCCAACCCAAAATATACATCACGCCACTTTCTGTCCGATCATCAGTTAGACGGATTCTTTCGCATTACTGCCCCCGCCGGGAGCAATCGAATTGGATACCTTTTCGCAATGAAGCCCCATATGCCGTCTGGCGCCCATACTATTACGGCAATTGCAACTGAACCCAGGGTAATAATGTACCAGTGACCCGCCCCCACCAAATTCTCCGCCCTTAAATGCGTATAGCGCATCAGTGCCTTGGTGTGATTGTAATCAACCAGCACACGGTCGCTAGCATCTTCGGATCGGTGCGCCATGGCCCGCGTGTGTCAGAATTGCGGTGCCAGCATGCTAGCTAGGCTTTGAAGGTCTTTCGCATCTTTAGGCGTTGGTTTTTTCTCAATCCTAATCATTTGACGGGCTCGGTTACCGAACCGGAAGACGGTGAAATTCCGCAGACGCCGATCTAGCGGCTTCACAACCTGCACCAACGGTATTGTGGGATAATTCACCGGCTTTCCATACAATTACTGATTCCAAAATGATGAGATTTTTGATTGCCGACGCCTGGGCACAAGTAGGTGGCGATGGCGGCAGTAGCCTGTTCAGTTTTCTGCCACTGGTCCTAATTTTTGGACTGTTCTATTTCCTTTTGATCCGCCCCCAACAGAAAAAGAAAAAAGAACACAAGAGCATGGTGGCGGCAATGAAGGTAGGCGACGAGGTCGTCACCAACGGCGGCCTGCTGGGTAAGGTGACAGATTTGGATGGCAACTTTGTGACGATCGATGTGGCGCAGGGCGTCAGCATCAAGAGCGTCATTGTCCAGGTTCAGCGACATGCGATTGCACAGATGGTTCCTAAGGGTACGTTCAAAGAACTGGCTGGTGGTGGAGGAAAAAAATCGAAAGACTCTAGCAAGCGATCTAAAGACTCTGGAAAGAAATCTAAGCCATCCGCTAACGATCTTTCAGGTCAGATTGTCGACACCCAATCCGATAATGCGACCGAGGACGCCACGTTTGAGAATCCCTATACGGAAGACGCTACGTTAGAACTTAAAGAACTAGAAGCCGCAAAAAAGGAAATAGATGAAAAAATCAAGAAAGTTTCTGGCAGGGAAGATGTAGATGCCATAGTACAAGGTGAAGATGAACCTTCAGGTCAGATGGCCGAGCCACAATCCGATAATGAGACCGATGGAGGCCAATCAAAAAAGTTGACAATTAACGGCGTAGAATGGAAACAATGGATCAGGAATTTACTCCTCCCATTCAAGTAGGTGTTCGTCCATTAGTTTTCAGCGATGCTAGTCTCAATAACAATCCTGGAATTAGCAAAAATCAATTCCAAGTTACCTTTCAAGAGGAAAGAGAATGAATCTAAAACTTAGTTTTAAAGCAATTATTTCTATCGTAGTGTTTTTTCTCCTGGCCTGGGTAGGAATGAATTCCTACACCACCGTCTCACCGGGTCATAACAAAGTTGCCACATTATTTGGCGAGATTAGTGGCCAACCACTAGATGAAGGCTTTCATATAGTTAATCCGCTTTTGAAGTTTTATACCTATGATCTGCGGGTACACACTGAAACCTGGGAAAAAGTACAGGTGCCGTCTCAGGATAAGCTGAAAACCTCCATGGATATCT
>Ga0187833_10007201_pt1 | contig 10105 bp, 9 predicted proteins | sample ETNtaG_37_FD_167968 | JGI IMG/M metagenome (GOLD analysis project Ga0187833, IMG submission 167968) | Marine microbial and viral communities from oxygen minimum zone, Eastern Pacific Ocean - ETNP2014_SV_400_PacBio MetaG (Illumina Assembly) | ecosystem: Environmental > Aquatic > Marine > Hypoxic... | reverse complement strand
AAAGGGTAAATTAGTTTGGTTTCATGCTTCAAGTGTTGGTGAAGTATTAAGTATAATTCCTATTATTGAAAAATTAGAAAAAAAAAAAAATATTAATAAAATTTTAATTACAACAAATACATTAAGTTCTTCCAAAGTAATTTTGGAAAGAAAAAATCTTAAAAAAATAATTCATCAATTCCTTCCAATAGATACAAATTCATTATCTAGAAAATTTTTAAATCATTGGAAACCAGATATTGCAATATTTGTTGAATCAGAAATATGGCCAAATTTTATTTTTAATATAAAAGATTTAGAGATTCCATTACTATTAATTAATGGAAGATTTACTAAAAAAACATTTAGTTCCTGGAAAAAAATACCTAATTCTGCAATTAATGTATTTAATAAGTTTGATTTATGTTTTATTCAAAATCAAGAATCAAAAAAATTTCTAAAATATTTTAAAGTTAAAAAAGTTTTAGACCTTGGAAATTTAAAATATTCAACGTCATCTAACAAAATTATAGAAAGTAAAAAAAACTTTAGGAAAATTTTCTTTAATAATAAAATTTGGTGTGCATCTAGTACTCATTTTAATGAAGAAGAAATCTGTGGTCAAGTTCACATTCATTTAAAAAAAGAAATAAATAATTTAATTACTGTTATAATACCAAGGCATACAAATAGAATTCCTAAAATTATAGAAAAACTGAAAGCTATGAATTTATCAATACATAGACATTCAGATAATTTGATTAAAAAAAACAAAATTGATATTTACTTAGTAGATGTTTATGGAGCAACTTTAAATTTTTATGAAATTGCACAAGCTGTTTTTTTAGGAGGATCTTTAATACCACATGGTGGCCAAAACCCATTGGAACCTGCCAGATTTGGGTGTAAAATTTTTCATGGTCCAAACATTCAAAATTTCAAGGAAGTATATAAATTGTTAAATAGTCTTAATATTTCGGAAAGTATTAAAAATAAAACTCAACTGATAAAAAAAATAAATACAAACCTAAAAAAACCATTTAAAAAAAACAATAATAAGAAAAAATTAGAAACTATTGGGAAAAAAATTCTTGATAAAACTTTTGTAGAAATAAATAAATTTTTATAGAAAATTATGTTTTTAAAAAAACCAAAATTTTGGGATTATAAATATATATCCTTTTTAGCAATATTGTTGTCTCCTTTTTCACTTATTGTAAATATCTTTAATTTTTTAAAATTTAAAAGTGATAAAAAAAAAAAATTTTCAATACCTTTAATATGTATTGGTAATATTTACTTAGGAGGAACGGGAAAAACACCTCTTGCTATTGAATTATTTAAAATTTTAAAAAAAATGAATAAGAAACCTGCATTTGTAAAAAAATATTATAAAAATCATACAGATGAGGTAAAATTACTTAAAAAACATGGAAATGTTTTTACAAACAAAGATCGTGTAGTCGCAATTAATTCTTTAATAAATAGAAGAAAAAATGTAGCCATTCTTGATGATGGATTACAGGAAAATAGAATTGAATTTGATCTTTCTGTTGTGTGCTTTAATGAAAAACAATGGGTCGGAAATGGGTTGTTAATACCTGCGGGGCCTTTAAGAGAAAATTTAAAAGCAATTAAAAAATATAATTGGATTTTTATAAATGGAAAAAAAAATCGTGATATAGAAAGAAAAATTTTTTCATTAAATAAAAATATAAAAATTTTTTACTTTAATTATAAATTTTTGAATTTTAAAAAATTAAAAAAAAATAAAATGGTTGCATTTGCCGGAATTGGTAATCCAAATAACTTTTTTGATTTATTAAAAGAAAAAAAAATCAATGTTATAAAAACTTTTGAATTCCCTGATCATTACACTTACACACAAAATGATTTAATCAAACTAAAAAGTGAAGCAAAAGATTTAAATTCTTCGTTAATTACTACAGAAAAAGATTATATGCGAATAAATTCAATTAATAGAAAAAAAATAAATTTTTTTAAGATAAGTTTAAAAATAACAAATAAAAATAAATTAATGAAAGAATTAAAAAAACTGTGAAAATTATAAATCATTTTTTTCAATTTGTGGCAGTAATAACATTCTTTTTTCTATTTAAAATTATGGGCATTGATTTAGCATCATTTGCCGGTTCCTTTTTAGGGAGAACATTTGGTCCTTTTTTTAGATCAAAAAAAATAATAAAAAAAAATTTACAAATATATTCAAAAAATATTTCAGAATCTGAAATAAAAATAATTTCCGAAAATATGTGGTCAAATATTGGTCGCACTTTTTCTGAATATGTTTTTTTAAATAAATTTAAACCCAAACATAATCGAATAGAAATAACCGGTCTAGAACAACTAGATCAAATTAAAAAAAATAATAAGCCAGTAATTTTTGTTTCTGGACATTTTGCAAACTTCGAATTGATGGCAATGAGACTTCATGATGAAGGGGTAAAACTAGCTGCAATTTACAGACCTTTGAATAATAAATTTCTTAATCCTATAATGGAATATCTAAGAAAAAAATATATATGCCCCAATCAGATCAAAAAGGGGAAGGCTGGTCTTAAAGAATTGTTAGATAAATTTAATAATAGCTATTCAATAGCCCTAATGATTGACCAGAGAGTAAGTGAAGGTATTAAGGTAGACTTGTTTAATCAACCAACTTTTACTACGACAATTCCCGCTCAATTAGCCATCAGATACAAATGCAATATTGTACCTATTTATATTGAGCGATTAAATAGATCAAATTTTAAAATATCTATAAATAATCCATTACAATTTAACAATCTCGAAAATAATAAAAAAAATATTGAAATGATAACCATGAAGCTTAATAAAATCCTGGAGGAAATGATTAATAAAAATCCTGGTCAATGGATTTGGTCACATAACAAATGGAAATAATCAAATTATTTTAATCTTTTTTGATTTTTTCATATTTTAAATGTGCCTCTTTAGAAGAATAATAAGCCTCTTGTAATTCAACATTCCAATAAGAAAGATGTTCTAAAGCAATCTTTTTACCCGAAACTGCACAAATTACATAATTCCCCTGTTCAATAATTTCGAAATTATTGGGTCTATATCTTAATTTTGCTAAAATTTCTTTCATAATTTTAAATTTAAATTAAATATTATTATATGAATATTGCTGTTTTGGGAAGTGGTGGGCGAGAACATGCCTTATGTTATAAATTAAAAGAATCTAGAAAGGTACAAAATATTTTTTGTGTGCCTGGAAATGCTGGAACTGGCAAAATAGTAAAAAATCTTAATATTGATATTTCAAATTTTCAAGTTCTTTGTAAAGAACTACTCAAACATAATGTTAATATAATAATTGTTGGACCAGAACAGCCTTTAGTTGATGGTATTGTAGATTTTTTTAATAAAAAAAAAATATTAATATTTGGACCTGACAAATTTGCATCGCAATTAGAAGGATCTAAATATTTTACAAAACTTCTTTGTGATCAAAATAACATACCAACAGCAAAATTTGGAGTTTTTAATAATATCAAAGATGCAGAAATTTTTATTGATAAAAATAAATTTCCTATTGTTGTAAAAGCAGATGGACTTGCGGCCGGAAAAGGAGTTTATATTTGTCAAACAAAAAATCATGCTATAAATGCTGTTAATGAAATTTTATCTGGAAAATTTATATCATCCTCTAGAGTATTGATTGAAGAATTTTTAATCGGTGAAGAGATGAGTTATTTTATTATTGCTGATAAAAATGGATATAAATTTTTTGGATCAGCTCAAGATCATAAAAGGGTTGGGGAAGGAGATACTGGCCCCAATACTGGAGGAATGGGTGCTTATAGCCCTTCTTCAATAATTAATAATGAACTAGAAAAAAAAATAAAAAGAAAAATTATTGAACCAACTCTTAATGGCTTGAAAAAATTGAATCATCCATATATTGGTTTTTTATATGCTGGTTTAATGATAGTAAATAATGAACCTTATTTAATTGAATATAATGTAAGAATGGGTGATCCTGAATGTCAAACAATACTGACTTTACTAGAAACTGATTTTGTAAGTATAATCGAGGCAGCAATTAAGAATAAAATTTCAGGTTTAGAAATCTTATGGAAAAAAGAAAAAAGTATGTGCATTGTTTTGTGTTCTAAAGGATATCCAAATGCTTATAAAAAAAATATAGAAATTGATAAAATTAACAATTTAATTTTAGATAAAAAAAGTTTAGTTCTGCATGCAGGCACATATGAAAAAGATGGGAAAATTTTCTCCAATGGAGGACGAGTATTAAATTTTATCACTCTTTCGAATAATCTTCTTGAAGCAAGAGAAAGAGGTAATAGTTTAATTAAAAAATTAAATTGGAGTAATGGTTTTTTTCGAAAAGATATTGGATGGAAAAGTATTATAAAAAATAAATGAAAATAATTGCTGGAAAATTTAGAGGATCAAAACTTTTTTTACCTCTAAACAAGGATACAAGGCCATTAAAAAATATTGTTAAAGAAGCAATATTTAATTTATTAAATCACTCAAATAAATTTTCTATTAAACTAGAAGAAAAATATATTTTAGATTTATTTTCTGGAACAGGTTCGTTTGGATTAGAATGCTTATCTAGAGGAGCTAAACATGTGACTTTTGTTGAAAAAAAAAAAAGTGCAATTGATATATTAAATCAAAACATAAAAAAATTAAAATTAGAAAAAAAAGTATTAATTGTAAATCAGTCTGTTCACAAATTCATAAATAACTCCTTCAAAGAACCGTTCAACCTAGTATTTCTAGACCCTCCTTTTAAAGAAAATAATATTGCTGAAATTATAGAAATAATGAAAAAAACAGAAAAATTGGATAAAAAAGCATTATTTATTGTTCATAGACATAAAAAATCACAGGATATATTTCCCAAAAATTTTAAAATTTTAGATGAAAAAAAATATGGTTTATCTAAAATTATTTTTGGAAATTAAATTTTTAATAAAATATTTTTTGTCGATTTTTTTATACTTTCAACAGCAGGCTGATTAAAGGGGTTTATTTTTAAAAATTTAGATAAAAGAATTATCTCTAAAACAAAGAAAGTAAATAAAATGCCCAATTGCTCTTCATTTTTTTTTAAAATATAAAATGATCTATATGGAATTCTTTTTTTATTAAAAATTCTTTCTGTTGCTCTTTTTTGAGATAACAAAATATCTTCAAGATTTTTACCTTTTAAATATTGAAACTTTTTAGGTAGAAAAGAATTACTTAAATTTAACTTCGTTGTATGCTTTGAAAAAAAAAAAGTAAAAAAATTGTTTTTAGGACCATCTAGATATAATTGAAATAAACTGTGATTATCTTTTGGTACTGTTGATATAATAGGAAAAATACCCTTATTTTTTTTTCCAAGACTTTCTGCCATAAGTTGCTGGTACCAAAAACAAAGATCACTAATATCTGGATCATAGTTTAGAATTACTGAATTATAATTTTTTTTATTAATTAATTGACTAATAGAAGAAACATTTGAAACTAAATTATTAATAAAATTTCTATTTTTAATTAAATAATTAAAATTTTTAAATTTATTTAAATTTAATCCCATTAATTGAGCAGGAAGCATTCCAGTTTCTGACATAACTGAATATCTTCCACCAATAAAATTTTTATGTTCAATAATTTGACATCTAAGTTGATAAGCAATCTCTCTTAGACTATTATTGTTTTTTTCTGTTATAAATAAATTAACATCTTTTGTTTTATTTTTTTTTAGAAAAAAATTTAAATTAATAATAGTTTCCAGTGTATTACCCGATTTAGATATAAAAATATTTACTTCTTTAAATTTTTTTTTAGTTTTATTAATAAAGTTATTTTCACTAAGGTTATCTATAAAATTAAACTTTTTTTTTATTTTACTTTTTAAAAATGAATAAATAGCTTTTGTTCCAAGAATTGAACCTCCCATTCCTATTATATTAAAAAAATAAAAACTATTTATTTTTTTTAAAAGTTTTTTTGAATATCCAAGTTTATAATTTTTACTAAAACTTGATAACATTGGAATTTTACCTTTAAAATATTCCTCTTTTAGTTTTTGGATTGAATTCTTTGTGAAATTAATTACATTTGCTTTGTTAGATCTAATGAGATTATTTCTAAATATAATTTTTTTACTTAACATTAATTATTATTTATATTTTTTAGAATAGACTCCTCTAGACTTGTAGTCTCTGAACTAACAGTATTTTGATCTTCATCTTCTATTTTTAAAATATCACTTATATTTGTTTCATCAGTAATTTTTTTTATTTCAGTTTGGCCGGGTTTGGGTAAATCATTGTACCCTGGTGGCAATATTAAAGGATCTTTTTTTTTAACTAAAAACTCATCTGTTGAGTTTGCTTTTTGTCCCGAAAGTCCCCTCTTAACACTATCTAATGTTCCACCACAAGCGGATGTTAAAAAAAAAATTATAACAAGTGATTGATTTATAAATTTCTTCATAGTTTCATTTATTTATATTTTTCATAAATATTTCAACAAAAATAAGGCATAAAACTCCTATTGAGATAAATACATCAGCAATATTAAAAATAAACCAATGAAAATCACCTATATGAAAATCAATAAAATCTGGGACTGCAAGATAATAAAGCCTATCAAAAAAATTACTAAGCGACCCTCCCAAAATCATTAATAAAAAGTATTTTCTAATATCTTTTAAATTAAAAATTAAATAAATAATTATTAAATTAATTATTCCTATTAATGCTGTAGTTAATTGATAGTAAATATTAGCTTCGAATGAAAATAACCCAAATCCTACACCAGTATTCCAAATTAAATATAAATTTAAAAATGGAAATATATAAAAATTTATTTCTTTTCCATTTGCGTACATGTTTAACAAATATACTTTGCTGGTTCTGTCAATAATAAAAATTAAAACTACAATGGAAAATTCTAAAAAAAATTTTTTATAATTAAAATTATGTAATTTTTGCATTTTGACATCTATCACAGGATTTTTCAAATATCTTCCAGCATCTAGGACATTTGTTTCCTGCTGCCTTTTTTACTAAAACCTCTATACCCTTTATATTTTCTAATTTAAATAATTCTAAATTTTTTTTCTCATTTAAAATTTTTACTTTAGCTTTTGAGGTAATACAAAACTCTGATAGATCTATATTTTTTACCAAACTGAGATATTTTTTGTTTAAAAAAATTTCCAAATCTGCTTCTAAACTAGATCCTAACTCTTTATTAGTTCTTTTTTCTTCAATCGCTACATTACAAACCTGTCTTACTAATTTTAATTGATCCCATTTATTTCCCAAATCTTGGTTTGACCATTTTTTTGGAATACTAGAAAAATTTTCTAAATGAACACTTTTTTCATTTTGATAAATTATTTTATAAATTTCTTCAGTCGTAAAAGATATTATCGGTGCAAACCATCTAAGTAATATATCTAAAACAATATTAAGAAATTCAATAGAAGCTTTTCTTGTTTTTGAATTTATCGGTTCACAATATAAAACATCTTTTCTTATATCAAAATAAAATGCCGATAGATCTTGGGAACAAAATTGTAGTAATTCTTTATATAGCTTATGTAAACTATATTCTTTAAAATAATTTTTAATTTTTTTATCTAATTCATAAATTTGATGAAGCATATAAATTTCAAGTTCTGGCCAATTAGAAATATCCAAATTTGAAAAATCTATATCAGTCTTTTTATCTTGTAAATTTCCTAATAAAAAACGAAATGTATTTCTTATTTTTCTATATGACTCTGCGTGTTGTTCTAAAATGCTAAAATCTATTCTTAAATCTTCTGCATAATCAGATGCTGTGGCCCAAACTCTTAAAATATCAGCACCATATTTCTTTAATATATCTTTTGGTGAAATTACATTATCCGTCGATTTAGACATTTTTAAACCTTTACCATCAACAACAAAACCATGTGAAAGTACACTTTCGTAAGGAGCCCTTCCTCTAGTACCACATGATTCTAGTAAAGATGAGTGAAACCAGCCTCTATGCTGATCTGATCCTTCTAGATACATTGATGCTGGCCATTTTAAATCTTTTCTCTTTTCGAGAACAAAAGTATGTGTGCTACCGCTATCAAACCATACTTCAACTATGTCTTTTGATTTGATAAAATTTTCTTTATTATATTTTTTTCCAAGAAATCTCTGAGGATCATCAGAAAACCAACAATCTGAACCTTCTTTTTCATAAATCTTTGCAATATTTTCTATAACTTCAAGATCTTTAAGAGTTTCTCCAGTTTTTTTTGAAATAAATATTGGTAATGGCACGCCCCAAACTCGTTGTCTAGAAACACACCAATCTGGGCGTGTTTCAATCATTGATCTAATTCTTTCTTTTCCTCTTTTTGGATAAAACTCTGTTTCATCAATTGCTTTAAGAGCTTTACTTCTTAACTTATGACTTTCCATAGAAATAAACCATTGCGGTGTTGCTCTATGAACCAATGGTGCTTTTGATCTCCACGAATGAGGGTAGCTATGTATAAGTTTTCCATTTGACAACAATTTTTTTTTGTCTTTAAGTTTTTCAATTATAATTTCATCTGCTTTAAAAACATGAATACCTTCAAATTTTGGTATATGTTTTGTATACCTTCCATTATCATCTATGGTGTCTAAAGATTTAATTCCATGTTTTAAACATAAATTAAAATCATCTGGTCCATGACTTGGCGCACAATGGACAATGCCTGTTCCTTGATCAAGAGTTACAAATTGTGCTTCCAGCATGGGCACTTTATATTCATATCCTAAATCCTTAAAAGGATGTGAACAAATTGTTCCTTTAAAATCCTCTCCTTTAAAACTATTAATTTTTTTGTATTTTTTTAATTCACATTCTTTTACAACTGTGTCTAAAAGTTTTGAAGCTATTACAATTTTTTGATTATTAAAATTTGATGATGAATCATTAATTTCTATAATGGTATAATCTAAATTTTTATTATATGCTAAAGCCCTATTTGCAGGAATTGTCCAGGGTGTTGTTGTCCATATTATTACCTGACTATCTTTAAGAATATCAATTCTAGAACTTTCAACTTTAAACACTACATAAATAGTGTTTGAGGTATGATCCTTATATTCAACTTCGGCGTCTGCTAAAGCAGTTTTTTCAACCGTTGACCATAATACTGGTTTAAAACCTTTATACAAACTTCCTTCTAATAAAAATTTTCCTAGTTCTCTTACGATGCTTGCTTCTGCATCAAAGCTCATTGTTGAATAATAGTTTTCCCAATCTCCAATAACGCCCAGTCTTTTAAATTCCTTTTTATGAACATCAATCCATTTATTTGCAAATTCTCTACATTCTTTTCTAAATTCTGATATTGGTACTTCGTCTTTATTTTTTTTATTTTTTTTATACTGTTCTTCAATTTTCCATTCTATTGGCAATCCATGACAATCCCAACCTGGAACATAATTTGAGTCCTTGCCTTCCATTTGATGGAACCTGGTGATTATATCTTTAAGAATTTTATTTAGAGCTGTTCCCATATGAATATGTCCATTTGCATAAGGGGGGCCATCATGAAGAATAAATTTTTCCTTTCCCTTGCTTTGTTCTCTCAATTGTTTATACAAATTAATTTTATCCCAAAATTCTACTATGTTTGGCTCTTTTTGGGGCAAATTTGCTTTCATTGAAAAAGATGTTTTTGGTAAGTTCAAATTTTCTTTATTCATTATTATTTTTTTAAATCAAATTTTGCTTGTTTTAAATCCTTCTTTATCTGTTTAATTAAACTTTGTTGATCATTAAATTTTTTTTCTCTTCTTATAAAATTGTAAAAACTAACATTTAAAGATTTGTTATAAAGATTGCCACTAAAATTAAATAAATTAACCTCTAATAATATTTTTTTTTCTCCAAAAGTTGGTCTATATCCTAAATTAGCTATTCCTTTGAAAATTTTATTACTATTATTAACTTTTACTCTAACTGAATAAACGCCAGGTTTCGCTATTACATAATTTTTTATATCAATATTACATGTTGGAACTCCCAATTTTTTTCCAATTCTTCTACCTTTTTGTACAACTCCAATAAT
>Ga0187833_10007200_pt1 | contig 10105 bp, 9 predicted proteins | sample ETNtaG_37_FD_167968 | JGI IMG/M metagenome (GOLD analysis project Ga0187833, IMG submission 167968) | Marine microbial and viral communities from oxygen minimum zone, Eastern Pacific Ocean - ETNP2014_SV_400_PacBio MetaG (Illumina Assembly) | ecosystem: Environmental > Aquatic > Marine > Hypoxic... | reverse complement strand
CCTTTCATTCATTTATTAAAACATATGCCAAAATAAAGTATAAAATAGTGCATGGTGTTAGAAGCGTAGATGAGTGTTACAACTCCAATGATTACGAAGATGGTGCATATATATCTTGCATATCTAGGCCGAATAGTAGTGATAACCCTAGAAGGGTGACGGATTATCTGCGCAGTTCAGAGATACCTGTAAACACACAAGTTTATATTTGTGGTAACCGAAACATGATCGTAGATGTGCTAGACATACTGCACGCTAAAGGTGTTTCTGGCGACAAAATAATTACCGAAGTATTTTTCTAATTGATTAAATGAAAATAGCAATATCTTACCCACCAATTATCAATGAATATGGCCAAAAGGCTATGGTGTCGCAAAATCGTAACGTTCAGTTCTTTAAAGAGCCAACATACTTGTTGCCGGTTACCTATGCTCAGGCTGCGACTTACCTTAAAGAAATGGGTTACAGTGTTTATTGGGACGATGGTAATGCTCAACTTAAAACTTTTGATGAGTGGTTAGATGATTTGACAAAGGAAGAGCCAGACGTTGTTGTACTGGAGAGTACCACTCCTGTAATGAAGTTTTATTGGAATACAGTAGATAGAATAAAGCAGGAATTGCCTAACTGTATTGTTATTATGACCGGCTACCATTCAATGCGAAAGCCCGAAGAAACTATGAAAATGTGTAATGCTGATATGGTACTAAGGAGTAGTAATGTTGATTTTGCACTCCACAGACTAATACCCTTCATTGCTGAGAATGACAATTGGCGTAGCGATTACCAAGGTGACGGCATGCTCATTCGTCTAGATAACGGAGAATTAAGGTCTACAGGTGACTTTAGACATGTGGAACCATTGGATAGTTCACCCTTAGTTGATCGTGATTTTGTGCAGTGGAAAAATTATGCCTATGAAAATGGCAACTTCCTGCAAACTCCTGGAACATACGCCAGTAGTGTGATTAGGGACTGCATGTTTGGTAAGTGCACGTTTTGTAGATACAACGGTCCTGATTTAACCTTCTCAATGATGTCAGTTGAGCGCAGTTTAGATGAGTATGAAAATCTTATTAATAATTACGGTGTAAAAGAGATATTTGATGACTCTGGTGTCTGGTATAGAGGCAAAGAGGCGAGACAGTTTGCCCAAGGAATTATCGACAGAGGGCTACACAAAAAAGATTGCTACTTTGGCATTAATACACGTTTTGAGTATCTAGATGAAGAGACCATTAAGTTGATGGGGGAAGCAAATTTCCGTTTCGTTTTACTAGGATACGAGGCAGCAGATAACGAGACTCTGCAACGCCTTAACAAGGGTTACCAATTACAACATGTAGAAGACTGCCTAAGATGGTTAACTAAATACGGTCTTCACCCACACCTTACCATTATGGTTGGTTACTATTGGCAAACCCAAGCCCAGCTTGACAAAACGGTATCTGAGGTCAAACGTTTAATGCTACGTGGGCTTGCTAGAACGCTACAGGTCACCCTATGTACTCCTCTTGACTATACTCCATATCATGAGGAATGTATAAAAGAGAGAGTGTTACTGACAGATAACTATGATGACTTTGATATGAGTAAGCTAATTGTCAAAACCCCGATACCGCATGACCAATACTATAAAGCAGTAAGAGAAATGTACTCTATCGCCTTCCATCCAAGATTTATCTTGAGGCAACTAGTATTCTTGACTAGTTTTAAAAAGAGGGATTGGCAGTTTCTATTTACTTATGGCTTAAGAGCTATTCGTAGAGTGCGTCAACATATTTATAATCTGACTCGTCATGAAAATAGCACAACTACTAAAGAATTTTTCTAGAGAATAATTAGTTTAATGCCAAAATTTTCCATCATTATTCCTGTCAAATCAATTAACGATTATGTAAGAGAAACTGTGCCTTATATACAAGCATTAACGGTGCATGAATGGGAACTTTTCATTATTCCTAATAATGTTGAAAAAAGTGAATGGATTAATGATGAGAGAATATCGATAATAGAGTCAGGTAGAGTGGGTCCTGCAGATAAACGCGATCTTGGGGCTCAGAAAGCATCAGGCGATGTCCTAGTTTTTTTGGATGATGACTCCTATCCTGAGCCAAATATTCTTGAAGTTGCAAGCGAGTATTTTAACGATCCTAATATAATAGCCGTGGGTGGTCCAGCTGTCACACCACCAACTGATAGTTTTTGGCAAAGAGTATCAGGCGCTGTTTTTTTGAGTAAATACACAGGCGGCTCCCCTGAACGCTATGTATCAGCTGGACAACCAAGAGAAATAGATGATTGGCCTTCGGTAAATTTAATGGTACGTAAGAAGCAATTTATAATAGTGGGTGGATTTGATTGTAAATATTGGCCGGGGGAAGATACGAAACTCTGCTTAAAACTAAAAGAAACTGGTAGGAAGCTAATATATGTGCCTACTATGATTGTTTGGCATCATCGTAGAGCTGGCCTAAAACAACATTTAAAGCAAGTTGGCGCTTATGGTTATCATAGAGGGTTTTTTGCAAAAAAATACCCACAAACATCATTCCGCTTTAAATATTTTATCCCTTTATTATTTGCATCCTTAGTATTTACAACTGTGTCTAGTTACTGGTTTCCAAATATATTTATTTATTTAATCCCTTTATGGCTGGTTTATTTATATATTATCACTATAGGAATAGTAGAAACAATGAAGTTTGAAAATTTCTTTGTTGCATTGCCATTATTTTTTTATGTTCCTTTAACTCATTTTTATTACGGGATTCAATTTATTCGTGGATTTATTAAACAAGATAACTTAGTAAGTAGATTACGTTAATATGAAAAAAAAAGTTTTATTAACTGGTGGCAATGGAATGGTAGGTAGAAATATCCTAAGCCATGATTTGTCTAGTAAATGGAATTTTTTTTCACCAAGTAGTAAAGACTTGGATTTAACCAATTTTGATAAAACAATAAGTTATATACACAGAATAAAGCCTGATATTGTTATTCATGCAGCCGGACGAGTCGGAGGTATACAGGCAAATATAAATCACCCAGTTGATTTTTTAGTAACTAATATTGATATTGGTAGAAATGTTGTTCTGGCAGCTCGTAAGTGCGGAATAAAAAAATTATTAAATCTTGGTAGTTCTTGTATGTATCCTAGAAATATAACAGTTCCATTAAAAGAAGAGATGCTTTTTAGTGGAGAGCTAGAGCCCACCAACGAAGGTTATGCATTAGCAAAAATTTTGGTAGCAAAACTTTGTGATTATGTATCCAAAGAAGATGATAAATTTAAATATAAAACAATGGTGCCATGTAATATTTATGGCCGTTTTGATAAATTTGACTCTAAAAAATCACATTTGATACCTGCAATTATTAGTAAATTACAACTTGCTATTGATCATAATGTTAAAGAGGTTGAAATTTGGGGGGATGGTAAAGCAAGAAGGGAGTTTATGTTTGCAGCTGACTTTGCAGATGCAATTATTTATGCTTTAGAAAATTTCGAAATTATGCCTTTTGTTTTAAATATTGGTATGGGGCAAGATCATTCAATTAAAGATTACTATTTAACTATTGCAAAAATTATGAATTTTCATGGTACTTTTAAACATAATCTTAAAAAACCAATTGGGATGCAACAAAAGCTTGTATCGATAGAGAAACAAATTGATTGGGGGTGGTTGCCAAAAACCACACTAGAGGATGGAGTTAAGGACACATATCATTATTATTTAGATGAGATCAATTATGAGTGCTAAGTTTCCTTTGGCATGTTCATCATGGGACCAGGAAGAATTAAATGCAATGCATAGAGTTATTGATTCAGGAATGTATACCATGGGAGAAAATGTTGTAAATTTTGAACATAATTTTGCAAAATTTGTAAATTCTAAATATTGTGTAATGGTTAACTCTGGCTCATCTGCCAACCTTTTAATGGTTGCATCACTTTTTTATCGAAAAGAATCACCATTAAAGAGAGGAGATGAAGTAATTGTTCCAGCAGTGTCATGGGGAACTAGTTATTATCCTTTATACCAGTATGGCTTAAAATTGCGTTTTGTTGATATTGATCTAGATACATTAAACTTCGATTTAGACCAATTGGAAAGTTCAGTAACAGAAAGAACCAAATTAATTCTAGCTGTAAACCTCTTGGGTAATCCAAATGATTATTCAAGAATAGATAGTATTATTGCAGATCGTAACATAATTGTCATAGAGGATAATTGTGAGTCAATGGGAGCTACTTTTAATAATAAACATACAGGCACATTTGGCTTAATGGGTAGTTTCAGTACATTTTTCAGTCACCATATTTCAACTATGGAGGGAGGGCATATTGTTACTGATAATGAAGAGATTTACCACATTCTTCTTTCGCTTCGTGCACATGGTTGGACTAGAGACCTGCCTATAAAAAATCATATTTGTAATAAAAAAAGTCACAACTCATTTGAAGAGTCTTTTCGTTTCGTTCTGCCAGGTTATAACGTTAGGCCATTAGAAATTGAAGGAGCTATTGGAGTTGAGCAATTGAAGAAGTTACCTAGATTTATTGAAAAGCGTCGAATAAATGGTTTAGAATTTCAGGATTCAATGAAAAATCATCCAGACTTAATGATACAGAAAGAAATAGGCAATAGTAGCTGGTTTGGTTTTAGCTTAGTTATTCGTGAAGAGTCGAAACTTTCTAGAAATGAACTTGTTAATAGGCTAACATCTTTAGGATTTGAGAGCAGACCAATTGTAACTGGTAATTTTTCATCTAGTGAAGTAATGAAGTATTTTGATTATGAAATTCCATTTGATGTAAAAAATGCAGAATATATTGATAAAAACGGAGTGCTTGTTGGAAATCATCACTTTTCAATGGGTGATGCTATAGAAAAGTTATCTAATATTAAATATTAAGATAAATTACTTAAAAAGAGACCATATGAAAAAAAGAGCATTAATTACAGGTGTAACTGGACAAGATGGAGCTTATTTATCCGATTTTTTATTAGAAAAGGGATATGAAGTCCATGGAATAAAAAGAAGAACATCATTATTAAATACAGATAGAATTGACCATATATATCAAGACCCTCATGAGGAAAATCAAAGATTTATTCTTCATCATGGCGATATGACAGATTCATCTAGTCTTTTAAGGATTATTCAGTTAGTTAATCCTGATGAGATATATAATCTTGCAGCACAATCTCATGTTGCGGTTTCATTTGAAGAGCCTGAATATACGGCAAATTCTGATGCTACAGGAGCATTACGAATTCTTGAGGCAATTCGAATATTAGGGTTAGATAAAAGTACAAAATACTATCAAGCTTCCACTTCAGAACTATTTGGTAAAGTTCAAGAGGTTCCACAAAAAGAAACTACACCTTTTTATCCTAGAAGTCCTTATGCAGTTGCTAAGCTTTATGCTTATTGGATTACAGTAAATTATCGTGAGGCTTATGGTTTATTTGCATGCAATGGTATTCTTTTTAATCATGAGTCACCCATAAGAGGAGAGACATTTGTTACTAGAAAAATTACTCGTGCCTTAGCAAGAATTAAATTAGGATTGCAAGATTGCTTATATCTTGGTAATCTAAATGCAAAAAGAGATTGGGGCCATGCTAAAGATTATGTTGAAGCTCAATGGTTGATGCTTCAACAGGATGCCCCTGAAGATTTTGTTATCGCTTCTGGCGAACAGCATTCGGTTAGAGAATTTATTGAAGTTGCTGCAAGCACTTTAGATATGGAAATTATTTGGAAGGGGAAAGGTAAAAATGAAGTAGGAAAATTACGTTCTTCTGGATCCGACTTAAGGACAATTATTAAGGTTGATTCTAAGTATTATAGGCCAACAGAAGTAGATGAGTTATTGGGAGACCCTACTAAAGCAGAAGAGAAACTAGGCTGGAAGTCGAGTACAACGTTTAATGATATTGTAAAAGAGATGGCGATGAGTGATTATAAAGAAGCAGAAAAAGATTTATTAGTCTCATAAAAAAGCTATTAGGTATTTAATTTCAACGAATAACACAGTATCAACACATATCTTTTATGGAATAAAATTTATTTTTAGGAGTGTAAACTTAATATATAGACTAAGATGACAGCAAAAGTTGACCCATATATCACCATAATAATTGTTGCACGTAATGCGATAGAAACTTTACCAGAGTGTTTAACTAGAATACATAGCCAAACATACTGTAAAAGCCTGATTGAAATACTTTTAGTTGATGGCGGCTCGGTTGATGGAACAATTGATTATGCTAAGAAGAAGAATGTAAAGATTATTAATGGAGGTTATCCGCACAATCCAGAGGCTAGGAAATATATTGGAGCAAAGCAGGCTAATGGAGAAATTTTAGTATACCTTGATACAGATAATTTTTTGCCTGATAAAAACTGGTTATCTAGAATGGTATTTCCTTTTACTAGAGCTGATGTTGTTTGTTCTTTTACAAAATGGTATGAAGCTAGCTATTCACTCTCTAATTTTGACAGATATTATGCACTTTTGGGTGGGAATGACCCAGTTGCATATTATTTAGGGAAGCATGACAGGGTCCCACTTAACAGTTGTATACTTCCCTATGGCGCTAAACTTATCCATAAAGAGAAAAATATAGAATATGTTACTTTTTCCCATGATAAGATTCCTACACTTGGAGCTAATGGATTTTTAGTAAAAAAATCGTATTTTGACCAGCTAAATTATAAATTTCCAGAGATGTTTTCTCATATAGATGCACATATAGACTTACTGAAGAAAAATAAAGGCGCATTGTATGCTATTGTTTCCACAACACTTATTCATGCCACTGGAAAAACCTTGTTGTTTAATCTTAAAAAACGCTTGCTGTTTAAGCGTACTTTATCAAACAGCTATAGAAAATATAAAGTATTTGATCCTCAATCTAAGAGGGATGTATTAAGATTAGTTCTTGTTATTATAAGAGGGTTAACCATTGTAGAACCTTTATTGGTTGCATTTTTTAATTTTTATAAGACCCGTCGTATAGAGTGGTTGTTGCATCCAGTTGCTCTTTTTTCAATGGTATGTATTTATGGGTATAGTGTATTGACAAGCATTCAAGATAAAAGATGAATCAATCTATCTTAGTCATAACTCCATTTTTTAGTCCAAATATCGGTGGAGTAGAAACCCATCTTGATGATTTAGTGGATGCCCTAGATAAAAATGGTTATAAGATATATGTACAAACTTATTCCCCAATTACAACAGATGGTGAAGCATGGAAAGCTAAGGAAAAAAAAGGAAAAAATATTTTTATAAGGAGATATTGGTGGTTTGGCAAAGACTTATTCCATAAAATAGAGAGATATCCCTTCATAGATTTCTTATATATAACTCTTTATTTATTAGTTAGAGTTTTTTTCTTTATGTTGTTTAATCATAAGAAAATAGAAATAATTCATGCTCAAGGATTCAATGCAACTTTTATAGGTGTTGTACTAAAGAAGTTTTTTTCATTTAGATTGATAGCTAGTACACACGCCATATATGAATTAGATAAGGGATCTAAAACCGCAAAATTAGTAAAACTAATTTTAGATAAGTGTGATAAAGTTCTATGCTTATCTGACGCATCTAAAGCCGAGCTTGTTGATTTTGGTATGAGTAATACCAAACTAGGTAGATTTAGATACTGGATCGATCTAAATTATTTCAAGTCCATGGATAAGGTATTAACAAGAGGAAAGCATAATTTAAGGAATACATTTACTGTTCTTTTTGTCGGTAGATTAATTGAGAAAAAAGGAATAAATATATTAATAAGTGTGGCAAAAATACTGACAAATATTCAATTTGTTTTTATTGGAACTGGTCCTTTAGAATTGCTGCTAAAAAAAGCAGATGAAAATAATGATAATATCATTTTTTTAGGAAAAAAAGCTAATAAAGAACTTGTTGATTTTTATAACATTGCGGATATATTTTGTATTCCTTCCCAGTATGAAGAGGGGTTTGGCAGAGTAGTCATTGAAGCTATTGCATGTGGAACACCTGTAGTTGGTTCAAATAAAGGTGGCATAAAGGAAGCTCTTAATGATAATACATCAATATTAGTCAATCCAACAGTTATTAATGTTAAAGAATCAATAAACTCACTATACAGTGATAGAGAGCAATTGGCACAACTTGCAGAGAATTGTATTTTGTATAGCAGAAAAAATTTTTCTGAATATAATGTAAATGACATAACTAAGCACTATTAACTTTTATTATGATAGGGAGTCTAAAAAATAAATTTATTAAATATAATTTTCTTTTATCGTTGCTTGTAATTACTCTTAACGTTAATGCTATCTCAGACTCTAATATTGATTTAACATTAATAAAAGATAACGATAATACTTCATCAGTCGAACAATGCATAAAATACGAAAGAATAAATCCTGCAATCTATATAGTGAAAGTGGATTGTGAACATGGTGGTTATATCTTAAGTTTGAAGGAATTGTATAATCCAGGGTGGAGAGTTTACTTTAGGCCTACATTAGAAAAAGATAATAGCAGCGCAATAAATTACTCTTTTATGGAAAGCTATGTAGACGAGGAATTAAAGAGCAATAATAAAATGTATAAAATTCAAAAAAGAATAGCACCTTCTATTGATGGTTCTGTTTTAGTACCTCTTGATTCACATTTTCGTGTTAATAAAATATTTAATGGATGGGCTATAGATAGTAGTTTGATTGAATATTTATTAGCTCAATATAAAATAGATAAGAGTCTTAAAAATAAAAAGTTCACTCTTTATATAATATTTTATAGTGAGATCATTAAACAGTTTTGGCAGAAGATAATGTTTACAATTATTGCGCTTCTTTTGATTATTTTCTTTGCTAAGAAAATAATCAAAAGAATTTATTAAATAGAATTTAATTTTATGAATAAATATCAAATAGGGAATTTAATTTTATGAATAAATATCAAATAGGGAATTTAATTTTATGAAAAAAATATCAAATAGGGAAACAGCCAACTTAATAAAACAAGATGGGGTTTTTATTTTATATAATGATAGCCATACAATAATAGAAAAAGATGTGTCACTTATAGAAGCGTATAAAAAATACAGAACCCTTGAGGATAAATTTGAAAAAAAATTTTTCAATCTTGATCTTGATTACAATATTATTAATAAAGAAATACGTGGAAATAGCAGCAAAATAAAAATTGAGCAATCAAATAAGACCTTGATTTTTTTCTTTGTTTTTTTTGTAGGCATGGTGTTGTATTTAAACTACTCTTTTGATTTTAGAGGTACAGTTAAAGATGCATCATCTGAGTTACAGAATGCAGTAAAAAGCACTATAAGTTCAATGCCATCTACAGTTAAAAACACCCTACTTTATACAAGGAATGGGGAGCCATGGTGTTATCCTTGCGTCCTAGAGGAAGTTATTGATGGAATTAATGCTGGTTCTTCTAGAATGAGCCCTGAAGATATGAAGAGGCTTAAGAGTAAGATCGATGCGCTTAAGAAAAAGTATGATATTTTTGGTAGTAATGAATAATCATAAGTGTCCTATTTGCCTAAGCAATAATACGGTCGACCATTTTTTGACATACGATTATAGGCTACATACTACAAAATCTAGCATATTGCTGAAAAAATGTGGCAATAGTAAGTGTATGCATATTTGGAGTGCTGTTATTCCGACAAAAAAGGAGATTGAATCATTTTATAAGGATGAATTTTATCAACACAGTAAAAAAAGCACAGATTTAATAACTTATTTGAACAGAAAAAGATTTTTTAAGTGTATAAATAATGGAGTAAGAACAAAAGTATTAGATATTGGCGCTGGTGATGGAAGTTTAGTTTCGTTTTTAATAGAAAAAGGGCTTGAAGCTTATGGTCTAGAGCCTTCAAAAGTAGGCAGAAATATTGCAAAAAAAAACTGGAATGTAGATTTAATACCAGGTGACTTATCTGACATTCAGAGTAAGCGTTTTGATGTAATAAACTTATCACATGTTTTAGAGCATGTTATTGACCCGCTTGCTATTTTGGAGAAAATTAATAATTTATTAGATGACAACGGTTGTTTGAGCATCGAG
>Ga0187833_10007197_pt1 | contig 10107 bp, 9 predicted proteins | sample ETNtaG_37_FD_167968 | JGI IMG/M metagenome (GOLD analysis project Ga0187833, IMG submission 167968) | Marine microbial and viral communities from oxygen minimum zone, Eastern Pacific Ocean - ETNP2014_SV_400_PacBio MetaG (Illumina Assembly) | ecosystem: Environmental > Aquatic > Marine > Hypoxic... | reverse complement strand
GCAACTTAGTGAGTTAATTGAAGATTTAGATGAGGTGCCAGTTCCAGCATATGATTTGTTAGATATAAGTTTTTACACATCAAAAGGATCAGCCTACATAATGAGTAGTAGAGGGTGTGTATATAATTGTTCATTTTGCGCCACTAAAACAGTTCATGGGATGGGAATGAGGTATAAAAGTAAGAAAGGATTTTATAAATCAATCGAATACTTGGTGGGGTTGGGGTTTAAAAGAATAAATATTCAAGATGATATGGTTGGTGTACATAAAGATATTTTCTTTGATATGATAGATGTGTTGCATGAATTCAAGGGAAAAGCTAAATATCTATTTCCGAATGGATTAAATATTAAATACAATAACGAAAAAACAATTGATGCTTTTTTAAGTATAGGAATAGAAACATTAATATTCTCCATAGAATCAGGGTCTGAGTACACGATGCAGAATATGGTAAAAAAAGGTGCTGGAGTTGATTTGATAAAAACAAAACGTTTATTTCGTTATATAAGAGAAAAAAACAAGAGTGCATTCGCTAATTTTATTATTGGCTTTCCTTATGAAACAAAAGATTTAATGAATGAAACAATTGATTACATTATGTCTCTTGATATGGATTGGTGTTATATAAATAGCGCATTGCCTATACCTGGAACTAAAATGCTAACCGATTTTGTGGAAATGGGTGTAATTGATGAGAAATATTTTGATTTTGATAACTTAAGGCATGGAAAGCGTACTTTTGACACGCCAGAAATTTTGGCAGAAGATCTGGAGAATCTAGTATATGACGCCAATATAGAGCGTAATTTTTTTAATAATTGTAATTATAGAGATGGACTATATGAAAAAGCCATATCAGTCTGGAACCAGATCATAATTAATCCTTATCCATTCCATATTGTTGGGAAATATTGTAGAGCAATGGCAAAATTAAAGCTTGGAAAAATAGATGAGTATAACGATGATTTGAATGATGCCATTTTTTGGATAGAATCAAATGAAGTGTCTAAGTGGTTATTTGAAAGATATAGAAAAAAAATGCCTGAGCTAGATTTACTCTGGTTGTCTAGGGAATCTCCTGTTGAACAAACAGTAACTAGATGACTATTGTTAATATACGCCCATCCTCAAATATAAATGGATAAGAGTTATAACAATTGGGATAATTTATGCCTAAGGCTCTAATTACAACAGTACCATTCGGCGAAAAAAGTAAAAAAGCATTAGATCTACTCTCACAAAACAACATCGACTATCTTATTAATCCCCTAAACAAAAAACTAACTGAAAATGAGCTGGCTGAAATGGTAACAGATTTTGATGTCATTATAGCTGGGACTGAACCAATTACAAAAAAGGTAATGGACAGTGCGTCTAATCTAAAAATGATCTCAAGGGTTGGTATTGGTTTAGATAGCGTAAATTTACTTGAGGCAGAACAACAGGGAATCACTGTATCCTACACTCCAGATGCCCCTGCCCCAGCAGTTGCTGAATTAACCATTGGTTTAATGCTCACTTTACTTCGTTCAGTACATATATCGAATATAGAGATGCATGATGGTAAATGGCATCGCATTTTTGGCAGAAGACTCTCAGAAACAACCATTGGCATTATTGGAGTGGGGCGTATAGGTAATGGCGTACTGAAACATTTGCAAGGATTTGCACCCACCAAAATACTACTCAACGATACCAAACAAAACCTTAATTTAGATGAAAAAAATAACATTAAATGGGTTGATAAAGAGACCATTTACAAACAGGCAGATATCGTCACTCTGCACGTGCCACTCACTGTACAAACAAAAAATATGGTCAAAAAAGCTCAGTTACTCAGTATGAAAGAGGATGCTATCATCATCAATACCGCACGAGGTGGCATCATTAATGAGCTGGACCTATATGATGTTATGCGTGAAGGCCACTTGAGTGGTGCTGCAATCGATGTCTTCGATCTTGAGCCTTACAATGGAAAATTAAAAGAAATTCAACGCTGTATCCTAACCGCTCACATGGGTTCCATGTCAGTAGATTGCCGAACAAGAATGGAGATAGAAGCAATAGAGGAGGCAGTACGCTTTTTAAAGAATGAACCGTTAGAGAGGGTGGTGCCAGAAGAGGAGTACACCGTGCAGAGGGAGAGCTTATGATAAAAAAAGTTGTTGTAGTTGGTGGCAGTGGTTTTATAGGTTCCCATGTAGCTGACCATCTTAGTGAAGTAGGTTATCAAGTAACTATCTACGATAAAACTCATTCACAATACCTACGAAAAGACCAAGATATGGTTGTGGGGGATGTGCAGGATAGCAACAAGCTCAATCAGGCCATCAAAGGCGCAGATATAGTTTATAATTTTGCTGCTCTGGCAGATCTTAACCAAGCTCTCGAAGAGCCAATCAAAACTGTAAACGTTAACATACTTGGTAACCTCAATGTAATGGAAGCCTGTAATGCACATGGAGTAAAAAGGTTTATCTATGCAAGTACCGTCTATGTCCACAGTCGTGAAGGTGGGTTTTATCGTTGCAGCAAACAGGCATCAGAGAGATATGTGGAGGAGTACCAGAAGATTTATGGGCTTGACTATACAATCCTTCGGTACGGATCACTTTACGGTCCACGTGCAGATGAATCTAACGGGCTCTATCGGGTCATAAAATTAGCCCTGGAGAAAGGGACTATTAAGTATGAGGGCGATGTCGATGCAATGCGTGAATATATCCATGTTGAAGATGCTGCTAGAGCAAGTATCGATGTACTCAATGGAGAGTTTATCAATGAGAGTGTGGTCATAACGGGACAAGAGCCGATGAAAGTGATCGATATGCTCAAGATGCTGGCAGAGATACTGGGGCTACCAGTAGAGTCAGTTGAGTTTGTAGAGGACATTTACGCAGGACACTATGTGAGAACACCATACTCCTACCAGCCAAAACTCGGTAGGAAATATATCCCACCAATACATGTTGATCTGGGGCAGGGGTTGTTACAAGTTATAGATGATATGAAAATTGAATCTTAAATTGTGTCTGTAGAGTATCTAAAGAGTGCTAAAACTATTTTCTGGGACTTCGACGGGGTAATTAAAGATTCTATAATGGTTAAATCAGATGCTTTTGAACAACTTTTTCTACCCTTTGGAGAGGAGGTTGTTGCAAGAGTAAGAGAGCATCACGAAGCAAACTGCGGTATGATTCGGTTTGAAAAACTGCCAATCTATCTCAATTGGGCAGGAGAAGAAGTAACTGCAGGGCTAATTGATGAGTATGCAAGAAAGTTCTCACAACTGGCAAAGCAGAAAGTGATCAATTCAGAGTGGGTTGATGGTATATCGGATTATCTAGAAAGGAACTATAATCGACAGCATTTTTTTTTAATTACCGCAACTCCACAACTTGAGATAGAAAACATAATTGACAAACTATATATATCAAAATACTTTAAGCAGATAATAGGTTCACCCACCAATAAAAAAGATGGTATAAAAAATATAATAGCTAATTATTCAATAAAACCAGAAGAGTCTATAGTAGTTGGTGATTCATTCAGTGATTATGAAGCAGCAGTTTTAAATCAGATGACATTTGTTTTACGTAAAACAAATTTTAATCAAGATTTACAAAACAAATTAAGCTGCTTAATGATAAGTAATTATAAGTAAGAAATGGAGATATTTTAATGGAAAGACACGATAAAGATTTAGTCCAAGTATTAAGTGATGACGGCGTAAATAATGTTGTAATAGGTGATTTAGAGAATGTTTCTACAACCAGTATTGATGAATTAATTAATATGATGGGGACTGGATCATGGGCGGTACGCCTGGTTTATAATGAAAAATTTGGTGGGGTTGTGATTCAGCAACAACCAGGCGAGGGAAATAGACTGCATTATCATCCTGATGCAGACGAGTGTTGGGTAATAATAGGTGGAAAATGGGAGTGGTATATAGAGGGAGAAGGCACAAACATAGTCACAAAAAATGATATTGTTGTAGTGAGAAAGAATGTTAAGCACAAAATAACATGTATAGGAGATGAGCCAGGTATACGCTTCGCTATAACAGCACCAGACGTAAATCATGTATATGCCTGATTAATTATGAAAAAATTGGACTTTTCGGGTAAGCGCGCGCTTGTCATAGGGGGTAGTCGAGGCATTGGGCGTGGCGTTGTTGCTGATCTAGTAGATCTAGGCGCAGAGACATTCTATGTATCAAGAAAACCTAATTCTGAAGAAAAAACAGCTAAATTTGTCGAGGCAGACATTAATAATGAAAATGAAATAATTGATCTTTTCAAAGAGGTTGATCAGGACGGAACAATAGATATCTTAGTTAATACAGCAGCAATTAATTTTTGTAAAAAAATTGATGAAATAAGTGTAGAAGAATGGAAACAAGTAGAGCAAGTAAATTTAAGGGCAGCATTTATTATTTGCCAGCAAGCAGCAATTAGAATGAAAAAACAGAAGTATGGGAAAATAGTGAATGTTTCATCAATCGCTGGTCGACATCGGAGTGTTGTAAGCGGCATACATTATGTCTCCACCAAGGCAGGTCTTATTGGATTAACAAGACAGTTGGCCTATGAGCTTGGCTCATTTAATGTTAATGTTAATGTGGTTTGTCCAAGTCAAACCATGAGCGATATGTTAAGAGAGTCTATGTCGAGAGATGAGATTGATGCACTAGCCAGAAATATTCCACTACAGAGAATAGCAAATATAGATGAGCAGGTTGGGCCAATTTTGTTTCTATGTAGTGATTTATCTTCATATATGACAGGCGCTGTAGTTGATGTTAATGGAGGCCAGATATGACAGTAGATTGTGTGGCTCTTCTATTAGGGCGTGAAGGTTCAAAAGGCTTACCTGGCAAGAATACCATGAAAATTCTAGGAAGACCTATTAGTAACTACTCAATTATGGCAGCAATGAATTCAAAATATGTGTCTGATATTTATCTCACTACAGATGATGATGCAATTAAAAATGACTCTAATAAATTTAATGTAAATATAATTGATAGACCGTCCGAGCTATGTACTGATTCAGCATTGTTTGAAGATGCACTAATACATGGTTATAAGGAAATTATAAAGCGTCGTAACAAGAAACCAGATATGGTGGTAATATTGATGTGTAATGTGGCAACTGTTGACAATATTCTTATCGATAATGCTATTGAGGCATTAATTAATGATAATAATGCTGATTCAGCTGTAACAGTAAGCGTACTGAATATGTATAGTCCTTTGAGGGCAAGAAAGCTGGATAAGAAGGGCTATCTCCAGCCGTTTGTTCCATTCGAGTCCTTTGGTGATCCTGAGACTCTCTCGTGTGATAGAGATAGTCAAGGAAATGTATTCTTTGCAGATATGAGTCACTCAGTTTCACGTTCTAAAACATTAGATGATATTGGTAATGGTCTTTTACCTCAAAAATGGATGGGCAATAATATTCTTCCGGTTTATACTACATATGGATGCGACATTGATTTGTCATGGCAGGTAAGTGTTTCTGAGTGGTGGTTGAAAGATAAAGGTTTTACAGATATATGTACCCCATATGAAAGTAGTATTTAATAACAATAATATAGATATTATTGATTCAACAAAATCAGAAAACAAGAACATCAGTGATTTATGGAGTAATGTAAGAGAAGATTATATTGATTGGCTAAATAATTTTCGACTAAAGAAAGTTGATAATGATAAAACAATAGCTGAGTCGCTAACATGGAAAGGGATGTCTGTTTGGTGGTTAAGTACTCTTTCGGCACGAGACTCAGAACAAGATAACAGGTGGTTGCATCGACTGATGGTGCTCTATTTATGCAAAGAATATGGTACAAAAATTAGTGTTACTACAGATGATAGATTGCTTGTAAGATCAATCCATAGCAATTTCAGTAAGATCAATGTTGATAGTGAAGTTAATGGAGTAAATAATATAAGGAATATGGTTAGGAACTATTTTCCTATGTTATTAAATGGATTACGTCTATTGATTTCTATTGCCAAACATTTAGAAATCTATATTCTTCTTATAGGTCTAGGAGGTAAGCAACTCAGTAAGCCGCTATACACAAAAAAAAATATATGGTTTAGAAGTATCTATCCTGCTAATTGGGTTCAGGATAAAAATGGTGATTGGATGGATAGACATATCAGACATTCTCCAAAGCATGATCAGAAATATGATTTGAAATCTGGCTATTTGATGTATGTAAAAAAATACAATAAAGATAAAGGGATTAGTTTTTTTGAGATTTGGAATCAATTGAGATGTATAAAAGATAAAACAGGTAGGAATGTTTTATTTGTAGAGTCGTACTTGAGCTTGTTTGATATATTAGAATGTTATTATAGTTCCATTAAAGAATTATGGAAAATAAAGCGTTGGATGCGTTTTGACCGTTTTACAGATTATTTTATTATTAATGGAATTGACTTATCTTGTGTATTGCTAGATGAATGGCGCAAAGGTTATTTTTATCAGGTCCAGAACTATAAATTGCATAGTTTAGCAATTGTCAATTTCTTGTCTAATTTTGATAAACCACAAATTGTTGTTACCTATGGAGAATTTTTTGCGCAAAGTAGATATGCATACCATGCTTCTAAGCTGGCAAACCCAGGCTGTAAGTTTGTAGCGATGCAGCATGCAACATTTGTTAAAAACAAAATGTATGGATATTATAGAAAAGATGAATTTGATGGCTTGGATGACGATATTAATTATATCCCTAGGCCAGACTATTATTTAGCTCAAGGTGACCAATACGCATCTATACTAAGGGAATTTTATGATAAAGATAAAACTAATGTAATAGGGTGCTTAAAATATGATGCCTTTAATAGTATAAAGAAAGATTGGGGGAAAATAAGGAGCAGGCTGAAGCTAAAATATGATATTAGCGATGAAAACATCATTGTGTTATCTCCATCAATTGATGATGCGCTTGATATATTTTCAATTATTAAGGGATTAGATAACTTAAAAACTATAAGAATTATGTTGAGTCCGCATCCTGCGACCAATATAAATGATATTAAGATCGTGCATCATCAAATGTGCCCGAATTTAGACATAAAATATATCTCGGATGAACCAACCTATAATTTGTTTACAATTGCAGATTTGGTAGTGTGTGGTTATTCAACGGTTGCGATTGAGGCAGCATATTTTGGTGTGCAATCATTACGAGCACGAGCATTAGGGAGGTTTCCTTTATTTGATGAAGGTAAATTAATTCCATCATTTAGTGATAGTGAATCTTTTATTTTATGGTATCAAAACAGATATCGTAATAATAACAAAGTGTCTAATGATATATTAAAACAGGATCTTGCCTACAACTATTTCTACAAAATAGACAATGGAGTGGCTGATAGGCTATGGAAATTTCTAGAAACAAAAGAAGATTTACTTCTAAATGCTTAATAAATATAAATTGCTAATCGGCGTTTTATTTAAGCTCCCACTTCACTTAATTTACTGGTTTTCATACTACATTCCAAGAAATAATAAAAAATGGGTTTTTTCTGCATGGGAAGGGAAAGGATATAGAGGCAACTCTAGATACTTCTTTGAAAATATTTCAGATAGTCCATGCATAGCCCCAGTCTGGATTACAAAGAATAAGAATTTATTTTATGAAATGCGAAATTCTGTCAACATTAAATATGCGTATAGTATTAAGGGCTTTTATGATTTAGCAACCGCAAGAGTTATTATTTTTTCGCACGGACTTTATGATGTAATACCATATATTACGAGGGGTGCATTGTTAATAAGTGTTGGTCATGCAACCTGTCCAATAAAGAACATGTCATTCACAAAGGAAATTTCAGAGATGAACTTTCTACGCAAATTAAAAATGTTTATTCTTAGTCCATACGATCATGTTAAACCAGCATATGAGATTGTGACATCCCATTACACTAAAAAGTCAACAATGTTTTTGACTGTAGAAAAAGGTAATGAACGTGACAAAGTTGTTCCCTTAGGCTTGCCTAAGTCTGATTATTTGATGGGTGTGCAAAAGTTAGCAACATCTAAAGCAAGATTATTGAAAGATATACTTCATAAGTTAATTCCAAAAATGAGTAATAAAGACAGATTAATTTTGTTTCTTCCTACTTGGCGTAGAGATGAAAGATTTAATATATTTGATTTTGAATACAATAGCACTAAAATAAATAATATGTTGTCTAAAAATAATGCAACTATGCTTATAAATTTTCACCCCTTTGATGAGAGCTTGAGAAATAGTGCAGTAGGTAGTTTAGGAGAAAGAGTAGGCATTATATCTTGTAGTGGTGAAGAGGTCACCAAACTGCTATGTGCAGCTGATTTGTTCATTACTGATTATTCTTCGTTATATTCTGATTATTTATTATTTGATCGACCAATGATTTTTGCAAAGTTTGCACATAACGAATATGTTCGTGAAAGGGAGTTGCAAGTTGATTATGATTCTTTACCAGGTGCAGTCGTCACTGATTGGGTGGAGATGGCGACGGCTGTAAATAAACAGTTGACATCAAATGGGACAGAGTATAAAGATGATAGAAAATTATGGAGAGACCTTATCTATTCTGGGACAGATGACGGTAAATCATGCGAGAGAATTAGTGAGTTTATAAAGAGCGTTCTTTGATAAATGGATATTCTTGATCTTAATTTAATTCAATTATTATTGATAATATCATTATTTGCAATATTACAATCCATAGTGGGTGTCGGACTATTACTGTTTGGGACTCCAACACTATTGTTGTTGGGTTATACATACGAGGTGGTTCTTAGTGTTGTTCTACCAGCATCAATAGTCATATCAGTACTACAAGTGAAGGAAAACTATAGCATTGTTCATGGTAAAAAATATCTGTTTGTATATACTATACCAAGCATTGGTTTGGGCCTATATTATATTCTTGGTCTTCAGGCTTATATAGATATTACATTTATTGTCGGCGTGACATTATTGATAATTGGTTTTATTAGAATTTCAAAAAGATTAAATGATCAGTTAATAATTCTTGTACACAATAATAAAAAGATATATTGTGTAGTGATGGGAGTCGTGCATGGGGTATCTAATATGGGTGGAGGGTTACTGACAGTATACATGTCTACATTAAATCATGAAAAGATTGTTATACGATCCAGTATTGCATATTGGTACTTAATATTTGCGCTAGTTCAATTAGCAGTTTTATATTTATCAGGTTTACTGCTATTATCTGCTGACATATTGTTAGTTATGTCAGTGTCATTTATATCATACTTCGTAGTCGGAAGAGTGGCCTCAATAAAAATAAGCCACAGCAACTACCAATTATTAATTACATTTTTTATATTCATATATGGCGCAAGCTGCATCACACTATAACTAGATATTATATTATGAAAACAAAAATACTTGCAACATTAGGACCTTCTTCATTGAATCAAGATACTGTGCAAGAGCTTGCAAATGAAGGAGTTGGGTTGTTTAGAATTAATTTGTCTCACACCTCGCTAGATGATATTAGAGAGATAATTGAAAAAATTCAAGCATGGACAGATGTGCCTATCTGCTTAGATAGTGAGGGAGCACAAATTAGAAATCAGAATATGGCATCAGAATCAGTATATTTTAAAGAGGGAGGTGTAGTTACTATCCACCACGAACCTAAAGTTGGCGACAGTAATAACATATCTTTTGTACCTGATTATGTTTCAAGACAACTGATGGTAGGTGACTTGATTAGGGTGGACTTTAATTCTGTAACCATGCGTGTTGATGAAGAAAAAGAAGGTTATTTATTAGCAACTGTTATTAAGGGTGGGAGTGTTGGAAGTAATAAAGCGGCAGATGTTGACCGATATATTAATCTGGATGCGGTGACATATAAAGATGTAGAGGCCTTTAAAATTGGATTAAAGATGGGGATAAAAGATTTTTCACTATCATTTACTAATTCATCGGCAGATGTGGCAAGAGTCAGAGAAATCATTGGTGACGATGTAAATTTAATTTCTAAGATTGAGAGTATTGAAGGCGTAAACAATCTTGATGAAATACTGCCTGTAGTTGATCAAATTTTGAT
>Ga0187833_10007196_pt1 | contig 10107 bp, 8 predicted proteins | sample ETNtaG_37_FD_167968 | JGI IMG/M metagenome (GOLD analysis project Ga0187833, IMG submission 167968) | Marine microbial and viral communities from oxygen minimum zone, Eastern Pacific Ocean - ETNP2014_SV_400_PacBio MetaG (Illumina Assembly) | ecosystem: Environmental > Aquatic > Marine > Hypoxic... | reverse complement strand
ATTCGAGCAGCACGCAACGTGGCTGTAATTGGCTCCGAAATTGTCGATGATCTTTTTGGAAGACAAAATCCAATTGGAAAACGCATAAAATTAGGCACGCGTTCGTATGAAGTTATTGGGACATTGGAATCTATTGGAACTCAGTTTTTTCAAAATGCAGATGAATTTGTATTTATTCCTCTTACAACAGCTCGTGCTCAAAATGTACAGAAGTATGTCAATATCATTAGCCTCCAATCAGTCGGAGATTTTGATCTTGCTCAGTCTGACGTAGAGTCTCTTCTGCGAAGAAGGCATGGAATAGTAAACCCTGATGAAGATTCAGATAAAGATGACTTCATGGTACGAACATCGGCTCAAGCAAACGATATACTAGGCGCTGTGTCTATGGGGCTTACGCTCTTTATAACAACAGTTGCTGGTATATCTCTTATTGTTGGGGGTATCGGAATTATGAATATCATGCTGGTCTCTGTTACAGAGCGCACGAGAGAGATAGGACTGCGAAAAGCAATAGGAGCAAAACGTAGAGATATCCTTATTCAGTTTTTAGTTGAGGCCGTATTCATTACCATGGTGGCAGGAATTATAGGAATTATTGGCGGGCTTGGACTCTCCGTTCTTACAGCTGCAATTGCTGATAAGTTTTTGCCAACCTATGACTTTACTATTTCTTATCCTTCAATTGGGGTGGCATTTGCAATGGCATTTGCTGTAGGTCTCGGATTTGGAATCTATCCAGCTCGCAAGGCAGCTCATCTTTCTCCTATGAACGCTCTCCGATACGAATAATGCTTATTGAAGATACAGTACAGGCTTCCTATAGAGCGGTAGTGGCGAATCGTATGCGTTCGGTCCTGACAATGCTCGGTATTATTATTGGAGTAGGATCTGTAGTATTACTCGTTTCAGTTGGACGTAGTTTCGAGCGCTATGTGCTCGACCAAGTTGAATCATTTAGTAGCCACTTGATAGAAATATATCCAACAGGATTTGAAAAGTTTGGACGCAGCCTCGACTCTATGAGTTTCTCTGATTACGAGGCAGTTGAGAGTTTAACTACAGTAGAGAGTGTTGCACCTGTTATCTTTGTTACAGAAAAAGTAGTGTATGGAACAGAGGAAATCTCACCGATGGTATTTGGCACTACCAGTAACTTCTTCGGAAATTATAGTCTTACGTTAGACAGGGGAAGATTGCTTAATGAATCTGACATCAAAGGCGCAAGATCAGTAGCAGTTCTTGGGTATCAAGCAGCAGTTGACCTGTTTGCAGATAGAGATCCTATTGGAGAACGTGTTCGTGTTGGAAAACGGTTTTACACAGTGGTCGGTGTAATGGAAACAATTGGTTCTGCTTTGCTACAGGACTTAGATACACCTGTGTACGTTCCATTTACAACGGCAAAAGCACAAACTGGACAGAAGTATTTAAGTTATATGACAATGAAGGCAACACTAGAAGATGACGAACTAGTCGTAGCAGATATCACCTCTTTGCTGCGACAAAGACATGGAATAGTTAATCCTGATAATGATTACGATAAAGATGATTTTCGTGCGAGATCTGCATCACAAGCAACAGAGATTGTCGGAACAGTAGGACTTGGACTCACAGTGTTTATTGGATTGATCGCAGGAATTTCTCTAATAGTAGGAGGTATTGGAATTATGAATATTATGTTGGTTTCTGTGACAGAGCGCACAAGAGAGATAGGGTTACGAAAGGCATTAGGAGCTACCAGACAAGATATCTTGAGACAATTTCTCATAGAAGCAGTAGCACTGACTATGATAGGAGGTTTGATTGGTATAATTGGTGGAGCAGTAATTGGAGCTGTGCTCGCAGCAGTTGCAAGTAAATTTGTCGGAACTGTACCGTTTGTCCTTTCTTTGCCTGCTCTGCTTGCTGCAGTGATAATGGCGTTGGCCACTGGGCTTATCTTTGGAATTTTCCCAGCAAGAAAAGCAGCTGATTTAAGTCCTATGGAGGCTATCCGCTGGGAAGGATAGGAAAAGTTGTTGTAAAAAATAACAACAGATATCTACTCTATAGCTTGAGAAAACGGATAGATACGCTAAAATCTCGATAATCACATCATCGTGGCTTTTTCAATGGGTCGGTACCGAAGTGGCCAAACGGGTCTGGCTGTAAACCAGATGTCTCTGACTTCGGGGGTTCGAATCCCTCCCGGCCCACCATGGATCCCTTGGCTTAATAAAACGATCGTTATGTGATCGTTCAAGGAGATGCACCATTTCATGAAGAATAATAAATTCTAAGCAATGTTTCGGCTTCTTTGCTAGTTCGAGATTAACCCATATGCGCCGTGATTTTCTTGCACATGTACCCCATCGAGTGTTCATTTTCTTGATACCCCAAAACGATACCTCCACTCCTAGCTTGCTCTCCCACTTATTGATCAGATCGGGGATATCTTTCTTGAGCTCTGCACGATACCACTCCGTAAGGACTTCCTCTCTCTTTGCCAAAGAGCTCTTCGGTCTAACGAAGAGCACAATATGAGTTTGCTTCTGTAGCTTCACTCGTGGGGGAGCATCTTCATAGATCACTTTCAGTATGTATCGCCTCCCGTGAAAGTAATGAGTCTCGCCAGATACGTATTCTCTCTTTGTCTGCCTCTCCTGCCCTGAAAACCCCGCTTTCTGCTTCTTGATCCATGGGATCTTGGAAGTAGCAAATACTCTTATGGCATCATCTTTAAAGCGCATGGGTGCAGCAATGCGAACCCTCCCATTCGGGGGATAGACACCAAGGTGAAGATTCTTGATATCCTTGCGTACGACATCAATTGCAATTCCTCCGACGGTGATCTTCTTAGTACTCATCTTGATTGAAGATTAGTTCAAATATTCTATCCACATCTTTCTCATCATGCAGATGGTTCTTAATTGCGTTTTTTATCTGCCTCTCTTTCATGATGTTACCTCTCCAGTCAGCTTTTCTTGTGTTCGAAATAACAGTATGAAGCTCTCCGGCAAGCTTCTCGTCTTTCTCAAGATTATCATACAAAGCACGCTTTGCTTTCGTATCAAGAGAGTCCGGATAGGACTCGGAATCCTCGGGGTTTCGAACTCTCTTACTGAGTTCCGCAAGTTTCGCTAGATATTGTGCGTAATCCTTTGTCGCCTTCTTCTGTTCTTCAATCAATTCATCAAGAAGTACAGACATCTTCTCGAAATACTTGGGATTCGTAGATGTCTCATCGGTAATGAGACGACGAATATTATTTACGATTGCTTCTGCCATTGCTTCCTTATTACTCCCTATTCGTCGAGGCAGTTTATCTGCAATACCTCCGGGCCCCTCCTTCACAATCAAGTATATGAGGGTCGTGTCATCAAAAGCGGAAATCGATTCGCTCTCCTCCGCACTTATGTACCGGTCAATTAAGTGTCTCATTGCTGGTTCATATGCTTTGAGATCGATGTAGTCGCCACTGGCGAGCTTTATCTCTGAGTGGACATTTTCGTAATGTCGAACGTCTTTTTTGATTTCCTTCCTTTCATCCACTGTATATCCCATTTCATCCATCTCATTTGCGATATTTGCATATGCGCGAATTAGCTTTGTAGCCTGCTTGTAGAGAGCTACACGCTTCGGCTCAGTGGAAACTGACGTACTTAGATGATTGGGCTGCGGTGTATAAGAAGGATGCAAAGGATTCAGAAGATGCAGAGGAGTCAAAGGAGATTTTTACTATCACTCCTAAGAGCTTGGAGAACCAAGATATTCCGTCAGAAATGAGTCAACAGTATTTTCAGCAGATGCAATCGGAGCTTAACGATATGATTCGCATCCGCCCAGATGGAGTGAAGGCGAGGATGCATCTCGCAAAACTCTATACAGCTATACAGGCCTATGACGAAGCAGAAGTTCTGTTAAATGATGCACTCTCTGTGCAGCCGAATAACTTTAAGATTTATCTAGGACTTATGAAGTTACGGATGGAGCAGAGGAGATGGAACGAAGCATTGGCGTATGTCAAAAAGGCAAAACGAGCCGCAGGGTTCTCGGGACTTTCTATCAATCAAGATCTGATTGACCAGATACGCTCTAAGGCAAAATCGGGTATATAAATAAAACCGCCTAGGGACGAACCCTTGGACGATTTTATTTATAGCCAACGGATAAATTAAGTAAACCTAATCAACCGATGACAAGACTAAGTATAGCAAATTTTACAATATTTTTCAATGCTTAATAGAGTATGTAATCGAGATTAGCCCTTTAGTAAGCCAAAAAGATTGAACATAAAACTTGTTCAATAATTACTTTGCCAAAGCCAAAAGTGCAGCTCCTCTGGTGGCTGCATCATCTAAAGTCGCAATGGCGAGCTCCGGCAGTGGGATATTGGGCAGAGACCATTGCTGCATCTCTTTCTCGATCTCACCTAAATGCGGTCTGAGTGCCCTACCTGCACTACCTCCAAAGATAATCAGGGATGGGTCCAGTAATGAGTTAAGGCTCACACACATCCACGCAATCTCTCGAAATACTTCCGGTCGCATAAACGCACAGACTTCTCCTTCCAAGTATTCCTCAGGACGATCCGCTTCTTCACAGCGTTTGCCGAAGGCAGTTCCTGAGAGAAACTGCTCGATATCTCCGCGCTTATCATTTGTTTCAAACGGGGGTTGTCCAGGCTGCAAAAGCATATGACCGATCTCCGCTGCAAAACCATGTGCACCGCGGAAGAGTTCTCCATCAACGACGATGCCTCCACCTACACCTGTTCCCATTGCAATTCCTATGACAACACCTTTGGTTCCATATTTTGAGTGCAACCCTTCTGCAAGAGTAAAAGCGTTTACATCATTATCAATAGTAACTGGCAATCCGCTGTCTGCTGTAAGTTGTGTTTTTAGAGGGATCTCATTCGATTCTGGAATATTCGGTAGTGTAACTACTATGCCTTCCGGTTGGCGCACGAGGCCGGGTACACCAATGCCAATAGCAATTGTGTCATCCGTACGCATCGTGGCTATTGCTTCTTGAAGATCCTTATACACATGTGGCCACGATTGATCGGAGTGTGTGTCGATTTTCGACTGTTCTTCCAGTGCAAAAGTGTGTGCATCGTACCGAGCAAGGTCGATTTTTGTTCCTCCCATATCTACGCCGATGACAGATTGTTTTGAAGTCATTATGTATCGAGGTGGTCTTCTTTTTCGGCAAATTGTAAGACAGTTTCCACGTACGTTGCATGACTCCAGGTGAGAGGCCCCACAGAGACAGGTTCACCGGTAATCGGATGCATCTGCTCTGCCAAAATGCCAGATCGCGATGCATGATCTGCCGTCCATTCCAAAATGGAACGCGCTGCAGAAAGATCATCTTTTGTCTGTGCGACGGCAATAAGCCACTGTGCATACCAGAGCGTGGTAATAAACCATGGGTTTCCGGGAATCTCTTTTGTCGGGCTCACTTTGGAGTGATAGTAGTCGTTGGTATACCGAGCCCATCCACCGATATCAGTTTGCACTGTCAGCATATCCCGCAATTGCTCCATAGTAGAAACGACACGTGGGTCATTGGGTTCTAGTACTCCCAGTTTCCAGATAGCAGCTATGCTCGCATCCGGTGTGAGGTCACGCTCGGTAGTGATGCCGTTCTCCCGCTTTATCATCTTTACGAATCTTCCTGTTTCTTGATCGAAGAGATGGAAGAGGAAGGACTGTTTCATGGTATCTGCAGCACTATGATATTTTTCTGAATGATTGTGATGCCCCAGCATGTGGGCTATTTGTGCAGATGCTTGTAGCCCTGCAATGGCACTGGCTGTCGTATAGGTAAATATACCTTGGTGCTCTTCCCATGGGTCATAGCTTGGTAGAGGTAGACCGCTGTCAGATTCCACAAACTCCATCAAGAATACTGCGGCCTTCTTTACGAATGATTCAAACATCGTCTGCAAGAATTCAAAGTCATGCACTTTTTGGAAATGCTTCCAAATAGCATAGATAACAAGTGCAGTCTCGTCTTCTTGGATAGGAAGTTGCGCTTTTCCATCACGGAACCACGAATGCCATGTCGATCCTACACTTCCATCGGGATTGTATTTGTGAAGCATGTACCCGTCATCTGCTTGATACTTGCAACAGAATTCATAGAAACGCCGGGTGACTTCCAGATATCCTGCTTTATCAAGAGCCAAGGAAACAAATGCGCCATCTCGTGGCCATACATAGGTGTAGGTGTCGCGGTTGAATTCCATAATATCCGCATCTGCTGCAGCTATTAAGCCCCCACCATTATCAGCGTGCAGCCGAATAAGCAGTAGGCTTCGTTTATAGAGATCTATAAGACGCGGTGAGAGAGATCCAAACTTCTGATGATCTTTATTCACCCAGCTCTTCCAGTAGTTGTGACAGTTGCGCTGCATGCGGTTTTGCCCTTCTGTCAGAACGAACTGCTGTAACTTTACAACTTCTTGTATGTTTTTTCCGAGACACATCCACATTGTCACTTCAGTATTCACTTCAGGTTTCACGTAGCAGTGAATGCCGATTGTGGAGTCTACAGATCCTTGGTCGACTGTGGTGTTACTTAGGTTTCCGTCTTCTGCATCTTTCCATGTTCCTTCTTTTCCTTGATATTCAGCTTTTCCAATACTGTAACTGGTAATTCCGCATGCCTTTACCTTCTCTTTGCTATGGAGAATCGATTGATATTCATCAACATCACGTCCGGTAATACATTCAACAGGATCGGTGGTGTTTCCTCCGATAAGGAAGTATCTGCTTTGACGATAGTGAATTACAGAATTGGTATAGGGTTCGTAAAATGCGGTATCTTTTTGCTTATCACCATAAATATGTAAATCATGATTAAAGAACACACGCACCTGTTTTTCTTTTCCATCAATGCTGGTGACGAGGAAGTTGCGTACGAGAATATTGTGAACAGGGTGAACGTAATCATTTGCGATAATTTCAATACCCAGTTCGTCGTTTCTCAGTAGTGAGTGACCGACGAGTGTTTCAGGCTTGTAGTTTGGAGTGATATTCCAGCTAGGGTCAGAAAACCACCTTATACCCTTTCCATCCACCCACACACCGGTCTTGTGAGTATCGCCATATGCGGTATGATCTTCCATACCTACGTGCGGATAGTAGAGATCACGCATCTGGAGATCATTATCGAATGTCGCAAGCATGGAGCCGTTACCAAAGATGAGAGATCTAGGCATTACGCAGAGAGTCGGAAACGTAAATCAGCAAGCGCATGACTATAACGTCGGTATGCTTCGTAGGGGGATTCGTAGGGGCTGAAGTATTTATGCACATCACCATCGCTCCAGTATTTCGTGCACATGTAGTAGAAGTGATCTGAAGTCAGCAGCCTGCGCCACGCTTCTATCAGTTGTGTGTTTCCGGTCATCTTTACCTGATCTTCCAGTGCGTAGATCGATTGGAGTGCGGCATCTTGAATGTGATTGCCGGTCCACGCAGACAAGTCGCGTTCCATATCTGCCCAGGAGATCGTGTCGTGGACATCATATTCGTGAGCGTGCTCTTTGTTCCAATCTGCAATTACCTGTGAAGGTGTGACCGCCTTAATACCTCTCTCTTGCCAAATAGCAGGGAGTGAGTGGAGAAAATCAAAGATACCAGTGTCCTCCCATTGATGCTCTCCAAACGTTTCGTAGTCCATAAAGAGATTAACACTCTGCCCGCCACTGTTGCTCAACCAGTCGGTGAATGTGTTTGCGTCGAGTGGGTATCCCACCCAGGATTTATCAGAAAATCGAAACGCCACATCGTCACTCAGCTTATAGTTCTTGAGAAGCACTGCTATATCGCGTGCCCTTTTTGGCAGAGGGCGATTTTCGCGGATAATTTTTTCTCTGTGTGCAGGAAGACGAAATGTCGATGGCCGAAAAGGATCATTGGGGTTTCTCCCTTGCAGATGCACATCTGCACCTTCTGCAATAATTCCTTTGAAGCCCATAAGGCGGGCGATCTGTGCTATTTCATTGTTGTAAATCAACTCTGTATTGCGGAATACTTTCGGTGTTATGCCAAACAATTCTTCGATAGTGCGCACATGCTTTGTAACTTGTTCACAGTATTCTTCCAACGAGACGACACTCGCGAGTGAGTGGTAGTACGTCTCTGCGAGAAACTCTACTTTCCCGGTCGCTGCAAGGCGTTGAAACGATTCCAAAACATCTTTTCCATACTCTTTGCATTGATCCAGAAATACACCGGAGAGACTGTAGCTAATATGAAACTCCGGGTGCTGCTCTAGCATTTCCAGCATCAGAGCGTTCGCAGGCAGATAGCATTTCTCCGCTACCTTGCGGAATATCTGCTCGTTCTTGTTTCCATCAAAGTAGTCCACGTCACCGTGTCCGATCTCCGTAATACGCAGATCGCGCAGCCGGTAAGGCTGATGTACTTGGAAATAGAAACAGATTCGAGGGTTCATGATTCGCAGTGAATGAGGTCTGTATAGACGGATTGAACGTGTGATGCCTGATGTTGCCAGGTGAGTTTGTTTAGTATACGCGGTGCGTACGATCGCAGCTGATGGGCGAGTGGCTCTTCTCTGAGTATGGTGAGTACGCAATCGGCCATCTTTGCCGTATCCCAAAAATCAACCTGGAAACAATCATCAACGACTTCCGCAGCGCCTGATTGGCGTGAGAGAATTACCGGAGTGCCATGCGATATTGCTTCGAGAGCTACGAGACCAAAGGGTTCTGAAATAGAAGGCATTACAAAACAGTCTGCTTCTGTATACAGTTGCTTTGCCTCCATTGATCCCACCTTGCCTGCAAAGATCACAGAGTCCTGCAAGCCAAACTTGCAGCTTAAGTCTACGAGTTCTTCGAACATGTGTCCGTCTCCTGCCATCACAAAGTTTACTTCAGGTTTTGTCTGATGCACGATAGATGCCATCTCCAAAAATTGCACGGCTCCCTTTTGTGTGACGAGTCTTCCCAGAAAGAGGACGAGTGGGTGTTGCTTCTTTTGTGTACGCTTTAATTCCAGAAGCTCATGTGATGGTGGCATATCAGAAGAACCATTATGTACGACATCGATTTTCTCCGGTGTAATGCCGTAGTGCTCTACCAGGACGTTTTTTGTGTAATTGCTGACGGCGATAATTCTATCTGCTGCATCAAAGCCCATGCGTTCTTTCTGGTAGATATATTCATTGGGAGCGTTGTTTGTTCTGTCGAGTTCTGTAGCATGAATGTGAGCTACCATAGGCACATTGTGATGTGCAGCAGATCTCCTTCCTGCTTCGTAGGTCATCCAGTCATGACAATGGACAACATCTGGATTCAAATCTTCGGTCATCTTTACGCTCATCTCTGTGTAGTTGGAAATTGCTTCACCCAAATCGTTCCCGTAGACATCTTTCTTATTTTTCGGCACCTTGCGAATGTTTGCCTCAAAAGATTCAAACGTGTTGTACGGTTGCAGCATGCTGCAGACCCTCAGCTTCTGTACAAACTCATAAGTAGGAAACCGCACTTCCGCATCGTCTGTTTCCGATTCATGTGGAAGAATCAGTGTCACCTTTACGCCGTTTCCTAAAAGTCCTCGAACAAGACCCTGGCATGCAATACCTAATCCTCCAAGATGAAGTGGGGGATACTCCCAGCCGAACATGAGGCTGTGCATTGACATATATGGGTTTTATGTGTTGATTTTTACCGTGCAATCTCTTGTTCAGAGATCAGATAAGTATAGCAGAACAACACATCTCCAGATAGATGCGTATATGCAAAACTGTGGTGTAGTTCACAGTTGATATTAACTGCTGTGGAGATTTCCGCTATTCAAGGACAATAACTGCATTCATCCCTCCAAGGTCATTTGGACAATACTTCTCTGCATTTTTATCACTCTCCCATATTTCTCCATTTATGACAAATTGATACTCCCTGAATTCAACATTGGAATACTAATTATAGTATGATAAACTACTTATTGTATTATGACAAATAGTGCAAATGCAGGAGTAACTAGTGCACTGAACCAAATTATCATCTAGTTCCACAAAGAGTTTGCGCTGCAAACCTTAAGGCCCACCATTCTTTACTTTGCGCCTCTTTCGTCGTACCCATCC
>Ga0187833_10007195_pt1 | contig 10108 bp, 9 predicted proteins | sample ETNtaG_37_FD_167968 | JGI IMG/M metagenome (GOLD analysis project Ga0187833, IMG submission 167968) | Marine microbial and viral communities from oxygen minimum zone, Eastern Pacific Ocean - ETNP2014_SV_400_PacBio MetaG (Illumina Assembly) | ecosystem: Environmental > Aquatic > Marine > Hypoxic... | reverse complement strand
CAAGTATGTCTTCCGTAAAACCACACTGTTGAATTTTATTCCTATCTACAATTCCGATTAGGTTGTCAAGCTTATAATGTGAGGCTGACATGGCAGCCTCCCATATAGATCCTTCCTGGGTCTCGCCATCTCCCATCATTACAAATACTCTATAATCCTTATTATCGATTTTTGCTCTTAATGCCCTGCCAACGCCAACAGAAAGACCATGCCCTAATGATCCGGCACTCATTTCGATTCCTGGCGTTTTCAGATCAATATGCCCCCATAGACTGCTTCCATTTTTTCTAAAGGTTTGCAGTTCATCTTTGGATATAAAACCTTTCAAATGTAAAACGGTATATAAGCCAAGGCTTGAATGGCCTTTACTCAAAATGAAACGGTCGCGTTCATCATTGTCTGGATTGTTTGAATCAATATTCATGATATCAAAGTACAATGCGGTCATCACATCAATACTGGACAAGGATCCCCCGGGGTGTCCCATGCCTGAATTGACCAGTGTTTCAATAATAATATATCTAGCATAGTTAGCAATATTTTGAAGTTTTTCTATTTTTTCCATAAGCTTTATTATTTATTTTGTTATTGAAGTGGCGGTATGTATCACAGGTAATTTTGCCAATTTTTGTTCAATTAGATAAGTGGCATATTCCCAATCATATGGTTGATTTAAATCAAAACCTTCATAGCTATCGGTAAAAAATGGTGCTATTTTATCACCGGAAATCGAATTTTTATCCAACACATTGCTTGTTTTTGCAATCTCCAAGCTAGCATTTTGGACATAAATCACTGGCAGTGAGCTGAATTGACAGCTGTGCCAGGGTACGCCACTATTACAACCTGCCATTACAGATTCCATAAGGCTATCCTTAACAAACCACATTTTTGCTGGATGTTGCGCACACACTTCTACCGCTCTAATGGAGTCCACATTTTTTAATTTTAAAAACTGATTGAGAGCCCTATTAATTGTCAGGGGCAGTCTAAAGGGACTAGTGGGGCGCAAAATTGAAAAAAGATCGTACTCTTTTCCTCTACCTTTTAGATCATTAAGGGTGTATGTTACCCATTCAATATCAGGTGAATTATCTTCAGCGTATTTGGGGGGTCTTATGACAACATTCGCTCCATAGTGTTCTGCTATTTCTTTATATTTTTCTGAATCAGTAGAAACAATTATTTCGTCAAAAACGCCAGAATTATTTGCGGAAACAATTGAATAAGCAATTAATGGGTGCCCATTTAATATTTTAATATTTTTATTAGGGATACGTTTTGACCCTGAACGAGAAGGGATTAGAGCAACAATTTTTTTCATAGATCAAATTGTAAATAACATAATTTTATTTATGTATTGATTATTTAAGTGCATTATTAAATTCGGGTAAAAATTATATTTTCTGCTATTTCAGATTGAGTGCCTTTTCTCCGAAACTTAGAATGATTGGGGTTTTGATTGAATTTATTTTTTGATGTAAAACCATTTTCCCCAAATATTTTAATTATTGTATTCATTCCAGTCCCCCTCAGATTTTTTTGTTCATTGACTTCAACTAACACTGATTTCATATCTGATTCTTTAAGAGTTTTCAACATGCCATTGATAATTTTTTCTTCAATCCCATCAACATCAATTTTTATATGATTTGGTAATGGTAGTTTGAATAGCTGAATAAAATCATCAAGTCGTGAAGATATTACATAATCAATATCTTTTGGATCAAATGAGTTGCCATGTTCATCAATACTTTGCCCAAGTTGATTGCCAGACGAACTTGCTCTAGTATCTTTTATGAAAAATTTATCTATTAGGTTATCATTAGAAAGACCAACAAGTAACGGTACAACCAAACTCGTACCATTTAATTTTATATTATCGCACATTCTATTGTAGTTTATTGTTAATGGTTCAAAAGCAAATACTTGTAGGGAAGGATTAATTACCGATGAGTATATTGAATATTGCCCAATATTAGCACCTATATCGTAAAACACCTCATTAGACCGAAATGATTTTATCCAATCAATTGTTTCAGGTTCTTTAGTAAAAAATTCCCTACATCGATATTCCTCTAACGATAAAGAATATCCTTTTTTTATAGATGTTGTATCGCAATAAAGTTTAAAATTATCTGATATATTATAAATTTCATTTTTTACCATTTGTTTCATTTCATTTTTTGTTTCTTTTTGACAATTTTCATAATGTGATTCCTTTATAATTCATTAGGATTAATATTCACATAGACATCTTTTAGTTCAGAGTAAATATCAAGAGCCTCTGTGCCAGGCTCTCTTGTCCCGTTACCTGAATACCCAGATCCTCCAAATGGCATATGGGGTTCACTACCATATGTTCCAGCATTGACCACCGCAACGCCAGCCTGCAAATGTTGTATAAAATGATTAGCTCTATCAAAACTTCGTGTGTGTATACAGCCCGTTAATCCATAAGATGATTCATTTGCCAGGTCCAGCGCTTCTTTGTAATTATTTACTCTGTACAAACATGCTATAGGGCCAAAAAGTTCACATTGGGATATTTCTGCCTTAGGATCAACATTCTCAATTAGGGTGGGTTCAAGGTAAAACCCATTTCTATGTTTTCCATCAGTTAGTCTTTTCCCACCAAATAAAATTTTTGCGCCTTCATTCTTGGCCTTTTTTATATAAGACAACATTTTGTTGAGCTGGGTTTCATTAATTAACGGGCCTAAGTCATCATCATTTGTATCACCAACCTTTAATTCTCTTGTTTTTTTGATAAGAGTTTTCACAAATGAATCATAAATACTTTCGAAAACAATGATCCTGCTCCCTGAAGCACAGCGCTGACCAGCATTGCTGAAGGCCGACAGTAAAACCCAATTGGCAGCATTATTTAAATCAGCATCATCACAAACGACCAAAGGATTTTTTCCTCCCAGTTCAAGAGAAACCTTTGCCAAGCGCTCACCAGTTTTTTGCTGAATTAAGCAACCTACTTCTGTTGAACCCGTAAAGCTAATAACGCCTACATCAGGATGCTTAACGAGAGGATCGCCGGCCTCTTCTCCATATCCTTGGACGATATTTAGAACACCTGGGGGAATTCCTGCCTCATGAGCTATTTGTCCAAATGCCCATGCTGTGGCTGGTGTATCTTCCGCTGACTTTAAGACAGCTGTATTTCCACAAACAAGAGCCGGAAACACTTTCCAAACCACATTGGCTATAGGAGTATTAGCGGCAATAATTAGCCCAGCAACACCCACAGGCTGACGAATAGTAGAAGCATATTTGTTAGGCACACCACTGGTGGTAGTTCGACCATAAAGCCTTTGACCTTCACTGGCGTAGAACAGCCCACACTCGACGGCTCCTCCAGTCTCACCCAAGGCATCTTTGATTGATTTTCCGGTTTCCTTGTGTACAATTTCTGCTATATCATTCTTACGCTCGATCATGCTCATGACAATGTCATGGAGAATGAGTCCTCTTTTTACAGGCGGAACTGCGGCCCATTCAGATTGACAATTTTTTGCTGACTCCACAGCGACATTGATATCAGCTTTGTAAGAGCGCGCCACTTTGAACAAGACTGACCCATCGGTAGGATTAACCTTTTCAAATGACCGCCCTTCAAGAGCCTCACACTCTTTACCATTAATCCAATTAGGAATATTATCTGGAGTTTTCATGATCTTCCTCTCACCAAGCGGTCCATCCCCCATCAACAACTAAATTCCCGCCGGTCATATACGAAGATGCATCAGAGACAAGAAAAAGCATGGGTCCCACTCCCTCTTCAGCCTGGGCCATCCTTCCTAGAGGAACATGACCGGTGTATGCATCAAGAAATTCTTCCGGCTGATTATTAAAAATTCCACTTAAAGTAAGTGTATTCACGCGTACACCATCCTTTGCCCAATATGTTGCCAAGTATCTGGTAAGATTAAATATAGCTGATTTAGATACAGAATAAGCGACAGGTTTAAAATAAGTTTTTCCTTCTTTACGGCGAAAATCATATATGTCCTGCCTAGGGGAAACGGTCCCATAAATTGATGAGATATTTACAATAGCTCCATACCTCTGCTTGGCCATTATGCCACCGATAACCTGACAACAAAGGAAAGTTCCCTTCACATTCACATCCATCACCTGATCGAAGGATTCCTCAGGATAAGTTTCAAAGAGTCCAACTTCTTCCGCTGGAGCATCCGGCGGGGAATCCAATGCGGCATTGTTGATGAGAATATCTAAAGTTCCCCAGTTTTCAAACACTTCTCTTGCTGCTTCTTCGATTTGACTCCGATTTGTTACATCGACTTGATGGATCGATACACTACCAGATCGTAACTCTTCCCTAAACCATTTTTCATCTATTTTGGGTTTGTTAACCAAATCAAAAACAGCAACTTTTGCACCCTCCTCAACCAGAGCATGAACATAGCTCATACCCAATTGGCCCATCCCGCCTGTAATAACAGCCACTTTATCTTTTACACTGAATAATTTATTCAACTTCACCCAATCCTTTCTTGGTATCCCATACAATGTCACAGAATTCTCTGACCGCCCCTTCTCCTCCCTTATTCTTTAAGACAATTCGTGCATGCGGTAGAATCTCTTCTACGGCATCAGCAACAACAACAGGAAAGCCAACGTTCTCAAGACAAGAATGATCATTGATGTCGTTGCCTATAAAAGCAACTTGTGACAGATCGACATCTATCTTATCAGAATACTTCTTGAGAGCCTCAAGCTTATTTTCACAGCCTTGGATACAGGGGACTCCTAGTTTTTCGGTTCTGATGGAAACGACAGGGTTTGCTTCCGTAGAAAGTATTACTATTTCGATTCCGAGCGATTTGAGCCTGGCAAGACCCAGCCCATCTCCCCGGTAACAACGCACTGTTTCAATACCGTCTTGGGATACATAGACATGATTGTCTGTAAATACCCCATCGAAATCGAAAGCTATGAGACGGAGTTTATCTATTTCAAGGAAAGGAGTGACTATTTTTTGCTAATTATTCAGGTTTTGATAAATCTTGAAATGAGATGTTCTCGTCCGTCTGTATTGCACGTGTCAAAATTTTCCCGATAATATTTTCCAGCTCATATGGCGGCAATCCGTCATTGGGAGATTTAATAGTTATATCTTGTATTCTTAATTCCCGCCCTTTCTCCAGATCATGCGCCGCAACCAGCTTCTTGCCCATCTTATACAAGGGAGCTGTTTCACTGGAGTGCAGACTTTTGACACCATCTCCAAGTGCTTTTCTCACATTAAGTAAATCACGTATCATTTTTTTTAAGCCTATGGGCTCCAATGAAAACGCATGATCGGTTCCCTTCCACGCATGATTCAATGTAAAATGTTTCTCAAATACTCTTGCTCCAAGTGAATAGGCAACAAGCGACATAGAGATTCCGTTCTGATGATCAGAAAGTCCAACGACTATATCAGGAAATCTCTCATGGTAAGTCCCTATCACACGAAGATTCATTTCATCCGGCTCACAAGGATAGCTCGCTGTACATTGCATAATACACAGCTGTGAATTAATCGGCATGATCGTGTCATAGGCCCTCTGAACATCGTCAATAGTTCCGCCGCCGGTGCTTAGGAAAACGGGCTTTCCCAATTCAGCAATTCTTTTTTGGAGCGGCGTATTTTTTAAATCTCCTGAGGCTATTTTGTATGCAGATAGCTCAATTTCAGAAAGAAAATCGACGCTCGAGAAATCAAAGGGTGTACATATGAAAGCAACCTGTAATTCCTTCGCATACCGCTTGAGCTCCAGATATTCATTTTTTCCGAACTCCAGAAACTCCCTGTGCTCACCGTATGTTTTTCCGTAGCTATTCCGATGATCATACGGTTGATTGTAAAGTGCTTTAACGTAAAGAGCACGATTATCACGCTTTTGGAGCTTGACTGCTTTAGCCCCGCATTCCCGTGCGATACGAAACATTTCCATGCATGTGTCCAGATTCCCCTGGTGGTTGTGACCGATTTCAGCTGTGACGTAACAGTCCGAGTCGTTGCTAACTACAATACCATCTATGATGAGTTCTTTCATTATTCTTTAAGTAAGTATCGAGTATAAGGTTATTTCATCCAAGTCAATAATTAATATATTAATGATTGGTCTTGTTATTGAATACTTAATAAAATCTGTAAAACGAATATAAATTAATTCTCATCTGATCATCTTATAATAAATTATATGATTTTCTAAAGGAAGAGTCTGTAGTTTAATCTTATACACCTTTCAATGGTATGAAAACTGATATTTGCTTTACTGAAAAAATCAGTTGTAATTGATCAGAAACAAAGTCACCTCTATAACAATTGATCCTAGGTTCCCAGGAGACTAGTGGCCTCATCCAAGATGAGGAGATTGGGATTTTTGAAAAGTTTACGGGCAAGGAACAATCACTGGCACTGTGACATCAATGAGATTAGGAGATTTAACTTCCAATGATTTCCATATCAGATATAAAGCAATGATTGCCCCATGAATTTTTCCATCGGGGGAATTTTATATAATGTGAAAACTCTTTACTCCCTAAGATTCTTAACAATGGAATAGCTATTAATGTATCCAGTTTTTTTTGTGGAAGATTATCTGTCGCACTCCTACTTACTCTTAAAACGAACGTCAAAAAATAATTACCTGGTACAAGGCCAATATTTTTATTTAAAGTGAGAGAAACGGTTAACTTCCCCCCTCCTTTCAACATAAAGGGTTTTTTATGCACTATCAGACCAATGGGTTTTTGCATTTTATCCTTTATACTGCCAGTTAAATAAACATTATTAAAATCCATTTTAGATTTCATAGTAACAAAAATTGTTATTTCTTCATCAGAATAGAAAAATTCTCTGTCCGAATCCAAACGAACATCTGTAATTTTTGCAGTTTCTCCTTCTCCCTTTATTCTGTACCCTTCTAAATCCAATAATTGGTTTGAACCGTGTAGATAGTGTGATATAACCGATGTTGCTTTACCTTCCATTTCAATTCTACCTTTTTCAATTATAATTGCTTTTTCACATAGGTTTTCAACACTCGTCATGTTGTGGCTAACAAGTAACACGGTCCTGCCTTCTCCTACACTCACATCCTTCATTTTATCAATTGCTTTTTTCTGGAACTCTGCATCACCAACGGCGAGCACTTCATCAACAATCAGCACATCAGGATCAAGATGCGCCGCTACAGCAAAACCTAGGCGAACATACATTCCTGAGGAATACCTTTTCACAGGGGTATCAATGAACTGCTCAACCCCCGCAAAATCAACAATTTCATCGAAACGCTCATCAATCTCAAATTTCCTGAGCCCCAAAATTGAACCGTTGAGATATATATTCTCGCGTCCCGTCAATTCACCATGAAAACCTGTTCCTACTGCTATAAGACTGGCCACCCGACCATTTATTCTGGCTGTTCCTTTTGTCGGTGAGGAAATGCGGGAGAGAATCTTCAACAGAGTGGTTTTACCGGCCCCGTTTTTACCTATAATTCCCAACCTCTCTCCCTGTTTAACAATCAGATTAATGTCATTAAGTGCCAAAATATGATCTGAAGTTTTTCCACGACGTGACTGATTCCCGCTAAACAGCTTTGAATTTGGATCTTCCTTACCTCGTGCTCTCGCCCACCAACTCTGTAAGTCTTCCCGAAGAGTTCCATAACCGATGAGTCCCAAGCGGTATTCTTTGTAGAGGTGTTCTATTTCAATAACTGTTTTAGACATCTAGACCGTATCTAAAAAATTCTTTTCCACCCTATTAAAAACCAGAACACCAATAAACAGAAAAATAATATTTACTGCAACCCCAATAAGGACATACTCAACCCGCAAACTACTGATACCGAAGAGTATCTGACGAATAGACTCGATGACACCCACCATGGGGTTGATGCTCATAAGCAAACGATACTTCTCGGGAATCACCGAAATGGGATAAACAACTGGGCTAGCATACATCCAAGCCAAAACTAGAAAGCTAAAAACAAAATTTAGATCTCTATACTTAGTGGTAAAGGAGGATAGCAAAACACCAAAACCGATACCAAGAAGGGCACATTGCAGTAAAAGAAGGGGAAATAATATTATCCAGATAGATGGCCTCAGTTCAAACCCGTCCAAAACGAAATAAGCATAGAAGGAGAAAAAAACTATAAACTGAACAGCCATTCTGACCAGACCACTGATAGACTGTGAAACGGGGACGGCCAAGCGGGGGAAATATACTTGGGAAAAGATACCCGAATTTGCAGTAAAGGTGTCTTTGGCACTGGTAAGACAGCTATTAAAATATCCCCAAAACAAATTCCCGGACATATAGAATAAAAAGTGGGGTACACCATCTGTAGAAAGCTTGGCAATTTTTCCGAAAATGAGAGTATTTATGAGAGTTCCAAGTATAGGAGTAATGGCAAAATAAAGCGGACCTAGGATTGTCTGTTTATACTGGCTAACCAAATCTCTTTGCACAAACAACATGATTAAATCCCTATACCGCCATAGTTCTTTCAGATCTATACTGAACCAGCCGCGATCCGCGGTGATGACCAGATCCCAATCGGCGGTTAATGTTGTATTAGCCACAAATGATCAAGAGGAGGATTATTAAATGCGTCTCTTATGGTAAACTGAACTATTGATTGTTTTTGGTATACCAATCGTACGTAGCCTCGATCCCTTCTTCAAGAACAACACTATGGCGCCAACCCAGTTCGTTGATTCTAGAAACATCCATCAGTTTCCTTGGTGTGCCTTCGGGCATGAATTGATCAAAAACGAGATCGCCAGAAAATCCAACAATCCCACTTATCAGTTCAGCAAGTTCCTTGATACTGATTTCCTCACCTGTCCCCACGTTCAGCAGGGTAATCCCCAATTCGTACAGCGACGAAAAATCCAAACCCATCACAAAAACAGTAGCGCTGGCGATATCATCAACATGGATAAATTCTCTCAATGCCTTTCCCGAACCCCAAACGGTGACCTCTTTTGTACCGCTCACTTTAGCCTCATGAATTTTCCTGATAAGAGCGGATAATGCGTGAGAGGTTTCTAAGTCATAATTGTCGTTAGGACCATAAGCATTGGTTGGCATCAGAGAGAAAAATTGACAGTCGTACTGATGGTAATAACTTTCACACATTTTAATTCCAGCGATTTTGGCAACAGCATACGGTTCGTTAGTGGGCTCAAGTTTGCCACTGAGAAGGTCTTCTTCCTTCATCGGTTGAGAGGCATTCCTCGGATAGATGCAAGAGGAGCCGAGGAAAAGAAGTTTTTTCACGCCGGACTTATAAGCAAAATGAATTAGGTTATTCTGTATCTGCAGGTTTTCGTATATAAACTGTGCACGGTAGGTGTTGTTCGCCTTAATCCCGCCTACTTTTGCAGCCGCAATAAAAATATAATCCGGTTTTGTTGATTCATAAAATTTAATTACACTCCCCTGATCCAGCAAATCCAACTCTTTTCGGTTACGTGTAAGAATATTGCTAAAACCTTCCGATTCTAGTTTTCTGACGATTGCTGATCCAACCATTCCTCTGTGTCCAGCAACAAAAATGTTGGCGTTTTTATCCATCAAAAACCTCTTTCCTCGACTTTTTCCCAATCAGCTCTTGCCATGATGGCAACCAATTCCTCAAACTTGGTTTGTGCGGCCCATCCAAGCTCTTGTTTGGCTTTAGTCGAATCTCCAATTAGGAAATCCACTTCAGTCGGCCGGAAATAGCGTTTGTCAACTTCGACTCGAATATCGCCATTCTTGTCTATTCCCTTTTCATCGATAGCTTCACCCCCCCATTTCAACTCCATATCCAGTTCTCGGAAAGCAAGATCTACAAACTCCCGAACGGTGTGTGACTCCCCCGTTGCCATGACGAAATCATCAGGTCTTTCCTGTTGAAGCATTAGCCACATCCCTTCCACATATTCCGGAGCATAACCCCAGTCCCTTTTGGCTTCCAGGTTTCCTAACATCAACTTTTCTTGAATTCCATATTTAATCCTTGCCGCGGCTCTGGTGATTTTTCTTGAAACAAATGTGGGGCCTCTTCGGGGAGACTCATGGTTA
>Ga0187833_10007191_pt1 | contig 10113 bp, 12 predicted proteins | sample ETNtaG_37_FD_167968 | JGI IMG/M metagenome (GOLD analysis project Ga0187833, IMG submission 167968) | Marine microbial and viral communities from oxygen minimum zone, Eastern Pacific Ocean - ETNP2014_SV_400_PacBio MetaG (Illumina Assembly) | ecosystem: Environmental > Aquatic > Marine > Hypoxic... | reverse complement strand
AAAAATATTGCCTCACTTAGATAAAGTCTCAAAAAAAATAATAACTAGCAATAAGCACAAAATAAAATCTAAATCTTCTAAAAAATTTGATCCTGTAACAAAATACGATATTTATTTAGAAAAAAAAATTAGGAGCGAAATACTAAAAAGCTTCCCTAATCATAATGTTCATGGTGAAGAGATTAAACCAATAAACAATAACAGCGACCATACTTGGATGATCGATCCCATCGATGGAACCAAGGCTTTAATTATTGGTATGCCAACTTGGTCAAATTTATTAGGTTTAGGAATCAATAAAAAACCTTTTGTTGGATTTGCAAATTTTCCCATGCTTAAAAAATGTTATTATAATATTAGCGGAAAATCTTATGTAGTTAGACAAGGAAAAAAAGTTAAAATATCCACTTCTAAAAAAAAATCTTTAAAAAATTCAATATTGGTAACTAATACTTTGCATTCTATAAAAAATATTAAATTACTTAATTTTTTTAAAAAATATAAAAATTTTTTTAAAATAAGCGGTGCTGATGCATATAATTATTGTTTACTTTCAGAAGGAAAAGTTGATGTGGTAATAGAGGCAGGTTTAAAACCTTTTGATATTAAACCTCTAGTTCCAATTATTAAAAACGCAGGAGGAATAGTAAGTAATTGGCATGGGGGTGATGATATTTCTAAAGGGAGTGTAGTTGTTTCATGTAACAAGGTAATACACTCTAAAATTTTAAATTTATTAAGAAGATTTATTTGAGGATTATACCAACGTTTACTAATGGCGTGTAATAAAAAAAAATTGTTTCTATATACAGTTGTACAAGTTTATTTTGCACAATATAAGGCGTTTTTCTTTTAAATGACCAAAACAAGCTTTGACTGTTCAACAATTGAACGTTATAAATGTTCAACAATTGAACAATTTATGGATGATAATCAAGATCACTTCAATACATTAAGGAAAATTCAACATAAACCAAACTCAACACAAAGAGAACTAGCCGAAGAATTGGGTTTTAGTCTTGGTAAGTTAAACTATTGTTTAAAAGCCTTAAAAGCTAAAGGTTTGGTAAAAATTTCAAATTTTAAGAAAAATCCGAATAAAATTAACTATATCTACGTACTTACCCCAAGGGGCATTGCAGAAAAAAGCGAACTTACAATTAATTTTATGAAAAGAAAAATGAAAGAGTATGAGGAACTAAAAAAGGAGATTAATAAATAATATAATGTGGATTGTATTGAAATATAAAAGAAAAGAATATGGTTTGTTAAAGCAGGATTTTAGAAAAATATTAGGGGATTTGCCTTTATTTTTTCGACCTAAGTACGAATATCAAAAATTAGTAAAGAATAAAGTTCAGTTTTTAGAAAAAGATATACTTGATGACTATTTGATTTGTTATCACGAGAAATTTCAAAATATTAATATGCTTACAATTTTAAAAAATTCAAGAGGACTGAAATATTTCTTAGCAGACTCTAAAGCTGATCAGAGGGAAATAATTAATTTTATTGATTATTGCAAAAAAAATCAAGATTTGGACGGTTATATAAAACAAAGTTTTTTTGAATTTCAAAATATGAAAAGAGGAATGTTCTTAAGTGGCCCTTTTACAAACATGATCTTTAATGTGATTGCAAACCAAAGAAATAAGTTAAAAATTTTAATTGGAAAAGTAACAACGACTATAACAAAAAATTCAAATTATTTGTTTCGTCCCGTTTAAGAACTAAACTATTGATGACTAAACAAGTTCAAAATTGTATGAGTCCAAAGTGCGGAGCGTTGGCTAAAAACATATAAATTATGAAAAATAGTCAATTTGGAATTATTCAAGGCCGGATTTTTCCTGAAAGTAAATTAAGATACAACATTTTTCCTAGAAAATGGCGTCATGAACTAATTTTAAGTAAAAAAATTGGATATAATTATATAGAGTTTATACTAGATGAAAAACTTTCTAGAAAAAATCCATTGGTAAACAAAAAAATATCTTCTTTAAAAAAAGCAATAATAAAATCTAAACAAAAAGTTTATTCAGTAAATTTATCATATTTTGTAAGTCATAATTTTTTTAGCAATTATAATAAATCTAAAAAAATTTTAGAAGGTTTAATAAATAATTGTCTAAAATTAAATATTAATCTTGTTGTGATACCTTTGGTTGCAAAAGGACATCTTAATAAAAAAAGGTTATTATTTTTTTTAAAAGAAATATATCAAATAGTAAAAAATAAAAAAATTAGACTTTCAATTGAATTTGTGGACTTCAAATTGGATTTGAAAAATAAATTAAATATTTTTATTAAATATTTTCCAAAAATAGGAATTTGTTATGATACTGGTATTTCTATCGGTGAAAATAAAGACGTTGTTAAAGAAATTAATTATTTGAGTAGAGTAATCAACCATATTCATTTAAAGGATAAAATTAAAAAAAAAAAAATTTTTTATAACACTTACTTAGGCAATGGTCTTTTAGATTTTTATAAACTTAAAGCAACTTTAAATCGTATTAATTATAATAAAAAAATAACATTAGAATGTTTTTATGATAATAATCCCATTCAGGATAGTGTGAAAAACTTAGAGTTTGTAAGAAAAAATTTAATTTATGAACAATAAAAAAAGAAGTGTATTAATTACTGGAGCTGCTGGTTTATTAGGCCCTCAACATGCTGCGGCGCTTATTGAAAAAAATTTTAATGTTGTTTTAATTGATAAGAATTTTGAGAGTTTAAAAAAAGTAAAAAAAAAATTAATAAGTAAATATCAAAAAACAAAAATTATTATCTCTTCAACAGATATAACTAAAGAAAAAAAAATAAAAAAATTAAAAAATTCCTTACAAAAAAAAGGGATAGCTATTGATACTTTGATCAATAATGCAGCAGCGAATCCAAAAATGAGTAATTATAATAATTCTACGAGTGGTATGGTAGAAAATTACAATACGAATTTCCTTATTAAAGAAATAAATGTAGGTATTTTAGGTGCTTTTTTTTGCTGCAAAATATTTGGAAGCGATATGGCTAAAAGAAATTTTGGTGTAATAATAAATATAGGTTCCGATCTTGCTATCAATGCCCCTGATCATTCCGTCTATCATAAAAGTGATAATATCGACAACGTTAGACACTTCAAACCAATAGGATATTCAATTACAAAATTTGGTTTATTGGGTTTAACCAAATACCTTGGTACTTACTGGGCAAGAAAAAATGTAAGATGCAATATGTTAATTCCTGGGGCTGTGGAAAATAAACAGCCAAAATTTTTAATCAAAAATGTTAAAAAACGTATTCCAATGAATAGATGGGCTAAACCTGATGAATATAAAAAGGCTATACAGTTTTTATGTTCTGACTCAAGTGTTTATATGACAGGTCAAACTTTAATTATTGATGGTGGGAGGACCGCTTGGTAAATAACTTTAAATCAAAATATTTAAGTAAATCTAAATTTCCTTATTTTATATCTGAGATTGGAATAAATCATAATGGAAAACTTGCTTTAGCAATTGAGATGATCAAACAATCAAAAAGTGCTGGATTTGATGCTGTAAAATTTCAAAAAAGAGATGCAAAAGATTTGCTAAACTTTAATGTTAAAACAAAAAAACCAATAGGTTATTTAAGCAAATCAAAATTTGATATACCAAAAAAAACTGTAAAATTTGGAAAATGGGTTTATCCAGATACTAGACTTGAATTGTCAAAAAATGACTATAAAAAAATTAAGAATTTTTGTAAAAAAATTAAAATTGACTTGATCATAACTCCTTGGGATGAAAAAAGTACAGATTTTGTATGTCAACTAGGTGTTAAAGTAATTAAAATTGCAAGTATAGACGCCAATAATTTTCATTTTTGTGATTACATTGCTAGAAAAAAAAAACCAACAATCATCAGCACTGGAATGTGCACTTATAAAGAGTTGAAAATTACTGATAAAATATTCAAAAAATATAAAACTCCGCACATGTTTCTACATTGCACTTCGTCTTATCCATCCATGGAAAAAGATAAAAACTTACTCTGTATTCCTAAACTAGAGAAAATATTTAAAACTAATATTGGATTTTCCGGTCATGGACAAGGCTTTGCGGGTTCAATAGGTGCAATTGCCCTAGGAGCGAACGTTATAGAAAAACATTGTACCTTAAATAAAAAAATGGCCGGACCTGACCATTCCGCCTCTCTTGAGTTTAAAGACTTAAAAAAATTAATAGAATTATCAAAAAAAGTAAAAGAGAGTTTAGGATCAGCAAAAAAGAAATTATTAAAATCAGAAAAAGTTTTGCATTCAGTTTTGTCCAGAAGCTTGGTTGCTAGAAAAGATATATCTGCAAATTCTTCCTTAAAAATGAGTGACCTAAAACCAGTTCTAGTTTATGAAGGTAAAGGTTTTCAAACAAATAAACTAAACAAATTATTAAGAAAAAAAGTTAAAAAAAATATAACCAAAGGCCACATTTTTATAAATAAAGATTTAAAGGTTTAATAAAATAATGAAAAAAAACATATGGGCAATAATTCCTGCTCGGTCTGGATCAAAAAGCATAAGAGATAAAAATATTAAACTATTAAATAAAAAACCTTTAATAGCATATACAATCAGAAGCGCTATAAAGAGTAGAGTTTTTAAAAAAATTTGGGTATTAACTGACTCAATTAAATACGCAAAAATAGCTAAAAAATATGGAGCCGAAATCCCATTTATAAGGCCGAAAGAAATTTCAGGTGATTTATCAACCGACGACGAGTTATATGAATTTCTTTTTAAATTTCTTGATAAAAAGGGGATTACACCTCCAGATTTCTTTGCAAATCTGAGCCCAACGATTCCAATTAGATCAAACAATGTAATCAAAAGAGGAGTAGAATATTTTTATAGAAAAAAAAATTTATTTGAAAGCATGCGTACAGTTGCAGAACAGTCACAAACTGCCTATAGAAATTTTAGAATTATCGACGGCAAACTTTGCTCAATAATAAAAAAAGATTTTGACTTAAAAAAATTAATGAAGCCTAGACAATTATATCCAAAAACATATATTGCATGGGGAGGCGTTGACATAATTAGCACAAAATCATTTTTGAAAAACAAAACTGTACATAGCAAAAATGTTCTTCCATTTGTTGCGGATCAATTATATGTGGATATAGATCATAAAAGAGATTTTGAATATGCAGAATTTTTAATAAAAAAACTAGGGTCTAAATTATGAAAAATATCATTGAAGAACATTTTAATCAAAGTTCATTAACTATTAACTCTTTAAAAAAACATAAAAAAAAAATATTAGAAATTGTAAATTTAATTGTTAACTGTAAGAAAAAAAAGAAAAAGGTTTTAGTGGCTGGAAATGGTGGCTCATGTGCAGATGCAGAACATTTTACTGGTGAATTAATTTGTACATTTAGTGCAAAAAATAGAGATTCAATTTCAGCAATATCATTGGCAAATCATCCATCAGCTATTACGGCATGGTCAAATGATTTTAGTTTTGACACTTTTTATAAAAGACAAGTCGAATCTAATGGTGAAAAGGGAGATCTTTTAGTCTTGTTATCTACTGGCGGAGGTAATAGGAAAAAAAATGCATCAATGAATTTGGTCTATGCTGCACAACTTGCAAAGAAAAAAGGTTTGAAAGTCATTTCTTTAATTGGAAAATCTGGTGGAATTTTAAAAAAAATTTCGCATATTAATATACATGTTCAAAGCTTTAATACCGCATACGTTCAAGAGGCTCACATGTCTGTTTTACACTGTATTTGTGTTTGCTTAGATAGATTGCTACTGAAAAAAAATAATGAAAAAAAGAAATATTAAGATTTTTATTGACGGCGCACAGTTAAGCGAGATAAAAAATTTTGAAAAATATGACGGATTTACTTTTAATCCATCACTTTTTCGAAAACTTGGCGCTAAAGATTATCTTGAGTTTACAAAAGAAATAATAAAAGAAACAAAAGATAAACCATTATCAATAGAGGTTATTGCTGATGATGAGGATTCATGTTTTAAACAAGCAAAAATTATAAGTAAATTAAATAATAATATTTTTGTTAAGATTCCTATTACATACACTAATGGAAAAACTACAAAAAATTTGATTAAAAAATTAGTTAGCGAAGGTATTAAATTAAACATAACCGCCATATTTACATTAAATCAAATTAAGGAAATTATTAGCGAAGTTCAATCTTCAGATCATATTTTATCAATTTTTTCTGGAAGACTATATGATATTGGTTTAGACGCTGGAGAAATTTTTAAAACAATTTCAAATTTTGTTCATAAGAATTCAAAATGTGAAACTTTATGGGCAAGTTGCAGAATGGCCTATGATCTCATAACAGCAGAGAAATCAAATGCTGATATAATAACTATGACTCCAAGTTTAGCTAAAAAAATCAAAAATTTTGGTAAAACCCCTGAAGATTTCTCGCTTGAAACAGTAAAAACTTTTTACAATGATGCTAAAGATTCTGGTTTTAAACTTTAAGTTTTTTTAAAACGATTATTCTACTAAACGAATGATTATAACACGCACACCCTATAGAATTCCTCTTGCCGGTGGAGGTACGGACTTAGATTTTTATTATAAAAAAAGAGGAGGATTACTTATCTCTGCGACTTTCAATCAATTTATTTTCGCTATTCTTTTACGCAGGCAAATAGATAATAAAGTTTTAATTCAAACAACGGATACTCAATTTTCAAGAAACACCGAACAGGTTAAACACCTAATAATAAGGGAAATATTAAAGTTTTTTAAAATTAAAGATAGGTTTCAAGTTGGGACTTTTTCAACTTTACCTACTAGAGCTGGCCTTGGTTCATCAAGTTCTTTGATTGTAGGTATAATTTTTGGTTTGTCTAAAATATTAAAAATTAAATTATCTAAAAAAAAAATTGCTGAAATAGCCTTCTTAATAGAAAGAAAAAAATTAAAATATCAAGGGGGGTGGCAAGATCAAATTATATCGAGTTATGGAGGAATAAATAAAATTAAAATTTCGAAGAATGGTAAGTTTGTTGTACAAAAAATTAATATTAAAAAAAATATATTGAATAAATTGGAAAATAAATTAATTCTCGTATTTACAAAAGAAACCAGAGACTCTACAGGCATAATTAATAGTCAAAAGCTTAACCAAAGAAGAAATGTAAAATATTATGACAAAATAAAGTCTTATGTAACAATAATGGAAACAGCGTTAAAAAAAGGAGATTATAAAAAAATTGGAGAAATATTTCATGAACACTGGAAAATTAAAAAACAATTGTCAAAAAAGATTTCAAATTCAAAATTGGATAAGATTTATTTAAATCTTCTTAAAGAAAAAAGTTTTATCGGGGGTAAACTTATTGGTGCAGGTGGAGGTGGTTTTTATCTTATGGTAACAAAAAATACTGTTTCTTCAATTAAGTACTTAAAATCAAAAAAAATAAATTTTACGAAGCTTAAATTTGTGAAACAAGGTTCCAGTAAAATTATTTAAGTCATGAAAATATTAATGATTGGATTAGGCTCAATAGGCCAAAGACATTTATCAAACTTAAAAAAAGTTTTTAAAAAATCATCTTTTTATGCTTTAAGAAAAATTGGGAAAAAAATAATTATTAAAGAAACTAGAATAATTAAAAAATCCGATCCTATGAAATATTTTAATATTGGAAGGCTTAATAGTTATAAAGAGTCAAAAAAGCTTAAGCCAAATGTTGTTTTTATATGCAATCCTTCTGCATTTCATTATAGAGATGCAAAGTTCTTTGCAAGTATCGGATCGCATTTATTTATCGAAAAACCTCTTATAGCAAATATACCTCAGATAAAAAAAATATCTAACATTTTAAGTAAAAAAAGATCTGTTTCTATGATCGGTTATAATATGAGATTCCATCCTATTATAAGCTTTTTAAAAAAAATCTATAAAAATAAAAAATATGGAAAATTAATTTCAGCAAATTTTAAAAATTTTACTTATGTTCCTTCACATCATCCATATGAAAATTATAGAACTGGTTATGCAGTAAAAAAACAACTTGGCGGAGGAGTTTTAAATTCATTAATTCATGAAGTAGATTTAATCGCATACTTTTTTGGATTACCAAACAGTTTGTTTGTAAATAAATTTAATTCAAAAATTTTAGATATAGATGTTGATGATAATTTAAGCAGTATTATGATTTATAAAAATTTTAAACAAAAATTTTACATAAATCTTAATCTTTCAATGGCTAGTTTAAAAGAAGAAAGAACAGTCAATTTTGTTTATCGAAATTTTACTATTGATTGTAACCTTATTAAAAATATAATTAAAATAACTAATAACAAATCAAAAAAGATAGTTTTTAAAAAACAATTTAATATAAAAAGAAATATTATGTTTTTAAAAGAAGTTAAGTATTTTAAGAATTCAATTTTAAAAACTAAACAAAATTTTTTATCTATAAAAAATAATTTAAATACCATTAAGCTTTATAATATGTTAAAAAATTTTAAAAATTAAATAAGGACAAGCGTTATGCAATGGAATAAAATGAAAAAGTTTTTGTAATAGAGATATTGAAAAAAAATAGGCACAAATACATTTAACATGAAAAAAAATATTTTAATTACAGGATCTAGCAGAGGTATAGGGCTAGCTATAGCTGAAAGGCTTTTATGTGAAGGAAACAATGTTGTTATTAATGGAAGAAATAAAAAAACTTTATTAAAAATAAAAAAAAAAAAAAATTAATTAATTATGTTGCTGGTGACTTTTCTTCTCCAAAACAATCAAAAGTTATTATCAAAAAAACAATAAAAATTTTAGGAAAGCTTGATGTCCTGGTATGTAATATTGGCGAAAGCAAGTCCTGCCAACCTAATCAGGAAACTTATAAAGAGTGGAAAAAAATGTTTGATCAAAATTTTTTTACTGCCTCAAATGCAATTGAGGATTCAAAAAAAGAATTAATTAAATCAAAAGGTTCAATAGTTTGTATTTCTGCAGGAGCGGGCAATAAATTTATTAAAGGTGCACCCATAACATATTCAACCGCGAAAGCCGCTCTAAGTTTTTATGTAAAGAGCCTAGCTTTTTACCTAGGTTCGAAGGGAGTTAATTTGAATGTTATTGCTCCAGGAAATACAATGTTCAAAGGATCAACGTGGGATAAAAAATTAAATACAAATAAATCAAAAGTAAAAAAACTTATTAAAGAAACCGTTCCCTTGAATAGATTTGGAACCACAGACGATATTAGTTACCTTGTAAGTTATTTAATATCAAAAAAAGGAGATTTTATTAACGGATCAATTTTTACTGTTGATGGTGGACAAACTATTTAAGAAAATTTATATAAAATTTTGACTAATGTGGTTTTACTTGAGCGCCTTCAACAAATTGAATAAGATTGAAATCAGGGTCATAACAAAAGCATGTAGACACGGGATCAAATGGCGATTTTAAGGGTGGTGAAAAAAATTTGACCTTATTTTTTTTTAGTCTTTTATAAAGTTTTTCAATATTTGGAACAGTAAAACACATATGTATAATTCCCAGATTAAACATACTCTTAGGTTTCTTTGCTTTCTTTTTTTTTATGTTCAGTAATTGAATAATTTCGACAATTACATTGTCATTTGATTTTACTTTTAGAATGTCTGCTTTAAAATTCATACCAGTCAGCTTATTAGAATAGTCTCCGCTTTCAATCACTCTTGAAACTTTTTTAAGATTGAGCAGTTTATTATAGAAGTTCTCAGATTTTTTTAAATTACTAACTACAATACCAGTGTGCCGATATGATTTGATCATAAATAAAACAGTATTTATAATTAATTAAGTTAATTAAAACTTTGTGTCAAATTATTTACCTTATCCTAATAAATTTTTTTCAGTGCATAAATCAAGCCAATTGAGCTATTAGTACTGGTCAGCTACACGCGTTACCGCGCTTCCACACCCAGCCTATCAACGTAGTGGTCTACTACGGCTCTATGGGAAGAACTAGTTTTGAGGTGAGTTTCCCACTTAGATGCTTTCAGCGGTTATCTCTTCCATACTTAGCTACCCGGCACTGCAGCTGGCGCTACAACCGGTCCACCAGTG
>Ga0187833_10007189_pt1 | contig 10114 bp, 11 predicted proteins | sample ETNtaG_37_FD_167968 | JGI IMG/M metagenome (GOLD analysis project Ga0187833, IMG submission 167968) | Marine microbial and viral communities from oxygen minimum zone, Eastern Pacific Ocean - ETNP2014_SV_400_PacBio MetaG (Illumina Assembly) | ecosystem: Environmental > Aquatic > Marine > Hypoxic... | reverse complement strand
TAGATAAAAAAGGGATCCAAATTACTTGAAAATTTGACTGAAATTTAATGGTCATATGATCTTGTAAGTTCAGAGTATTAGCGCATCTAGGTTTTAATAGGATATTTTCTTGAAAAAGTATGAGAGATTTTACACATCAAGCTTATAAAACTTATCTTGATCTGATAAAGAAAAGTAGTTTAAAGATAATCACATTTAATGAATTACTTTCTTTTTCAGTTTTACCTGATAACTTTTTCATTATTCGCCATGATGTTGATAGGAAACCAATGAAAACTCTAAGTATGGCTAATCTTGAATTTGAAATGGGTATAAAGAGCACGTACTATTTTAGATCCAAATCTCACGTTTTCCAGCCCGAAATAATTGTTTCTATTCAAAGATTAGGACACGATATAGGTTACCATTATGAATGTTTATCTGATTCGCAAGGAAATATAGAGAAAGCAATAGAGGATTTTGAAAGGAATCTTAAAATGCTTAGGTCAATATGTGATGTAAAAACTGTATCGATGCATGGCAGACCATTAAGCCGTTATAATAATCTTAACATGTGGGATGTTAATGGAACACGTAAGCTAATAAAAGATAAATTCGGATTACTTGGGGAAATCAGTCTTGATATTGATTACTCGGATATTGCATATTTAAATGATACTGGCAGAAATTGGACTAGTACAAAAAATAATGTTCGAGATCACGTCAATTCAAATATCTCACTTAACATTCATTCCAGTGATGAATTGGTTAACTATCTGAGTAATCCAAACGGAAAGATTGTCTTCCAAATACACCCTGAAAGATGGAGTGAAAATAAGATTCAATGGCATATTCAATGGTTAATTGATGGGTTCACAAATATAGCTAAAATTATCTTTAACAATAATAAATAAGATCTCCAGAATGAAAATTTGAGTTTAATATGAGTAATAAACAAAAGTTCAACAAAGCTTTTATGACTGCATTTGATATTGAAGAATCAATATTAGGATCTGATTTAAAATATGAATCCATACAAGAGTGGGATTCAATAGGCCATATGCAATTAATTGCAGAACTTGAAGATTCTTTTGAAATCAGTATGGAAATGGATGATATTATTGATTTCAGCTCGTATGAAAAAGGGAAAGAAATTTTGGTGAAGTATAATATTGAATTCTAAATAGTTGTGATATCTATTGAAATTACATTAATTTGTTTTCAAGAAGGATAATTGAGAGATGCCTAGTTTAATTGATAAACCGCGCCTAATGGAAAAATTAAAAAGTTTCCATGATTATGTTCGGAAAAACAATGGTCAAATTGGTACAAAACAAAGGGGAATTGATCTGAATTTCAACAATGCATGTAATTTAACTTGTAAATACTGCTTCACAAATTCACCTGTAGGTGATCATGCGAAAGAAACCTTAGATCTAGATATGGTTGCAAGTATAGCTGACCAAGCTGATGAATTGGGTATATTTGAATTTGATTTGCAGGGAGGAGAACTATTACTAAGACCAGATCTCTTATTTCAGGTTCTTGAAGCTATACAACCAGAGCGTTTTTATCTATATTTGACAACAAACGGATATTTTTTAGATAAAGAGATGGCACAACGCCTTGCTGATGCCAAGGTAGGCCGTGTTTCAGTGAGTATTGATAGTTTTGATGAAAAAACCCATGATGATATTAGAGGACGAAAAGATTCATGGCGTAGGGCTATGGAAGGTCTAAAAAATGTTCAAGAGGTTGGTATAGATCCTTATCTTAACATTACTGTTGGCCATTATAATGCTGATTCGGAGGATATTAACATGCTATGCCAATATTCTGACGATAATAATTATACTACATTACTCAATGTTGCAGTACCATCTGGAATGTGGCTAAAAATTGATAAGATGAAAGAAGTGATTGTTGATGAAAATGATAAGAAAAAGTTAATTGCATTGAGAAAAAAGCATAAAAATATTTTAAGAAATTTGTGGAATCCATTTGATAAAAATTATGAAGGTGTACTTGGCTGTAATACAGTAAATAGAATGTACATTACACCACTTGGTGATGTACTAGTTTGTCCATACGTTCATATTAAGATTGGAAATGTCTATGAACAGTCGCTCAAAGAAATAAGAGATTACGGTTTTAGTATTAAACATTTCAGTGAATATAGTTCGCTATGTCTAGCAGGTGAGAAAACTGAGTTTATACAAAAATATATGAGTATTGATGGCCAGTCAATATTTAATCCGGTAATAGCAAAAGAAATTTTTTCTGAAGAAGACTATGTTGATGGTAAAAACCAAACTCCAATCGGAGTAATAGTTTGAACTTAAAGCAATTATAAGCATTTCATTTGGGATTCTTTAAGAATCCATTGATTTCATTTATTATTATTTTTCGTGTTTTTCAATTTTGTACAATACTATGGGATGTTGGCCAATCGGTGAATTAATATAAAACATAAAACTAAATATAATTAATTGAATATATTCCAAAACCTGACCAATAATAATACGAAATCATATTTATACTCTAAAGGGAATATCTATTCATACAATCAACTTGTCCAGGATGCTGAAAAATTCAGTACACTTGACGATAATCGTTTTCTAATCTTTATTGTAGCAAATAATAGTTATGATTCTTTAGTTGGATATGTGGGTTTGCTACGTGTCAATAAAGTTGTTGCAATGATTAATGATTCAATCCATGAATCAAATTTTTATGATCTTATTGAGCGCTTCAAGCCTCGTTTCATTTATAAACCTTTAAATGTGTTTTCTTTAAAAAAAAATTGGATGAAAAAATTAAAGATCGGTCAATATGAATTATATGAAACATACATTGAAATTGATTATGAAATCAATGATGATCTAGCTTTGCTTTTGATGACTTCAGGAAGTACTGGTAGTCCCGAATTTGTAAAACTATCACACCCAAATATTTATAGTAATACAAAATCAATATGTAAATATCTTCATATTACTGATCATGATAGCGCAATAACTACTTTGCCAGCAAGTTACTCTTATGGAATTTCGATCGTAAATACTCATCTTTTCATGGGTGCATCATTAATATTGACAGATTCATCAATGGTAAATAAAAGTTTTTGGAATTTAATTGAAAAATATAAAATAACAACCTTTGGTGGTGTTCCCTATACCTACAGTATATTAAAAAGGTTGAATTTTGAAAATATTGATTTACCCTCTCTAAGATATATTACGCAAGCTGGTGGGAAACTTAGATCTGGGTTAATTGATTATTACTATAAAGTATGCAGAGATAAACAAATTGACTTTATAGTTATGTATGGTCAAACGGAAGCTTCACCACGTATGTCATATTTGCCGCCAAAAATGTTGAAAAAAAAGAACGGAAGTATAGGAGTGCCTATACCTGGTGGTGAGTTTTATTTAATTAATGATAGAAATCAAATTATAAATGATTCAAATGTAGAAGGTCAACTTGTATATAAGGGTGAAAATGTTGCAATGGGATATGCAAATAACTGCTATGATTTAGCCAGGGGAGATTCTAATAAAGGTGTGTTATTAACTGGGGATATGGCAAAAGTAGATTCTGATGGTTATTATTTTGTAACTGGAAGGAAAAAAAGGTTTTTAAAATTATTTGGAAATCGTGTAAGCCTTGATCAAGTCGAACAAAAAATTAATGAAGCTGGTTATAATTGTGCATGTGTTGGAGTGGATGATTTTATGAAAATTTATACAGATTCGAAATCTAATGTTGAAACTATTATCAAATTTGTTAAAGAATATTTTGATATTAGCAAATCAGGATTTTCGGTTATTTCAATTCAAGAAATCCCCCGAAATCATTCAGGTAAAATACTTTATTCAGAACTGAATAAAAATTAGATATGTTCAAAATAAATGAAATAATGAAAAAACAACCTTTTTCCATACCGGAAAAAGAAAGAGCAAATTTATTTAATAGAGGATTAAGATATTTAAATAGTCATCACTATGAAAATTGTTTAGAATATAAAGCAATTCTTGACGCATTTAATTATGATCAAGATAATAATCATAGTTACGACCAGTTTCCATTTCTACCGGTTCGCCTTTTTAAAGAGTATAATCTTTTAAGCATAAATAAAAATAAAATATTCAAAACTTTGAATTCGTCAGGGACATCTGGAAAGAAGGTATCTAAGATTGCCCTTGATAAAGAAAATGCAAATATTCAGACTAAAGTTTTGACAAAAATTGTTTCAACTGTTCTTGGCAATAAGAGATTACCCATGCTAGTTATCGATTCAAAATCTGTTCTTAAAGATCGAAATAATTTTTCAGCAAGAAGTGCTGGTATTATCGGTTTTTCAATATTTGGTAGAGATGTTACTTATGCTTTAAATGATAATTATGAAATAGACATCGAGAATATAATTGATTTTACCACTAGACATAAAAATGAGAAAATAATTTCTTTTGGTTTCACTTCCATCATTTGGAAGAATTTTATTCAATATATTATTGATAATAAAATTAAATTACCAAAGTTAGATGGAACTATGATTCATGGTGGCGGTTGGAAAAAGCTTTCAGATTTAAAAGTAGATAATTCACTATTTAAAAAAAATGTTTTTGATGTTTCTGGAATTAATAATGTTATTAATTATTATGGAATGGTAGAGCAAACGGGCTCAATATTTCTTGAATGTTCTATGGGATATTTACACACTTCTAATTTTTCAGATATTATCATTCGCAGGAATGATTTTTCCACTTGTAATTTTAATGAAATTGGTCTTGTTCAACTCATTTCATTACTTCCAACAAGCTATCCTGGTCACAACATCATTTCTGAAGATTTGGGTGAAATTATTGGTATTGATGATTGTAAATGTGGAAACTTTGGTAAGTATTTTGTAATTCATGGCCGGGCTGAAAGAGCTGAAATCAGGGGTTGTAGTGATACAGTTGAATAGACTCGATAATTTGAATATAGTTGCTGGGACTGAAAATGTAAACATTGTAACTGATAAACCATTTTGTAGTTCTTCTCTTACTTTTTTACATGAATTATCAAGTATTATACGAAAATCTACTGAAGCAAAACTTTTTCCTGATTTGATGGCATTTTCTTTTTGGTGTCGGAAAGGGAATCTTGAACAATTCAAAAAAGACCAGATTAATTTAGAACGACGACTTGGAAGGGGCCTGGTGTTTCATATTGCACCTTCAAATGTTCCTTTGAATTTTGCTTATTCATATATCTTTGGTTTATTATCAGGTAATGCTAACATAGTAAAAGTACCATCAAGGGAATTTCCACAAAGTGAATTTTTATGCAATACCATAGATGATTTATTGCAAAAGAAAAAATATAAAATTCTTTTTAATAATTCGGCCTTTATTAAGTATGATAAAGAGAATGATATAACTAAATATTTATCTTCAATATGTGATGTGCGAATTGTTTGGGGCGGTGATTCTACTATAAAAAATATTCGACAATTTTCGACTCCAGTTCGATCCATTGATATAGCATTTGCTGATCGATATAGTATTTGTGTAATTGATTTGGAAAAACTGATAAAACTATCTGGAGAAGATTTATTCAAAATTGCTGGATTATTTTATAATGATACATATTTGATGGATCAAAATGCTTGTTCATCACCTCATATGGTAATCTGGCTTGGAAAAAAGAATAAAAGTTTAAGAAATAAATTTTGGAAGATTTTAGAAAAGCATGTAAAAAGAAATTATGAAATGGAGAGTATATCTGTTATAGACAAATACACTAAATTATGTCAGACTGCGATTGATTTAAATACGCCATTTGAATTAATCAATTATGACAATCTTATTTATAGGTTGTCATTAAATGAACTTCCTGAAAATATTCATAAATTTAGAAGTAATTGCGGATACTTTTTTGAATACGAGGTATCTAGTCTTGATGAAATTTCTCATGTAATAAACAAAAAGTATCAGACATTGACATATTTTGGCTTAGATCAAACATTTCTTGTTGATTTTATTGTTAACAACAAATTGCATGGTATAGATAGAGTTGTACCTATAGGTAAAGCCCTGGATATGGACTTAATCTGGGATGGTTTTGAAGTTGTTAATAGTCTGTCTAGAATCATTAACTATAGTTAATAAAAATTGAAAAAACTCCATTTAGATCTCAATGGTATACATGAATATCAACAGAATAGATCTCCTTACTTACTTATTGAAGTTGCGGATGAAATTATACCAGGGAAAAGTGCACGGGGTTACAAAAACTTGAGAATGGATGATTGGTGGTTCGATGTGCATTTTCCTAATGATCCAAATATGCCTGGGGCATTACAAATGGAAGCAATGGTGCAATTGGGAGCATTAATGGTAACAACATTGCCTGGGAATAAGGGTAAAGTTGTGTATCTTACTTCGGCTAATTTAAAATTGATTAAAAAAGTTATCCCAGGTGATCGTTTGGAAATTGAAGCTGAGCTTTTATCATGGAAACGTGGAATGGGGAAATGTTCAGCTTCTGGCTATGTCAAAAAGGAAAAGGTGTGTAGCCTTGATTTTAACATTGTCATGCCGCACATTTTGGCAGAATATCGAGTTTCAAAAAAATAGAGGAGATTTTTTTGCTTAAAGATAAAGTGGCTGTCGTTACAGGCTGTAATCGTGGTATAGGAAAAGAAATAGTAAGAGTATTTGCTGAAAATGGAGCGAATATTTGGGCCTGCGTTAGGAAAGAAAACCAATCTTTCACAAAGTACGTCCTAAATTTAGAAAAAAAACATTCAGTAATTATTAATCCAGTTTATTTTGATCTGAATGATGAAAAACAAATCAAGGCTGGTGTTAAAACAATAAAAAACTCTAAACACCCAGTGAATATTCTTGTTAATAATGCGGGGTTAATATTTACTGCCCTTTTTCAGATGTCTTCGATGGAAAAACTAAAAGAAATGTTTGAGATCAACTATTTTTCACAAATGTTGCTTACCCAGTATATTTCAAGAATGATGATGCGTCAAGAGTCTGGTAGTATTATTAATATATCATCCAGTGCGGCAATTGATGGTAACGAGGGGAGGACAGGTTATGCATCGGCGAAAGCATCAATGATTGCTTCTACAAAGGTATTAGCGAAAGAGCTTGCGCCGTATAATATCCGGGTCAACGCTGTCGCTCCTGGGCTTACCCAAACAGACATGATGGAAAATAGCACACCTGAAGATGCACGGCAGGAAACAATTAACAGGATTTGTTTAAGACGAGTGGGCCAGCCTGAAGAAATTGCAAATTCTGTATTATTTCTTGCCTCTGATCTTTCATCCTATATCACTAGTCAAGTATTAAGGGTAGATGGAGGGATGTAAGAAATAAAAGATCATAAGAAAACAATAAAGAAACTCGAGACTATGGCTAGAAGAATGAGGAGAAAAATTTTAGATATGGCTCTAGCAGCGGGTGCGAGTAGTTCGCATTTTGGTGGCGGTCTTTCCATTGTTGATATTACCGCAACTCTCTATGGAGAAATAATGAATTTGGATCCTAATAATCCGGAATGGGAAGGTCGTGATAGATTCATTTTGAGTAAAGGTCATGGTGTACTTGGATATTACACAGCGCTTGCTGAAGTTGGTTATATACCAGAGGAAGATCTTGAGACATTTGAAAAAAATGACAGTTATCTTTACGGACATCCAGTTATGAATCGTTCTAAAGGTATTGAATTTTCGAACGGTAGCCTTGGTATGGGTTTATCACTTGGAATTGGCGTTGCTTTAGCGGGTAATAGAAAAAAAATGGATTATAAAGTTTATGTATTGTTGGGTGATGGTGAATGCAATGAAGGTTCAGTATGGGAAGCTGCTATGGCAGGCGCCCATTTTAAACTAGACAATCTAATTGCAATTCTGGATAAAAATAACTTTCAACAGACTGGTGCAAACAGTGAGGTTATGAGCGTAGGTGATCTTGTCTCAAAATGGGAAAGTTTTGGCTGGAATGTGTCAGAGATTGACGGTCATAATATTTCTGAAATTCATGATACGTTACTGAATGTCAATAATCAAAAGGGTCCATATGCGATTGTGGCGAACACAATAAAAGGTAAAGGTTTTTCATTTTCAGAGGATAATAATATTTGGCATCATGCTCCATTAAGTTCATCTCAATATGAAGCGGCGTTGGAGGAACTTAATGATGGCAGGTAGCTGTTTCAAATGAAGATTAATAAATCAACAATAAGGATGTGGTCACGTATTGGTTCACGAGCCACGTATGGAATGGCAGCTTTAGCGCTAGGTGAAAAATATGAAGATTTGATAATCCTCACTGGGGACACTTCTACATCGGCAGGTTTGGACCGTTTTAAAAAAAAATATCCGAAGAAATTTCTCGATGTAGGTATTGCGGAACAAAATATGATTGGTATTGCTGCAGGTCTTTCTAGTGAAGGTCTACAGGTTGTAACGTCAACTTTTTCTCCTTTTCAAACGATGCGATGCTGTGAACAGATAAAGGTTAACATTGGTTATATGAATCACAAAATTTGTATGGTAGGTCTTGCTAGTGGTCTGGTTTTAGGTCCGCTCGGGTATACTCACTGCTGTATCGAAGATGTTAGCATTATGAGATCTATTCCGGGTATTACTGTTATTTCTCCCGCAGATTGTGCTGCAACGGTTAAAGCGGCTTTTAAGTCGCTTGAACATGAGAATTCCGTTTATATTCGATTAACAGGAGGAGCACCGAATCCACCAGTCTATAATGATGATTTTGAGTTTACTATTGGGAAAGCTAATGTTTTAAGAGAAGGAAATGATATCTCAATAATTGCATGTGGAACAATGGTGTACAATGCAATTGAAGCGGCAGATTTATTGAAAACTGGTAAGCTTGAAGCAACTGTTATCGATATGCACACCATAAAGCCAATTGATATTAATATTATTGAACAAATTTCAAAATCGACAAATCTTATTGTAACACTTGAGGAGCATAGTATTATTGGTGGTTTAGGAAGTGCTGTCAGTGAATACTTATGTACATTAAAGAATAAACCACCATTACTTGCACTGGGTTTACCTGATGAATATGGTTCTGCTGGAGAATACAAATCATTATTAGAAAAAAGACAATTATTGCCAAATCAAATAGCTAATAACATTGTAAATAGATTTTATTCAATTGACTGATGACAAAAACAAAAAAAAGAAAAAAGTTAGGTTATAATAGTGGTAAAAACATTGTCAAATTTGTTTCTAGATCAAGTAAGGAACATGGGTATAAAGGTCTTGGGGTACTATTTTATATCTTTAAAAGACTATTCAATTATTTTTTTCACCTAATTGCACAATTTATGCCCTATAATGGAATGAGAGTATTTTTTCACAAAATTAGAGGTGTAAATATTAGTTCTGATGTTCAAATAGGTGCTAATGTATGGATAGATGAAGCATTTCCGGACTATGTGTCTATCAAGGGGAATGCGTCACTTTCTATAGGATGCAAAATAATAGCGCACAGTGTTCCTCATCCATTTCATGAAGGAAGATTACCATCTTATGTAGCTCCAGTAATAATAAATGAAGGAGCATTAATAGGAATGTATTCGATAGTTTTGCCGGGGGTTACTATAGGTAAAGGAAGTATTATTAGTGCTGGATCAGTTGTGACAAGTGATGTGTATCCATTTACAATTGTTAGAGGAAACCCAGCTGAATTAATTAGTAAAGTAAGAATGAGACCTGATGATGAAAATTGAACTAGGTACAAAACTTTAATATTTAATAATATAAATAATATTTATATAAAATAGAATATCGACTGAGAGTTGATATTTGAAAATTCTTTTTGATATAGGTCATCCAGCACATGTTCATTTGTTAAAAAATTTAATTAAGTTTTTTAACAATAGTCCACATAAAGTAATAGTTACATCAAGAGAAAAGGATGTTACAAACAAATTATTGAAGCATTACGGGATTAAATATATTTGTATTTCAAAACCTAGAAATAGTATAGGGGGAATGATTATTGAGCTAATTCAAAGGAATATTCGAATTTTCAATTTACATAGAGTAAATAATTTTAATTTGTCAATTGGAGCAACGATGTCAATTGCACATTTATCA
>Ga0187833_10007184_pt1 | contig 10115 bp, 4 predicted proteins | sample ETNtaG_37_FD_167968 | JGI IMG/M metagenome (GOLD analysis project Ga0187833, IMG submission 167968) | Marine microbial and viral communities from oxygen minimum zone, Eastern Pacific Ocean - ETNP2014_SV_400_PacBio MetaG (Illumina Assembly) | ecosystem: Environmental > Aquatic > Marine > Hypoxic... | reverse complement strand
ATTCACCTAACTTTTGTGTGTACTGGCGAAATCTATCTGCATATTTATTCTCTAATCTTCTATCTGGTAATTTTAAGAGTCGTGTTTTTAATTCATTTAGGTCTGGCATACTTTTCACTCCTCATCCAATATTTTCTCAATTTGTCTAAGTTCATCTAATAGCTCATCTTTGGTGCCCCCTTTAACTCCTTCAAGATTCTCCTGATCGCCGAGCTCCTGTTCAATCGAGTCCAAAAATTTCTTGGTCATTTTTAGATCATTACAGACTTCCTTAAGTAAAGTAGGATCAAAACACAATATGTCAATGTCTTTGGAATTACTTGTGATCTCGTCGGCACGATGCACATTAGTACACCATTCCTTCCGGTTATCAGGATTCTGCAGACGTTCTGAGCGCCAAAGTTCTTCAAACTCGGCAGGAGGATACTTTAAATTCTTATTTTCGATTTCAATCACTTCAACAATTTCTTTAATACAAGTGCCCAATTGCTTCTTCAATTCCTCACCACTAAAACCACATTCTTCCAGAATCTCTTTGAGAGTTGCTAAGCACTCTGCGATCTCTTCCTTCTCCTCCTTCAAGGCTTTATGCAAATCAGCATAGGCACTGAGCTTGGCAACGGCACGGAAACGCTCCTCCCAAAAGGTATCACTGATTTTCTGAGACGGGACATCAACATCAAGTTTTTTCTTAAACGTTTTCAATGCATCGAGAATAGGTAATGGATCTATAAAGTCCTTAGGTACAGCTTCACCCTGTCCCACTCCCAATTCACTAATGAGTAACTCCTTGGCTTCATTTCCTTTATTTTCTATATCATAAATAAACATTCCCAGTGAACGTGTGAGAGCCTTAGGCCTATTTTCTTCATCCCATAACTTAGAAAACAACTCTGCGACTTGCTTTTGTGGTTCATTAGGCAAGGCAAAACCTGTTCTGAGGATAGTTGCCAATGCTAATAATTGCGTACCGCATTTCACTGCATCTTGTGTAAGCGAAGTAGGCTTAGGCTCCAAACTCTCTAATATTCTTTGCCGGTTCTCCCTAATCCAACGACATACTCGACGCTTATGCAATTCACCATTGTTAAATTCCCACGATTCCTTTGTACCCTCATAATTGTATCTTACAAGTGCTTCCAGAAGATCTCTTGTTACTTCATCACGATCAAAGTCTAAAAAATACTTCGATGCTTTTCTTGCAATCTGATCTTTAATTCGAATCGGATTAATATTCCTAAAGTTATCTTTTGCAAATTTTACTGGAACCCCTCGATGGTCCTGCCACATTATTGCCTTAACAATCAGGTCCTTGAGATGTGTCCTGAAGTCTGAATCTGAAGTTAATTTTCCCCCGCGTTTCCATTCACCAATTTTAGTCAATAAATCTTTTAATTTGGGATTATCTTTTGGTTCTTGTGGAGAAATTACTTTAGGTTCAGGAATTACTTTGGTATCAGGAGTCGGTTTTGCCGAGAAATCAGGTAGGGAAAAAGGCTCTCTGTAATGTTCTAGACGTCTTGCACATTCATCAACTGTATCGGCATCAAACCAAAACTCTGCAAGGAATTGTGCCATTTCTTTTTTTAATCCACGCGACCATGCAGCACCTCCTAGGAATTTGTTTTCGACTTCTGTCCAATAAGTAAGTGCCTCACGTTTAACTGCAAAATTACCTATATTAGGAAAAGTATGTTGAGAAAACTGAAGGTAGGATTGGTATAAGGCTTTATGCATTACCCAGTCCAAAAGCCCCCGCGGGGTTTTGCGTTGATTTTCTACTTTCAAAGCTTTTAGTAATTTTTGTGGTGCAGTTTTTGAAAAAGGAAACAGACCAATCCTTACTTCGTCTTTCAACTTTACAAATCCAAATATTTTATGGCATTTCTCCACATGTTTACAATTATCGCATTTGCTCCTGGGAATGTCAGAACCAAATACTTTTCTCCTTTCATTGGCCAAGTTCTCAATTTCCTGATCATCGCACCGTAGAGCATTCAGATAGCGCGCAGTAAATTTTGCTACCTCATCGGGATCCTCTGCCCATTTAGTTGCATTTTGACCAATATCAAAATTAAAATCCACACGATCTTGTTCGCTCCTTAGTAAAACTTCCCAACCCTCTTTGGTCATGCCCAGTATAGCAATCATCCGGCATAGACCCTTACCAGCGTTCTGTTCAAATGCCTTAAATAGATCCTTATCTAATCCTCCTGATGCAGCAGTAACATCCTCAATAAAAACAGCAAGTTGCTTTTCATCTTTTTTGAGTTGACGGCGAATCTCTGTAAAAATTTCACCCAACTTTGTACCCTTTATTCCAGTCAATTCTTGCTGAGCATCAATGAGTGCATGATTCAAAACTTTGATGGCCTTTTTTTGAATGACCTCATCCCACGCAAGGTCTATCTGTACGAAATTACGTACCACTAATGAATCTTGTCTATTATTGAGTAAACCTGCAGGTTCCGGTATTAACTCGGAAAGAGTAAAATCAATCTCTTTTTCTCGATCTTCAGGAGTACTGCTCTCAGTCCAACGAGCGATTTTCTTGGCTACTATACCTCCATCTCTTCCTAACCACTTCCTATAACCAGGGGATTGTAGTACGTCACCTAGAAGTTTGATGTTATCTTCTTGCTTATGACCGAAATATTCCCACTTTTCCCTAATCACCAATGCCATTTCCGCGATCAGTATTTCGCGAATTGTTTTATCAGAAAACATGTCAACTGAACTTTTTATACTTTCAGTATACTGGGAAAATTCATCACCCAACTGCTCTACTATCTGTCTTAACGCTGCCTTAAGACTTCCGCCCTCACGTTGGACCATAACAATCTTGAATTGGTTCAACTCCTTTTCTTTTTTCCTGGCAGCATATTCGGCACGCAGATTAATCCATTTGATCAAATGTGATTTGCCTGTTCCTGTGGCTCCCCGCACTACACCCCGAATTTCTCCCTTTTGTGAGAAAATACTTTGAAAAACCTCCTCTTCAGTGACCTGCTTGTCCCTCTTATAATCCATAATTTTCTCGATTGGAGTATGAGTTGCCAAGAATAATGATTCCTTCTCCTTGCCAACCTGAGCAACTATATTGATACACTTTTCGACCTGGTCTTGCTCCCAGCACGGTTGGCCAAGTTGTTTAGGATATTCCATCTTATTCCTTTCCTAGATACTCAATGTTTGTGATGCGGTCATCTTCAATAGATTCATCACGTGATGGTTTGGCTAATTTAATATTCCACCCAGGAGAATCCACCGGGCACTTTAAATTAATGAAGCTGTCCTCATGTAGTTCCACTAGGGCATGGCTCAGACCCAGGGTACATTGTTTATCTGCAACATTGTAGTTACGGTATTTATTTGCCTCAATAAAGATATCACCTCCATCTAATTCAGGACAGACTACTGCCAACTTCTTCATAAAATCATCTCCTGATAGTTTATGTTTTTTCTCAAAAATATAAGGTAGAGAGCGAAACAATCGCTCATAGGGATTCGCTTGAAATTTCTCATTAGAATCATACCACCCCAGACCTAAATAACTAAACCAACGATCCAGGCCCGTGTGTTTTGTTCTATTGAAAGGGTTTTTCTGAGGTTGATTATTAAAAACTTTTTTGTTGAATTCGTTTGCCCAAGCTTCCCTATCATATTTTTCTGAGAGTTCGTAGACATCTGTGTTTAGACCAAGGTAATAGGAGTAAAACAATGCTAAATATGATTCGACATCAAGTTTAGATAAAACCATCCTATCCGTAGTCCTGAGGATATTCTCCTTGGTAGATTTTTTTTTGTCGTAGTCCTTGTTTAGTTTAATGACACTGCTCGATTCTACTGCCAAGCCAAGTTCCTTTGCAGCACTAATGGTATTCTTTGCAGCATCAAACCCACCTCCAGATAAGGAGGTGGGTTGAAGCATTTCATAAATCACATTTCGCTTCCAACCGCTTGAGTCTTTTCCTAAGACATCGAGTAAAACTTCGAGTCTTACTGGTGTAGTAGGTCCATCTGTAAACATGGTTTTATAATCTCCTGTTCTAGTTTATACTATTGTACCATACTTCTGGTGATAACCAAGAATCATAGCCATACCTCATCTTAATGTGACGACCGTTTGGATCATAAGGATTTTGGACGCCACAAAAGAAATGGTTAGAATTATGTTCTAGTGCCTTTTTCAACATGTCTTCATTGTATACCCCAAAGTGTAAAAAAAGTTTAGGACTATCTCTATAACACCTTAGAACTGTATACTCATTAAATGGATCTATCCGGTAGTGATACGAGTATTGGTAGAAGGGTTTTTTTATCAATTCCAGAATCTCCTCAAAATGATTATTAGGACAATAGATATGCAGCGGTTTGAGGCTATGTTTATTAAGGCAGTACTCAATTTTGTCTACAAAGTCAACTTTTTGGGACGGTTGAGTTGGGTCTGGCCAACCTTCAATAATGTTTCCCTTGGGTCTTTCAGGAAAAAACTTGCTTTCTGGCACAAGTAATGATGGACATTCTGCCGGTTCATTACCATTATCCCTACAAAAACAGCACCCGCCACATACTCTTTGACTCGATTCAACTTTATATAGTTCTTTCAAAATCACGCTCACACAAGTCTCAGAAGAAAACAATTTCTCCAGTTGAGTAAATCCTTTATTAAAATGCTCTAGTTCGCGCTGACGATAATCCTGAAGTTTTCTACCAAGTTTTCTTGTGCCAGGAGGAAATCTGACTCTTACTTTAGCCCATTCCTCTGGTTCGTCTTCAGGGTCTTCTGGCGACTCAAAATCCAAGTCCAGAAAATCAATGAAGTTGGCTCTGAACAACTGCAACAAGAGAGACTTGTTCCATATAATATTCTGCGAGTAAGTTCGAGATCCCATTAATTCCAGTCTTTTAACTGATACTGGCAATTTAAAAATATACTCTTCTCCTTGCACCGACTTACAGTTACTGTACATAGCCTCCCAACGCTCTTGGATTATTTGCTCATCACTCATAATTCTTATACCTAAACCTCTTGCAGTCTGTTTATCCATCTCCGTTGGCATTAGAATGCATATTGAACTATATCCATCACGACCACTGCGTCCAACTTCCTGGTAATATCGATCCAGGTTTTCCGGATAACAAGCATGGATCACAGTGCGAACATCTGCTTTATCAACACCAAGACCAAAGGCCGAGGTAGCTACCATCAAGTCGATTTCGTTATTTTTCCAATCTTCTAGCAGCTTTTTGCGTTCACTGTGCCCTGTCTCTCCTGTAAAGCAGCCTATCCTCTGGAATCCTTCTTCATCACGTAATCTTTTATGCAAGTCTTTGGCGTCTTCAGGTTTCGTCTTATACAAGATGGCCGGACGGGGTAACTGACATATTGCATTAAGTAGGTGATCCCACCGCACTTCATCGTCATCGAACTGTCGGCTAAAATATTTCATCTCCGGTCTAAGTCTTTGGCATATAAAATCCTGAACATGATTCTCCTCAGAGAACATCTCACTTAGGCTTTCCCTACACCCAGGTGACATGGTAGCAGAGAAGAGGAAGGTGCGCAGACTGCCACTACTTGCTTCCAGCCATTTCTTTCGAACTGCTGATAGTATTTGAAATTCTACCCTAAACTCAACTCCCCAGGTCTCAATTATGTGCGCTTCATCGACAACTAGGTTTTTAAACCAACCTTCATGGGCAAATCCATCCAGAACTCGGCGAAGTTTGCCTGACACACAAGTTTCCGGAGAGGCAAAAACCAATCGAGACTCTTTCCTCTTTATCTTGTCTATAGTGCTTTCTGGGTCATCATCAGCGGCAAAGGAACAAGGATTAACTCTTCCAGGAAAGTTTTTGAATCTATTGGAAACATTCTGCTTTTGATCCATTGCTAAAGCTACAGTAGGCACCACTACTACGGTTAATCCCTGCGTAAATGTGGGAAGAAGCCAGAAACAAGTGCTTTTTCCACAACCTGTAGGTAAAACAATTATACAAGTTGATCCATCGGGTGAATTTAGAACAGTCCAAACAGCTTCTTTTTGTGCTGGTGATAACCATTCCCCGAAATCAAGTTTCTGCCGTAAATAAGGTTCCCCTGCAAACTTCTCATCATTACGTGCCCGCGGTTGTGGCTCTTCATCCATAGTGACTATCTTTTCTGATAACCATTCTGGAGCATATGGTTTTGCCGACAAATACCCGTCTGTGGTCCATGTTACACCTGTTTTCTTACTCCATTGATCTATTTGTTCAGCCTGCATTGTAGTAGGTTTCACACCAATTTCAGGCATACCAGACCAGCGGACAGCCTGTCGTAAAAGTACAATCTCATCCGGTCCGAGAGTACGGGTTTTACGGTATACCAAGCCGAATTTATCAACAGAATAATCGAGTTTGGGCAATCCTGTGAGGTTCTCGGGTAATAAATCAAAAGATTGCTTAAGATAATCTTTTAATCTTTGTATAGGTTCAGGCATTTAGAATTCCTCCGTTAATGGATAAAAAACCGACGGTATCCAGTTCCAGTTCCCAGGCGGGCGCAGCAGCAGTGCCATCTAAGGCTTTTTTAAGTTTCTTCAAAGTATGAATTTGCTCCTTCCATCCATCAGGTTTTGCAGTCTCAAGCTTTCCGATTTGCTCATCAAGACTATTTAACTCTTCTTTAATTTCTGGCTCAAGTATCTGAGAGTATCGCTTTTGAATATGCGCTTGAGCTGTTCTCTCAGTTTTCCTGAGTCGATCTTTCCAGTCAGAATAGTATCCGTCCAACAATGCTGCTTTTTCCTTTGTAAGATTTTTCCAAATCCTACCCTTATTTTCCTTATTAAATTTCTTTCGTCGTAATCTAAGGAAATCTTCAGATCGCTCACGCTCAGTTACCTCATTTTCTTCATCAACAAAACAGTACAGAGTGGGTTTGGCAAATAAATGGTCCAAGAAATTTTGACCCGCTAACTTACTGCTCGGATTTATTCGGTAAGAGAATTCAAAACCCCTCCATTCTAACGGTTCTGCGAGTTGACATTCAACAGCATAGGTTCGTCCTGTGGGATCAGTAAATAATGATCGGCATACCGAATCAAAGAAATTGTTACCTACGCTGAAAAACTCCAGTTCAGGACAATCTTGAGCAATACCACGACGAAAAGTCCCTTTTCTTTCACTTTTATTGCCAGTCAAATTTAATTTTTCAATGTAGCTAACATTCTCAGGATAAAACTTAATAACACCTTCGGGATAATCCGGATGGTTCCAATTTTTATAACCTCTATTTACTCTGCAGATTAAACTAAAGTATCGAGTGAATGCTTTTTCTAGTCGTAGATCCTGCTTCTTGTTGGATTGTACCTGGAGAAATCTTTCAGCCCTGGAGCGCTCATATGATGCTTCATCCATCTGGTTTTGAGACTCATCCAATGCTCTTTCTTCTTCTACGCGCTCTTTGATTTTCGTTGGCATATCCCACAAGACCTGATTATCTTCGCTAAGGTAGGTACGAATAATGTCCAATTCAATATCCCTTAAGGCAAATTCCAGACCACTGATAGATTGGTTAAAAATTCCCAAACCCTTATCCAAACAGTCAAACCAAGCTTCTTCTTTGCTGTCCTTTGCAATAACTAAGTTGGAAATCACATCCGTACCCTTTTCCCTGCCCAACCGATCTAATCTTCCAATTCGCTGCTCAATTTTAGCAATCTGGAATGGCAGATCATAGTGAATGAGTTCAGAAGCAAACTGGAAATTACGACCTTCACCCCCAGTTTCATCGGATACTAACAACCAAACCCGTGGATTAATCATAAATCTTCTGACTTCTTTCTCTTTTAATTCTTGTTCTCCGATATGGTCAGCATCGAGACCATAACAAAACCGTGCAATAGATCCTTCTTTAAAGTTATCACATAATTGTTTGGTCAGAATAGGAGCCAATCCTGGATATCCTGCAAATAGAATGAATTTGTCTTCGGGTCTGGCACTGTGTTTCTCCTCAAGTAATAAGATCAACTTCTGCAACCTTTTATTATCTGTACCACAATGTTTCTTCCACAACTTTGCAGAGTGTATTAGTTCCTGGAATAATTCACAATCAATATACTCCTTTGCAATACTCCAGAAGTATTTCATTTGATTATCCCACTCAGAATAAGAAACCAAATCATAAATCTCTTCGTATTCCTCTTCTAACGGAACGGTAGGCAAATCCTCCTCACCAAACCTGATAGTTTCCAGCAATGTCGCAGGGTGAGTTGATGCTTGAAACAAATGTCTAGTCAAAGGTAGCAGTATCTCCACTGGCAATTTAGCCTCTTGCATAAACTGCAACAACTTCGTTAGTGATGCGAGAACATTAATCTCAAATTGATCAGGCTCATAAAATACCTCTTTATGACCTCTCTGGATACGTTCAAACTGCTCATCTTCAATAAGTTTTTTCCTGCGGTTACGAAGAATTCGGCGATTAATACGATAGTAATCAGAGATGTAATGGACAATCTTGTGAACATCATCAACAAAGGATTCACTTTTTTTGCGAAGATTATCAATATACTTCTTCAGCACTTGATCATTTCGCAAAACTGGTATCTCCCAAAGTGTCTTAAGTTGCTTAATAACTCTGGAGTGTGATGTTGATTCAACCTCCTGTAGTTCAGATAACCGGCGATTTATGACGCCAATCCTTCCACCAATTTCTTGCTGACGTTCTAATAACTTGCTGAAGTGTTTTTTCTTTGCTGAGTTACTTTGTTTGTATTGTTCAGGTTCTAGCAGAGCAAGTAGATCATAATATTCCTTATCATGACGTTGGGCTGGTAAAGCACTGAGTAATAATAGACCACAATCTTGTAATGAGAGCTTCTTGGTTAATTTATACAATGATCGTGATCGCAACAAATGATGAACCTCATCAACCACCACGAGATCCCATTTACGATCTTTATGACCAATCTTTTTTTCCTTATATGCCAGTAATGCTGTGTGAAAAGGGAGAATAAACTTTTGTGTTTCCTTTTCAGTCAACGAGTCGGTGCCGCTTAGTTCTGGTAGGCAAAATATTTCTCCACAAAATTTAGAGTGCATCTCACTAAACCACTGCTGAGCCAACATTCCGGGACAAATGATTAAGATATTAGCCTCAGGATTACATGCTAAAAGGTTATAAATAATGATTCCTGCTTCAATGGTCTTACCCAGACCCACCTCATCGGCCAATATATATCGTTGTTTGCTGTCAAGAATAACTGTTCCTGCCACGTACGCTTGGTGGGGATGAAGATCAATTCGGCTTGATAAGAGACTTTTGACTCCGGCACCTCGGCGTATTAATTCGTTATGTGCTTGAGCTAATCTTTCCCTCGCTACAAAGAGTGGATAACCCTCCTGCTGTTGTGTGACCACAGCCTCCAGGGGATCACGAGGTTTTTCTCTATTGATTGGGGTCACTTCTGTTTCGGGCAATTTCTCAACTATACCATTCTTATATTCCACTTCGTAGATATGTGGGTTCTGATCATTTCCCCGTTCTTTTTCCGTAATAGTACAGATTTTTTTTCCCGCCTTGCAAATGGTACCAATTGGAAGTAGGCCGTGGTCGTGGGCTTTGTGAATATCTTTTATATCCAACTGAAGTTCCGAAGGGAGGTCAAAGAATCTTACAGTAACCACAAGGTTTATGATTTCCAATATGCGTCCATATCCGTGACCCCGATGCCTCACAATATAACCAATCATTTTATCTTCCTCACGCTCTTTTGCTGTGGCATCGCACGTACTAGCCGTGAAGTTATCGGTTGAAGTTGTTTCCGTTCTGTGATTCGGTTTGAATTCTTTATTTCTTTCTTTTAATAAAGCCAAACTTCTTACCTTTTTCTCAATGGCATTTATCACATCGGGAGAAATGTTTGCATCCAGATTTTTGGCTAATTGTAAGACTTGCTTATCAACAGCACCCTGATAACAGTGCAGATCAGGGTTGTGTGTCATAATTTTCGCAACTTTATACTTAGTTCCGGCAGGAAGGCGCCCAACTAAATCAAGTGTTTCATGTTCAGGATTATATTTCAATTCGAGAATCATGGTTACTCCACTTTATTTTTTACCTTCTA
>Ga0187833_10007175_pt1 | contig 10131 bp, 9 predicted proteins | sample ETNtaG_37_FD_167968 | JGI IMG/M metagenome (GOLD analysis project Ga0187833, IMG submission 167968) | Marine microbial and viral communities from oxygen minimum zone, Eastern Pacific Ocean - ETNP2014_SV_400_PacBio MetaG (Illumina Assembly) | ecosystem: Environmental > Aquatic > Marine > Hypoxic... | reverse complement strand
ATCTTAGCAATAATCAAAAGTTGCAATTTCATATCATTTTAGTTTTTTCATAGTATTCGGTAAGTCTGTAATAATCATTACAAGATAATTCAGAAGGTCTCAAACTTAAATCTATTTTTAATTGTTCCGCAGCTTTTTTGTAGTTATCAAATATTTTTGAAAATGGTTTGTTTATCATTTTTCTTTTGTTTGAGAAAAAAATATGTGTAATTTTTTCCAAGTTTTTAATATTTGAAATTTTGTAATCGTTCTTTATTTTTGGTTCAAAAGCAATTATTTTTGAATCCACATTAGGAATTGGAAAAAAACATTTTTTTGAGATTTTAAATTTTTCAATAACATCTAGTTTAAAATTAGCTAAAATCGTGATCCTACTATATTGTTTTGTGTTACACTTTGCCAAAATTCTATCTGCAACTTCTTTTTGGAACATAAATATTATTTTTTTATAAAAGGGAGGCCATATATTGGTGCTAATAAACTTGGCAAGTATTTGTGTTGAGATATTATATGGAAGATTTCCAAATATAATAGCATCTTCTTTTTTGTGTTTATTCAAATCATAGTTGAGAATATCTTCATTAATTATTTTATAATTTTTTTTAAACCTATATTTTTTACTTAAAATCTCACAAAACCTTTTATCTTTTTCAATTAACAAAATTGTTTTTGGTTTTTTTTGTATAATATAATTGGTTAAATTCCCTGATCCAGGTCCAATTTCAAAAATTCTTCTATCCTTAATAACATCCAATGAAACAATTTTATTAATTACATTTTTATCTACTAAAAAGTTTTGTCCTAATGATTTTTTAAGTCTTAACATTTCTGTTATTGAAAAATTTTATGCATTCCATTAAACTTTTAGGATCAGCTAAATTTTTTTTTATAAGATTTTTTCCTGTACCATGATCAGGAGAAATTCTTATGTAGGGAATTCCAAGAGTAATATTTATTGCATTAAATTTAAACAATAACTTAAAAGGAGATAAAACTTGATCATGATACATGCCTACCAAAACGTTAAACCCTTTTTTTTTAAAGTCTAAAAAAGCAGTGTCAGGAGACAAAGGACCTTCTACCGATACTCTTTTTTTTCTTAACTGTTTAATAGCTGGAATAATAAATTTTCTTTCTTCAGAATTTTTTCGAAATTCATCATTATGGGGATTTAAACCAAGAATACCAATTTTTGGTTTCATTTTTAATTTTTTTAAAAAAAATTTATTTATAGTTATTACTTTGTCTACAATTTTCTTTTTTGAAATATTTTGCGATACTTTTTTTAATTTTATATGAGTGGTAATTGGCGATACTGACAATTGCTTATTGTAAAGCAACATTACTTCTTTACCCAACTCCCCCTCTTTTTTTGCTAGAAATTCTGTAACACCAAAAAATTTATTTCCAAAAATTTCCATTTTGTTTATAGGGCAATTTATTAAAGCTAATATCTTTCTCTTTTTTATTAATTTAATAGCTATTTTAAAAGAATTGATGACATAATCTGATTTAGCTTTTGCTGAAATATTGAAAAGTCTATTAAATTTTAAAGGAACATCATAAATTAATAATTTCTTTTTGAAATTTTGTTTTTGAATTTTGCTTATTTTTTTTAAATTTAGATTTACTTTTATTTTTTCTAACTGTTTTTTTATCAGAATGTAATTTCCAATTATAAAAATATTTAAATTTTTAAATTCGGCCTTTTTTTTCCATGCTTTTGCAATTATTTCAGAATTGATGCTGTTAGGATCAGCAGCAATAATACAAATTAAATTTTTCATAAAAATTTAATTTGTATTGTTCTTTCTAGATTTGAATAATGTGAATTAGAAAACATTTGCATTTTTTTATCTTTTTCTTGGTTGACTATATTCTGCTTGATCATTTCTATCTTCTTTTCATCATTTTTATCTTCTAAATTCTCTAGTTCTAAATTTATTTTGTTTTCTATTTCAACCGTGTTTAGTGAAATTTTATTTTTATATATTTGAAAGATCATAAAATTCCACTTCAAATCTATTTCAAATTTTTTTGCAAGGTAATCAAAACTTAAACTATTTCTTTTTAATAACTCTTTTAAACCATTTTTATCAAGACCTATACTACGAGAAGTATTTTGGATTAATTGTTCAAGATCTTTTTTGTTGTAATGTTTTACGCCTAGTTTTTCAATTTCACTAATTTTTATTTTTCTTTTAATTAGAGACGTAACTGCAAGTTTTTCTATTTGTTCTTTATTATTTTCATTTATTTCGTTATTTGATAGTATTGAGATCATTTTAACCTCTTTGAATAAATCAAAATAAGTAATTGGATATTTCCCAACAGTTATAATTATCTTGTTGTTTGTTTGACCAAAAAGTATATCCGCTTGAAATAGTAATAAAAAAACTGTTATAAGATTTATATATATTTTCTTCCTCATCTATCTATAAGCGGCACTGGAACACCGCCAAATGGAAGTAATGAAATCTGAAACATTAGTGAATCCGAAGCTTCAACATCTCTATCTGAATAAAATTCTCTTCTAAACACCAGTCCAGCTTTTAAACAGTCATTTACATAATTATAAGATAAATTGTAAAATTCTGTAGAGTGTGTTTCTAAATTCTTTTTGAAGTCGAAACTTAATTGGGTTGAATTATTAAGTTCGATTTTAATATCTGATTTTACATAATTAGCGTTACCTACGTGATTATTTTCCTCTAGATAGTTTATATTAAAATTTGTATTTCCTAGGATTAGGTTTGCTTGTAAATCATTGTAGTTAATATCATTAAAATTGTGATCAACAGAAAATGAATTTTTTAACGTTAAATTATTGCTCAATTTTAAATAAGCTTCACCAACTAAATCTGATGCTTTTTGATCTAAAGAGCTTTTAGATGGTATGGATGTATTTTCTTCTATGTTATAAATTTGCCCAAGGGATAAAGAATAATTTTTTTTACCAAGAACATTATCATCAAAATCGTTATTTGAAATTTCGACACCATAAATAGCACTTACGCCTTCCTCAATAACATCAACTTGTGCATTTTTATTTATAGAAAAAAGATTTCCATAACTTAACTTCAATTCGTCATTTTGAATATTTCTCATGTGACCAGGAGCATATCTCAAAGAGAATTTTGGTGTTAAAAAGTTTACTTTGTTTTTAGAAATGTTTTTTTTAATCAAAGGAAGCTTTGCTTTGTATGCCAGTGCGCTTGAAACTTCCGCGTTAAACCCTTCAGTTTTGTATCTATCAGCGTTATCAGCTTCATAATTAACAATTTTAAGAAGGCCTTCAAATTTACTCTCTAATCCTTTGAAGCTGGTAAACATGTTTGATCTCCAGCTAAAGTCGTTAACAAACATTTTTGTAGTTTGATTTACATTATAATTTTTTGTAAATGCGTTGCTATGGATATCAACCATGCCCAATTTCTCATTAGTAAATACATTACGTTCAAATACTAAGTTTGGTACAATATACTCATATCTAGTTCTGTCTTTTTTTGTTGTATCTTCAAATGCACTGGCACTAACACCAAGAAAATTACTTTCATTTTGAAATTCATAATTGATGTTACTTTTTAGAACGTTCTGATCAGCATCAACAAGCTCTGTATTGATATCATGGACTTTGAGGTATGTATCATTGGAAACGCGCTGAAGATTCACTTGAAGAGCGCTAGTATAGTCTTCGTCTTTAGCAAAATCATAAAATAATTTAGAAAAAAAATGACTTCTTGCCCCAGGTAGTTTGGTATTAGTGGTTTTTTTGTACCCTTTGGTATAGCTACTATCTACAATTAAAAATGCATTTTTGAATGCATGTCTATACTCATTCATAACCAAAATATTTTCGCCGGTATATAACTTAGGTGTAATTGTCATATCATAATTTTTAGACATGGCCCAAAAGTAAGGTACCGAAGCACTAAAACCCACATTTGAATTATCTACAAGTTTAGGAACTAAAAATCCGGATTGTCTTTTTACGCTGGGTCCGGGATGAAAAAATTTAGGAAAATAAAAAATTGGAAAATCATATATTTCAACGACAGCATTATCATAATAGATTGTTTTTTTCGTTTTATCATGTTTTATCTGTTTTGCTTTTATAGTCCAAGGAGGACACTTTCCTTCTCCTCTATTTTTACATGTGGTAAATACACCTTTTTCAAAAATGACATCGTCATCAGAGATTGTGGCGCTATTAGCAAAGAGTCTGGGATGATTGTCTTTATCAGCTTTAAGGCCTTCCTCATTAAAAAAACCTTTGATATCACTACCAACTATTTTCCTTTTTTTTTCGTCAATATAAATTTCTGAAAAAAAGTACTCATTATTTCTTGTATCTAAGATTTTTATGTTTCCTTTAGAGAGAAACATATTTTTTTCTGTTAAATAGTTAAACATATTAACAAAAATTTTATTTCCATCTCTATCTGAGATTATTGTATCATCATTAGAGTAAATAATTTTCTTTTGGTTATCGTAAAAAATATTTTCACCCGTAACTCTAAATTTCTCTGAGGTTATAATATTTGTTTGTCCCAGAGCTTTAGCTAAGTTTTTTGATTTATCATATTCAGCTTTTTCAGTTAAAATTAGGTTTTCTTTGGTATCACTTATTTCAACCTCACCCTCAGCATAAATAATTTTTCCTTCCTTATCTAAATGCACCTCTGAGGCATTTATATTTAGTTCATCAGCAAAAGAACTTGTGAAAAACAAGTAAAAAATCCAGATTAACGAGAGTCTAAAAAGCTTATTTTTCATTGATTTGAATTATGCCTACCGAACAAAATAAGAATAAAATAATTACTGGTGACCATACCGATAACACCAAAGGTATCTTTTCAGTTGCTCCAAGAGCTGTTGAAAAATTTTTAAAATAAAAAATAACTACACAAGTAATTATTGAGAGAAATATATAGTAGGTATTCTGTCTTCTTTCGTTTGAATTTAAGGTAAATATTCCTGATAACCATACCATTAAAACCAGAAAAAACGGCAAGGACAAGTAAAAGTGTTTTTTTTCTTTTAATAATTTTGAGTTGTAACCTCTAGCAGCCAACTGTTTTGATTCTGTCATAAGTTTATAAAACGATATTGTGTCCAGATTTGAATAAATTGAATTTAACTTCTCTCTATTAAAAGTTGAATAAAATATTAAATTTTCAAAATCATTTTTAATATTTTCATCTTGAAATTGGATTGTATAGCCGTCCTCGATTAACCAAGTAGTATCCCGAATGTTTGCTTGTTTTGCCTCAGTTCTTTCAATAAGTAAATTATTTTCATTAAACTTATAAATAGATACATTAATTAAAAAATTACCCTTAAGCTCTCCCGATTTAATAATATTTATATTTTTTCCAATTTTTTCTCTCATCCAAATACCATTTGCATTGATTGACGCTAGGTGCGATTTATCAAGATCGTAGCTACCTTTTATATCTTCATAATATTTTACTGCAATTGATGTTATAGGATTAAGCGCTGTAAGTATTATTATGCCAATAATAAAGGCTATTGAAGAAAATAAAAAAATAAATTTTCCATTCGAGACACCAAATGTTCTTAAAGATAAAAGATCTCTGTTATTTTTTAATTTAACCAAAACCCACATAGAAGATAAAAATAAAATAAAAGGCAACATGTTAATTAGAATACTTGGTATAATCATAAATGATAACCGTATTGGAAGTCCCATTCCAATATCATATTTTCTAAAATAGTTTATCTCTTCAAATAAGTTCATTATCAAGCCAACACAACAAAAGATTAAAAGGACATTTAAAAAACTTTTTAAAAATTCTCCCGTTAAATATTTATTAATTACAAAATTTTTCATGATTATTTCCTTAAATTTTCATAATAAAATCTTCTAACAAGTTCGATATAAAGTACCGGAATACAAAAAAGTGGCAAAAGATAATAAAACAAACCATGTGTTAAGGACTTACCTGAGTATCTCACTAGAATTTCTGCAGTTATTAGGATAGTAAACGCTAAGCCAAAATAAAAATATTTATACCAACCTTTAACTTTAGTTTCTTCTCTTGAAACTAAAAGAAAAGAAGACAACAAAGCAAGGAGTGGTATATATAGCGGCATACCAAATCTTCTATTTATTTCTGCTAATACTTCAACTCTTTCCTCTTTAGCATGACACTTTAAATCCCCATGGTCTTCTAGAAGAGTGTGAGTAGTTTTTTTAAAAAAACAATTTAATAAAATTTTTGAAGGTGTTTCTTGAACCTTTGGATATATGATTGATTTTGTTTTCAAATTATCAAAAAACAACTCAGTTTTTTTAAATTTAATTATTTGTATTTCCTTAGATTTATTTTCTGAATGAATGACTCCGTTTTCTAAAATTAGAGAATTTTTGGTTTCACTATTTAGCCTGCCTTTTTTTGCAATAATTGTTAGACTAGCTGTTTTTTCTTGGTTTTCTATAGTACTTAATTTATGAGAATCGTCTCTAATAAAAACGTTTTTCATTATTCCCAGTTCATCTTTTTCTTCCACATATATTGTTAAACCTTCAAGGGTATCGTTAAACTCATTAGTTTTAATTGCGCTTGATATCAAATCTAAGTCAGAATTTCTAATTAACGATCTTGAGTAATTTAAAACATTGGGATTAATAAAAGCTGCTAAAAACAATTGGATAAACGTTATAATCAAAGCAATTTTTAGAAAAAAGTTTATTATTTTTATTTTATTTAAACCTGAAGTCCATAGAATAATTAATTCGTTTTCACTATCAAATTTTAAAATGGTTAAAACCAAAGCTAGCAAAAAGGATAAGGGTATAAATTTTGTTAAAATTTTTGGAATGTTTAATAATGAATAATTTAAGTATAACGATACTGCATGTCCGTCCTCAACTATCAAGTCCAGAAAATTAACTGCCTGCACAGCCCAAACAATTGCGCTAAAAGTGAATAAAACTAATAAAAAATACTTGCTTAATTCTAGAAAAAAGTGCTTATAAATTTTATTGCTCAACATTCTATTTTTTATGTATATAATTAATGCAACTGATGAAAAACTTCAATCTTAGGTTGATCAAATGATAAATTTTGTTACAAAATTCGACAATAAAAGCAATAATTTGGGTTTTTTTATTCCTGAGGAACAATTGACTCTTAAGAGCTCCAAAGTTGATCAAAACATTAAAGATAAAGTTAACAAATTGTTAAAAACAATAGATAAGAACAAAGATAGAAAAAAAATTCATTCTTTTGATATAGGCGATAATCAAAAACTTTTTATAATAATTATTAAAAAAAATCTAATCAACTTTCAGTTAAATAACTTGGGCGGCTCTTTTAGAAATCTTCTTAATTCTAATAAAAATTTAAAAAAAATTTTTTTTCTTCTTTCAGATAATTTGAAAAATGAAAAAATTTCAAACGAAGAAGTAATTTCTGAATTTTTATATGGGTACACTTTAAAAAATTATTCTTTTGAAAAATATAAAACCAAAAAAAAATCAAATTTATCTGTAATCATTAACATTTGTGTAGACAGGACGGAAAAATTTAATAAGGCATTTCAAACTTTATCCTTTATTAAGGAAGGGGTTTTTTTAACAAGAGATTTAATTTCTGAACCACCAAATGTTCTTAATCCAAAAAATTATACAAAAGAAATACTTAAGCTTACTAAATTAGGTCTTAAAGTTGAAATTTTAAATGAAAAAGATTTAAAAAAATTAGAAATGAATTCTTTACTTGGGGTCGGACAAGGAAGTACTAGCGAAACATTTTTAGTAATAATTAAGTGGAATGGCAGAAAAGAAAAAGATAAACCAATAGCTTTCGTTGGAAAGGGCGTTTGTTTTGATACCGGAGGCATTTCTTTGAAACCAGCAAAATTTATGGAAGAAATGAAATACGATATGGGGGGATCTGCAGTTGTTGTTGGATTGATGAAGACGCTTGCACTAAGAAAAGCAAAAGTAAATGCCGTCGGAGTAGTTGGGCTTGTTGAAAATATGCCAGGAGCAAATGCTCAGAGACCCGGAGATATAGTTAAATCTTATTCCGGTAAAACAATTGAAGTTTTAAATACTGATGCAGAAGGTAGATTAGTTTTAGCAGATGCGCTTTCATATACGGAGAAGAAATTTCAACCTAAGTTTATAATTGATTTAGCCACTTTAACCGGGGCTATTATAATGGCTTTAGGCCAAGAGTACGCAGGACTTTTTTCAAACAATGATAAGCTTTGCAAACAATTATTTAATATTGGTAATTCTATTAATGAGAAAGTTTGGAGACTACCATTACATAAAAATTATGACAAATTAATGAATTCGAAATATGCAGATGTGCAAAATATTAATTATTCTGGCGGGGCGGGATCAATCACCGCAGCTCAATTTTTACAAAGATTTATTCAAAATAAAACTCCATGGGTTCATTTGGATATTGCCGGTATGGCTTTTTCTAAAAAAGCGTCGAATATCAATACAGGTGGCGCTACGGGTTTTGGTGTCAGATTATTAAATGATTTAATTAAAAATTTTTACGAATAGTTAATTATTTCTATGATTGAGCAAACGTTATCAATAATAAAGCCAGATGCCGTTGAAAGAGAGTTGATTGAAACGATTAAAAAAAAATTCTCTCAGGAAAAGCTAAAAATTTTAAAAAGTAAAAAAATACAAATTTCTAAAGACGAAGCTGCAGAGTTCTATAAAATACATCAAACAAAACCTTTTTACGATAGACTCTGTAATTATTTGTCATCGGGCCCAATCGTAGTTATGGTCTTGGAAGGAGAAAATGCTATAAAGGAAAACAGAAGAATAATGGGGTCAACCAATCCAAAAGAGGCTGCAGAGGGGACTATTAGAAAGCTGTATGGAATTTCTATAGACAAAAATTCAGTCCACGGTTCTGATAGTACTGATAATGCCAAACAAGAAATAAATTTTTTTTTTAAAAATTAATTGGGGTTATAAATTTTTCTTATAGCTGTTGCGTAGGCTTTATATTCTTCAACTTGAACTTTTTTTTTTAATTTTTCTACAGTTTCAGCATTAGCAATATGAACTCTTTTTTTAATTATAATTTTTCCACTATCTAATTTTTCGTTTACATAATGGACCGTACATCCAAAAAGCTTATCGCCTTTTTCTATAACTCTTTTGTATGTATTTAAACCTTTATATTTAGGCAATAACGACGGATGTATATTGACAATTTTACCATTAAAATTTCTAATAAAATTTTTGGTTAATACCTTCATAAATCCTGCTAGACAAATTAAATCTATTTTTCTATTACGTAACTCTTTTATTGCTATTTTTTCAAATCGATCCATTGTTTGATTTATAATTTTGTGCGGTATAGAAAATTTTTTTGCAAAATGTATTCCCCTAGCACTTTTGTTGTTCGATATAATTAAATTTACATTAATAGGAAAATTATAATCTCTTGAGTAATTTATAATTGATTTCAAGTTTGTTCCAGCGCCAGATATAAAAACACAAGCTCTTTTTTTTACCATTTTATCTTTCCGAATAATTTTATTTTACTAGAAGATTTTGAAATATAACCAATTTCGTAAGGTTGAAACTTTTTTTTAAAACATTTTTTTATTTTATAGATTTTTTTTTTATCCGCTATCAAACAAAAACCCACACCACAATTAAACGTCCCTAACATTTCGTTGTCAGAAATATTTTGCTTTTTAAGCCACTTGAAAATTCTAAGGATCTTAATTTTTGATAAATTTATATTTACCGTTAAATTATCAGGAACAGACCTTGTTATATTTCCAGTTATACCGCCCCCAGTGATATTTGCAGATGCATGAATAAGTTCCTTTTTAACGAGATTTAAAATTTCTTTTGTGTAAATTTTTGTTGGAATCAATAATTCTTTTTTAAGAAATTTATTAATTTTATAATTTTTTATAACTTTCCTGACTAATGAAAAACCATTTGAGTGAAGTCCATTCGATGGTACAGCCAATATTATATCATTTATCTTTACTTTTTTTTCAGTAAGAATTTTTTTTTTGGATACAATACCTACCGAAAAACCCGCTAAGTCAAATTTATTTTTTTCATATGTTCCAGGCATTTCAGCCGTTTCTCCACCCACAAGA
>Ga0187833_10007172_pt1 | contig 10138 bp, 14 predicted proteins | sample ETNtaG_37_FD_167968 | JGI IMG/M metagenome (GOLD analysis project Ga0187833, IMG submission 167968) | Marine microbial and viral communities from oxygen minimum zone, Eastern Pacific Ocean - ETNP2014_SV_400_PacBio MetaG (Illumina Assembly) | ecosystem: Environmental > Aquatic > Marine > Hypoxic... | reverse complement strand
AGAGTAAATATTTATAAGTGTTATCCTTAAGTTCCCGGAAACTTTCCGGAATTAAAAACAAAAACCTTCTCTCTTAACCTCATCCACTAAGTAATAGATCTTATACTCTCTCAACATATACTCATCCTCTAACTTATGCAAAAACTCATCCAACTCCTTAATACTCTTATGAATCGTCTCAATACAAAAATCATACTCACTATTCACCCTAAAAACACTATTAACCCCACCCCCTACATCAACTCCCCAATCCACATGGGCCACGCCGTAACCTACTGCTTCATGGACTTCTTCGCACGATACCGAAGAATGAAAGGACAAGAAGTATTATTCCCATTAGGCCTAGACAGAAACGGACTCCCAATCGAAATGGCGGCAGAAAAAAAATTCAAAGTCTCACCATTCAAAGTCGGACGAGAAAAATTCGTAGAACTATGTAAGCAACTACTCTCAGAAGCATCAGCAGAATCAATCGACTCATTCGCAAAACTAGGAATCTCATTCTCATCCTACAAAGAAGGAAAAGAAATCGGTGCAATCTACAACACAGACTCCCCAGAATACCGAACACTGACACAATCCACTTTCATAGACCTCTACAAAAAAGGATTAATCTACGAAGCCTCACGAATCAACAACTGGGACCCAAAACTAAGAACAACAATCGCAGACTCAGAAATAGACTACAAAGAAATCTAATCTAACTAATGAAGAAGAGATTAATGATAGTTCTAAATTTAATTTAACGGATGTAGAAGAAATTAATGATAGTTCTAATCTTGAATCAAATGAAGAAGAAGAGTATCTTGAAGATTACATAATCCTAAACTCTAAATCAGAATTTACTAAAAGTTGTGAAGGGGGAATATGCGATTATTTATGTGAACAATCAATTGAGAACATAGGAGATAAAAAAGTTGAAGTTTTTATGGAATCTAATTTTAAAATAGGTTCTAGAATTAAATTTACAGAGACTAAATATCTAGAAAATTACAAACCAAATGAAAGAAAGATTGGTTCAATTTCTATAACACAAGATGAACTTTTAGATTATAATGATTGTAGTATGGAAAAAAGTTCTATAAAATTCATAAGATAAAATTTAAACAAATCTATTATTTAGAGAATATTTAATAAGGGTTGATTTCTTAGAAATCTAAAATGATGTGGAGTTTGTATAACAAAGAAAAATTTCTAGAGCCTTTTGTATTTTCTAATAACAAATCTCAATTAGATGTTGTACGAGAAACTATTGAAGCAATTAAACAAGGAAATAAGATAATTTTTATTAAGGGGATTTGTGGGACTGGAAAAAGTGCAATTGCATTAAATTTAGCCAAAGAATTAGGTAAAACATCTATTGTTGTCCCTGTTAAACCTTTACAAAAACAATATGAAGAAGATTATACTGATAAACTTCATATCCTAAAAAATAACAAAGAAAAACTGAATATTTCCATTATTGATGGAAGAGGTAATCATAATTGTATATTTGAAGGGGATTGTAATGCAGACAATAAATTTTTACCTTGTGATATTGAGATTAAGAAAGAAAATATGGATTTGATTAGAGGTTATATTAACCAAAATCCTTCAGTTAAACTAAAAGATTTTGAAGATGTAGAGGATGTAAGAAGAAAATCAATAGCTCCTGCCTGTCCTTATTGGTCTCCAATTATTTGTAAGGATTGGTTTGGAGGAAAATATGATATAGAAGGCTCTGAAGAATTAACTTACAAAGGTTTGAATGATAAAACTTTTACTTATTACAAAAGAAAAGAAGGTTGTGGTTATTATGGGCAGTTTATAAGTTATATTAATTCTGACGTAATTATTTTTAATAGTAAAAAATATGAGCTAGAAAATGTTATGGATAGAAAACCTTCAACTGAGGTTGAGATTATAGATGAGTGCGATGAATTTTTAGATAATTTGTCTAATGAAAAAAAAATAAATTTAGATAGGTTATCAAGAAACTTAACTAATATTCAAACTGATAACTTAGATTTGAAAGAATTAACAATAGAAATTAATGATTTAGTAGCTGAAATATCAAGAGATAATAATATTTTAAATTCTATAAAAACTAAAGAGATATTATTAGTTAAAAATACAAAAATCTTAGATTTGTTAAAATGGATTATAGACAATCCTAAATTAATTGATTTAACAGAAGATGAAACCTCAAATTATATTCTTAATGTTTATCAAACTGGAAAGATGTTTGAAGATTTTTTTGATGAAACTTATCTAACATTTTACAAAGATGATTATAATAATTTAATTGCTAATTTAATAACTGTTAATCTAGATAAAAAATTAAAAGAATTTTTAGATAAAAATAAAGTATTTGTGATGATGAGTGGGACTGTTCATTCTGATTCTGTTTTAAAAGAGATATTTGGGGTTAAAGAGTTTAAAACTGTTGAAGCTGAGGTGACTCATAGGGGTGGAATAACTAATGTTAGAACGGGATTGGAAAAGATATTTGATTATAGATATTTAAAACAAGAAGGTTCAAGAGAGGAATATATGAAAGCATTGTCTAAATCTGTTGAAATAGCTGAAAAGCCGATATTAATTCATGTTAATGCTTTTTTAGACTTGCCAACTGAAGAAGAATGTTACAAATATAATATTCCTAATCTAAAAACAAGAAAAGAATTACAAGATGAACAAGATAAATTTAAGAAAGGAGAATTAGTTCAACAGTTTAAGAATAAAGATATTGATGTTTTGTACTCAACTAAATGTAATCGAGGGGTAGATTTTCCTGGAGATATTTGTAATAGTATAATATTTACTAAATATCCTAATCCTAACATAAGTTCTTTATTTTGGAGAGTTCTTAAAAAAAGTAATTCAAGACATTTTTGGACTTTATTTGGAGATAAAGCTAAAAGAGAATTTATGCAAAGGATTTATAGAGGGTTAAGATCTGAAGAGGACCATATTAATCTGTTAAGTCCAGATTTAAGAATTTTTAATTTTTCAAAATAACTGAGAATGGTTTTAAGAGATAAGATAAAGTAAGGTTTATAAACTGAAATTCTAAGTAATATTAATAAAAAAGAGTTCTAAAGAGAGTTGATAGGAATAAAATGGGAACAGATAATAATAACAATTATAATTATACTTCTGAATCAAATACAGGGGTTTATAGACTTGGGCCAATTGAGCTAAATGGAACTAAAATTTATGTTAAAAAAGGTCCAAAAATTGCAATAAAAGATGAATTAATAAAAAGACAACTGGAAATATTTAGGTTGTTAGGGAAATTTAGATATAATAGGAAAGGTCTTCTTGTTAATTCTGAGCGTCATGGAGACAAAGCTTATCAAAGAAAACCAGTTCATGGCTCTTATTCAAGAGAGAGATTAGAAGAAATGGTTTCTGAATTAAATTTAGATTAAATAATTAAAAAACATTAGATAATAATGGAAATGTCTGAAAAAATACCAATTAATGCTTCCTGGCTTGGATCTCATGAATATTGTGAGTGGAAATGGTATCTAGAAAATGTACTAAAAGAAAAAGTTCCAATAACACAATCAATGATTGTTGGAAAAGAGATTCATCAAGAAAAAGAAGATAAATTTAAAGAAGTTGCTGTTCCAACTACACCTGAAGATTTTCTAAAATCTCAAGTTTATACAATAACTAAAGAAATATATCTAAAAGAAGAATTTGATGATTTTATTTTAAAAGGAAAGATAGATGAATTAGGTGTTGATGAAAATAATTTATATGTTATTGATGATAAACCAAGAGCAAAACCCTATCTAGGCTACAAAAGACAGATATGGGCTTATTGTATCTTAATAAAAGAATTTGTAAAGAAAAATTATCCTGAACATTCTAATAAAAAAGTTTTAGCAATTTTAAGAGATAGAGATTCTAATTTAGAGGTGTGGAAGGAAGAATTTAATGAAGAAAATCTTAATGAAGTTTTTAGTATAATCAATAGAATGTTGTTATTATTTAAAAAAGAGGTTAATCCCGAACATAATATCTCTTCATATAAATGTAAAGCTTGTGTTTTACATAAAAAGAATCAATGTGAGTTTAGTAATGGTTAATTTTAAGGAAGAATTGTTAATTGAATTAGAAGATTTGATTGACTTTTCTAGTTATATTTAAATACTCAGAAAACATTATTTTCTTCTCCTTGTTCAATATATTCAAAGCGAGGAACTTTTTCATTTCCTACTACAACATGTTCAAGAAAATTTTCTTTAGGTCTAACCCAACAAGTATAATCATCAAGGTTTCTATAAACAACAAATTCTTCATCTGTTTCAGTATGTCTTGCTGTATCAAAGACTTCATATCTACCGCCTTTAAAGTGTCTGTAAATTCCTATTAAAATATCTGTTTTTTTAGGTTTTATTTCAGACACTGATTTTCCATCATATACCATTTTCTTCTCCATTGCTTAATTCTGTTAATTTTAGTATAGTCTCTTCTAATAAGGATTTTTGTTCTTCACTTCCATCAAGAATATCATCAGGATTCCCCCAACTCTTATTCATTAGACTCACTTTAACCATATGTTCTTTATCCCCACATACATCTAATGAAACTTCTATTTCATGTATTTCATATTCTATACCTTCTTCATTTTCTCTATAACCATACCATACAATATCATATTTGGCTGGTTCATTACATTCTTTAACTTCACATCTTTGATGATAATTAATTTCCTAATTTTCCTTAAAATATCAATTAATATTCTTACTATAAATATTTACCTCATAAAATATTTGATGAATGTTTTCTATTATATCTTCTATGGGTTAAAATATTAAACCACATCATTCTTTTTACTCTACTTCTAGTGGAAGGGTCTACTTTATTTGATGTAAATGGATTTTCAAACACCCCTTTACTAACAAAAGGTTCTGGAAGATTATAATCCTTGAATAATAAATTTATATAATCTTCAAAACCATAATAAAATTCATGATTTCTTTTAAGTTCAGGCATAATATCTTCTGAAAATTTTCTTAACTTTGAAAAATGAGGATAATATCTATCTTTTGCTCTTGATAACATATCATAAAGATAAGCCCAGTCTTCTAAAGAATCAATATCTTCTAGTGTTCCGGGTTGATCATTGTCTGCTTTAAATTTTGTTTTTATACCTTCTAAATCCTCTATTACTTTTTGAAGTTTTTCAGGTTTTAAAAGTAATTTTCTTCCTGCTATCCAGTTAAAAGCTGTTTGAGCTGCATATATTTTACCCAATCCTTCTAATGTAATCTTCCACTTATTATTTTCCATAAACAATTTTTGAAATAGTTCACTCCTTCCTCCACCCATATGTGTTTTTCTACCACTATACATCAAATTAGATACATGTTTTATTTTTCCTATATCCATTAAATAAAGATTAGGTTCTTTTGCTAACCAATTAACCCCTTTATGCCTTATCTTAAAATGGTAGTATCTTGGAAAATGTTTTCCAACTTTTCTTTTAGTATTAAGATCAAAAATTGCATCATAATTAGGAATGTCTGGGTCATGTAGAATATGTTTTAAGTTCCATGCTAAAGGCAAATCTCCCATTAAAGTTAATACTATCTGTCCTCCTGAATCCCCTTTTCTTAATGTTTCTGAAAGTTTCCATTCTTTTGGAGGGCCTTCATTAACATATTTAAATCTTGAATCATCAAAATAATCTGAGAAAGCTTCTACATTAGCTCTTGTTATTTCATCTCCTACAACTGTTATTTCTTCTAAAGATGTTCTAGAAGTATTGTATAAAACATGAGAGATTATTGGAGTTTTATCTAATAAAAAATTAAATTTAGTAACTCTATGATGTTTAGTGTCTCTTAAAATAAGATGATTAAGAAATTTATAGCCTTTTTCTCTTTCTTTTTCCACTTGTCCCATTACTTTATCTCTAATAGGGCCTTCTTTACCATCATCATTATAACTTGCTGTTATTACTGCCTTTGTTACTTTTTCTTGCATAAGAATATCTAAAAACAAAAATTTAATAATCTTACTATAGAAAAATAATTAAAACTCAACTAATGGGACTTCTTCTACACCTTCTTCAATCTCATAGAATTCTTTATCTGTATATCCTAGCTGAGAAGCTACCCATTTACTTGGAATTCTTTTTATTTTAATATTAAACAATTTTACAGCTTCATTATATCTCATTCTTTCTGTTGAGATTCTATTTTCTGTTCCTTCTAATTGAGATTGCAAAGCTAAGAAGTTTTCAGTTGCTTTCAAATCAGGATATGCTTCTACAACTATATTTAATCCACTTAAAACAGAACCCATTCTAGTATCCATTTGGTTTAATTGAGAAGGATTCAAACCTTTAGCTACATCTTGTTTAATTTGAGTAGCTTGTGTTCTTAATTTTGCTATATCTGCTTGAGTATTTGCTTCAAAGTCTCTTGCTCCTGTAACTGTGTTTATTAAATTAGGAATCAAATCTGCTCTTCTTTGATATTGGTTCTCTACTTGAGCCCATTTTTCATTAACTGTTTCATCTAATGTTATCAAACTATTATAAATCCCAACATACCAAAAAATTAAAATTAATACAACTGCTACTACACCAATTATAATCTTAGTGTTTTTCTTCATTCTTCTCATCTTATTTTCTTTATTTGTTAGTTTTTAAATATAACTATATGTTTCTAGTTAGAGTAAGATTTATAAACTGAAATTACAATTAAAATTAATAAAAAAGAGTTCTAAAAAGGATTGATATTGAGGAATAAAATGGATATAACTACAATTTCAAAACCAACAGAGACTAAAAAAATAAAATTAAAAAAATTAAATAAGCCTCCTATTCTCCTTAATAAATTAGAGATGTTTGGCAAAGTCATAGAAATGCAAGGTTTAGAAGAAGATAGCTCTAGACTATTATCGATTATAGAAGAGAATAGACCAGAAGATGTGGAATTTTATTTAGTCAAATTGCTTACTTATAAAGGAAAAAATTCATTATTCTATTCTGTACAATATTATAAGAGTATATGAGAAAATTATACTTTCATCTCATCTAATGTTTCACCTAATTCTGTAAGTAGAGTTATTAAATCTTTAATTGACTCTTCAGCATTAGTTAAAGTTTCTAGGTTTTTTAGTATACTCAAATCTGTTTTATATTCTTTTGATACTAAATTAAATATTTCATCTAGATCATTAGGAATATCAATATCTTTTAAGAATAACAATCCGTTTAATATTGGAATTAATGTTGGAATGGCTTTTTCCAGAATAATCTTAAATTGTTTTTTATTTTCAACTTCTAAATAACCTTGTCTTAAATTTATTAATTTTGATCTAAACTCAAATTCTAGTTCTCTTCTTACAAATTTCTTCTCAAATTCTAAATTTTTTAAGATTCCTCCACCATATAAAATTTTATGATTTAATTTAATATTTAGAAATTCTAATGGAAAAACATCCAAACCATCAGTTAACTCTTCTTTTGTTAATAATAAGGGATATTTCTTTGTTTTTTTATGATAGTTTTTTATTTCTTGTTTAATTTCATTTAGAACATTAGTATCTAAACTTTCTAGAATTATTAAATGAGTTTTATCTTTCTTACCATATTCAGCTACAGTAATTAGATTTTCTTTTAATATTTCTTTTAAATTTTTTATTGTATCTTCCATTTTTACTCCTTTATGTATATATTAAAATTTTTAAAAGTTTCCTCCGAAACCTCCCCCTCCAGAGATTCCTCCTCCGAAACCCCCAAATCCACTTGATCCAAATCCTCCTGTTCCTCCATTCCAACCTCCTCCTGGAATGATTAAAGGAAAGAATAAAAATCCACGTCTTCTTCCTTTTTTACCAAATAATCCACTAATCATAGAAATAACAAAAAATATCAAATAAGCATAAGTTACTGGACTTACACCTCTTCTCTTTGTTGTATAAGTTGATTTATATCTAGATAATATTTCTCCTTCACCTTCTAGTATATCTTGTATAACTATTAATGATTCATAAATTCCTTTCCCAAATTCATCTTGTTTGAAATTTGGTTCTAAAACTCTTGTTCCTATTGTTACTTTAGAGCTGTCTGGAATCAATCCCTCCAAGCCATAACCAACTTCTACCCTATATTCTCTTTCTTCTATTGCTATTAAAATTAACAATCCATTATCTTTATCTTTTTTACCAATTCCAGCTTGTTCAAACAATTCTAAAGCATAAGTTTCTTTATCCAACCCTTCTAATGAATTAATAGTTACTATTGCTATCTCTACACTTGTTTCTTGTTCTATTTTTTTGGCTATTTCAATTATTTTCTGTTCATCTTCCATAGATATTAAATCTGCATTATCTGTTACAAATTCTTTTAATTTTGGATAGTCTATAGCATAAACTGAGGAGATTAACAATAAAAATATTAATAGTGTAGTAAATTTTTTCATCTTTCTAAAATATTATCTATTTTGAATAATAGTAGTTTATTTAAATTTAATTCTAATTATATTAAATATGTCTGTAAAAGAGATAACTGGAGAATCATTAGAAGTATTATCCATATTAGCAAACTAAAGAAGACCTGTACGTTATATGAAATTTGTTAATACACAAGAGAGAAATCTTTTAGCTGCTGCATTAGATTTAGTTGATTTGGGACTTGCTAAGAAAGTTGAACCACATCAAGATCAATTAAGAGAAGACTTACCTCCCTTGCCCTCTGGTGAAACAGAGTCTTTTTATGAATTAACTGATAAAGGTAGAATATATTTTAATAGAATTGTAAGATATGCTTCTGAATCTGTAACATAATTTAACTTACAGATATTACTACATTCAATTTACTTAATTCTTGTTTTATTGGAGATATTAATTCTTCTCTTCCTCTTTTAAGCTTTTCATATTTTTTCATTTCATTTGTTTTTTCATTATCTAACTTATCAATTTCTATTCTAATCTCTTTTGTTTTAGACATTAAATTTTCAGTTTCATCTTCTTTAATCATTTTTTCATTTTCAATTATTTCATTTTCAATTTTATTAATTAAATCTATTTTATTTAATATTGATTTACTATTCAATTTAGATTCATCCAGTAAATTTAAAATATTTTTTCCAGAATCTTTTTGAAAGGCTAATTGAAAGTTTTTTTTGTAGTCTTTTATTATATTCATCTTTTCTTCATCTACATGAAAAATATTACCCAAATTTTTAAAGTCAATCATCTCTTTTAATCTAAAAATTTCTTTCTCTAGATCTTCTAATTTTGGTTTAATCTCTTCTTTTTTCTTTAAATTTTCAATATAACTTTCACTTGATTTCATTTTTTCAATATCGCTTAAAATTTTTTCATTTATCTCTTTATTATTTATTATTTTTTCATCTAAAGACTTTATTTTATTATTTAGATCTTTAATAATCTGATCAGTTTCATTAATTTTTTCTAAATTTGATTTGATGGAAAAGAGTAGCTTAGAAGAATCAATAATCTCTTTATTTTCATTGAATATTTTTTCTAAATCTTTGAGAAAATCATAAATTATATTTTTTGTATCACCCATCTCCTTTCCTATTAATAAAGTAGTTTTTTGATAACTTTGATGTGATCTTTTATTAAATTCTGAAAAAATATTGTTTATTTTAACAATAAATCTTTCAAGATCTTTTTCTTCTTCTAAATTATCTACGTTTTTTACAAGATCTTTAATATAAATAATGTAATTATTCAAACTTTCTTTTACAATTGATTTTATTCTCTCTTCTTCATTTTTTGATTCAACATTAATGTTTTCTAAAATATTTATTCTCTCTTTTAAATCATTAATAATTTTAGAAATTTTATCCTTAATTAAAATTAAACTTTCTTCCCCTTTATCTTCAATTTCTTTTTCTTTCTTTTTTACCCAATTCTCTATTTCTTCAAAAGGAATCTTTTCTATTTCTTTTTTTGAATCTTTTAAATCATTATTTTTTATTAATTTTTTCAAAAAATTCATTAATTTCATTTTTTATAGCGACTTCTATATATTTAATAGACTTTCCATCTTAAAAATAATTATAGTAATATATTTAAATTATTTAATCATATATTATTTATGGATGGTCCTAACTTAATTAGGTCATGTATCTTTCTTGTAGCTAGTTTATCTTGTTTACTA
>Ga0187833_10007171_pt1 | contig 10138 bp, 7 predicted proteins | sample ETNtaG_37_FD_167968 | JGI IMG/M metagenome (GOLD analysis project Ga0187833, IMG submission 167968) | Marine microbial and viral communities from oxygen minimum zone, Eastern Pacific Ocean - ETNP2014_SV_400_PacBio MetaG (Illumina Assembly) | ecosystem: Environmental > Aquatic > Marine > Hypoxic... | reverse complement strand
GTCGTTATAGTCTTGAAGATCAGGATCTTGTTGGTGTTTGAGTCCAATACAATATCCATGATCAGAATTATAAAAGCGAGTAGTGCGAAATCTTGAAGTACAACATAGACTCCAGTTGAAAGAACAATTGACCGAGGAAGCAGTATAAGTTCCGCAAGACAGAATGAACCGAGGAAAAGAAAGGTTGGGTTCCGAAGAATTTTGTTTCTGTCAATAGATCCATTTCTAGTTTGTGAGTTTTGATAGAATATTAGACCAAGCCCAGTTATCAGGTAGAAAAACAGGATGATAAGACGTAGAGTTCGAGCTGGATCCATCACTGCGGATGATAAACAAAAGGGTACAATCATTAAGAAAGCAAGTAAAGTGTACTTTTTCAGCTTATCCAGCCCCATTTTTCTATGGGCTGCTTTTCGATAACAAGACCTTATAGTACCAATTCAATTTTGCACCATTATAAAGATCTTTGAATAGAACAAAACCATCTCCCACTCTGGATGTATAGTACCACCCAGCGGGAATATCATCGGATTCATCATCCTGCAGATAAAACTGAGAATAGAGTTCCCAGGCAAAGTCACCCTCTTGAGAAAAATAAACTTCAGCATGACTGGAGTCTCCAGAAATAATAGCGTCGTTAAACATCATCCAGCCGCTAGACGGATCAAAGTAATGATCTTCATTAACGATCCCTGTGATCATCGTTAGTCTTTGTTTTAGATCTTCAAGCATTGCTCGAAGAGATTCAATGGTTTCAATCAGTCCATCATCACCAGATACTTCGTTTTCAAGTTCATCTAATTGTGCAGTTATTTCATCTATATCGGTAAGAATGGACTCAAGAGTTGTATTTAGAGTTGTTAAACGATATTCAAGTTCGGTAATCCTGTCTTCTAATTCCTTGATTCTGTTTTCCAAGTCATCAGTACAAGAGAAGAACAAGAGAATCGGCAGTAGCCAAATGATCGATTTATTGAACATCGTTTTGCCTCCTTTGGCATTACAAAAAGCATATGTAAGACGTGAAAAACCCTCTCGCGGGTTCAATGTAGAGAGTTATTGAGAGAAAATCAACTTTTCAATATCTGCTCTAGAATGTGAGTGGGACTATTTTCCCAGTTCTGGGTAAAGTGCCGATAACCTATCAAGAAACAATGAGCTTATATCACTGGGGCTTATTTCATTTTTCTTTATTAATACCAAATTGGCCACGGATAAGAACTTTACAAACTGCGATGCCCGTGAACTATACACAATTAGACGTTTTTGCGCTAACGTTCGATTAAGAGTTGCTTGAACATCAAACCTGATAGTTAAAATGCTCTTATTTAAACATTCAATATCGGCACATTCAAATTGTTCAAATAACCAATTTGTAAGATTTTCATTGTCTAATTCGGTATTAGTGGAAAGATAAACAATTGACCCTCCATCTATACCTGCTAATTCATTCTTTAAATCTAGTGGACTATAAATATCTGTAAGATTTTGTATTTCTAATAATTCTTCTAACTTGAAATTAACTAATGCACTAGGGTTTGTCTTTGAAAAGTCAAGATTACGTGAGGATAATTTGACCCAATCACGTTTATGTACATTACCAGCTTTAAATGCTAACATATTGCTTCTCGTTACGCCAAGTGGCTCAAACTGTTTGATTTCCTTATTAGAGAGAACATAATTCTTAGCTTTATCACCGAGCCACAACAGTGAAAATGTACGATAGAGATTATTGGGTTTGTTCGCTGTTAAAGCGACCACTTTAGCAAAAAATGGAGTGGATTTATCATTAGCTTTTACTTTCGCAGACCAAAACTCTTGATCACTTAAACGGACTGCAAACAAATAATTAGCTTGTATTAATGTATTATAGTTCAACTCAAACTCATCCTCAACTTGAGCTTCCATCATAGCAAGCATTCTCTCGGCATCAGCGATCACAATGTTGTTACTGGATTCAGCTGAGGAACTTTTATATCCAAAATCATTTATGTTATATCCAGCGTACAAATAAAATAATTGTAGAGCAATCTTGAATTTTTTATCTGGGTCATCATATTTCACCAAAAGTTTTTTATAATATGCAACCGCTCGATTTGGATCTTTTAATTCACCAAATAAAAATCTGCTATCAGCTTTCCTTTTATCCCAGAAATAAAAGGAATACTTCATCTCTTGATTAAATTCAAATTGTTCTTCTCTAAAAGCTTGTTCTGAATAATCATCTTGTATCATAATACCAAAAGCTCGAGATATTTCTTGTGATCTCTGTGAAGTAGGATATTTTTTTCTCAACAAGTTCCATTGTGAATGTGCGTTTCCTACTTCTCCTTCATAGTAGGACGCGATCCCAAGATGATACCTGATTTCAGCTTCATGTTTTTCACCTTTATCAGAGTATAGCAATTTGAGCAGGAGTTTTTTTGATTCATCAAATAATGAAACCCTGTAATAATCCACAGCTTCATTAATTTGTCTTTGAATATCAGCTGGAATCTCATCTTCTGATTGTGCAAAAATAGAACTACAAATAAGTAAAATAATTAGATATAATTTCATCTCGACCGCCCCTTCATCAATGAGAAAATCTACTTGGCTCTAGTCAGCCAGAGTTCAGAAAACACTCTGTATAAACTGAAAGGGTAGTTCTCCGTTAATTCGACTACTTTTTCAAAATATACTTTAGAATCCTTGTTTACTTTCATTTTCCCCGAAAATATTGTTGAGCCACTAATGGTTACTGCCATCAAGTAATTTGCTTCAACAAATCGGAGATAATTGATATCATTTTCATCAGTAATATTTTCTTCCATTATTTTTAGCATATTTGCCATTGAATATTGATGTCCTTTCGTACCATGGCTATACCCAAATGAATTATCATTAAATCCACCATAAATAAGGAATATATTACTAGCAAGCTTGAATTTTTTGTCTGGCTCATCATACTCTTGTAAAAGATCTCCGTAATATTCAATTGCTTTGAGAGGTTCTTTCAATTCACTCCATTGTAACTTGTAATCTGGATAGATCGGTGACCAGAAATATCGACCTAGTGCCAATTGTTTATTAAAAACCACATATTCTTCATCGGCCAAGGACTGTTCGTAATCAACTTGCCCAACAGTAGATAAATATCTGTTAATTTGCTTTGCTCTTTCTGAAGTAGGGTAATTTTTCACGATTATGTGCCAATGGTATCTAACCGCTTGGTGTTTTTCTTCCATCAAACTTGCCAAACCAAGATGAAATCTTATATCCTCCTCTGCTCTTTTGCCCTCATCAGTGTATAAAAGCTCTATCAATATCTTTTTTGATTTTTCATACATAGATGATGTATAGTAGTCTTTAGCCTTAGCAATACTGTCTCTGACTGCGTCAGTTATGGTTTCTGAGCCATCTTGTTGCCCACTGACTGAGGTTATTAAAAGCAATGTTGCAAGTGGTAATAGTTTCATAAAACCTCCGATTTTATTTTCTTTCCCCAAGCCATAATTCGGCAAACAGCCTATAAATGTTTGTCTCATCATCTTCTGTCAATTCCAACACTTTCTCAAGATTATGCTTATCTTCCTTCTTTATTTTCAGTTTTTTTGATAGGAATGCGTCTTTACTTGCGGCTATACCTGTGAGGTAGTAAACCTCAACAAGTCTCTGGAAGTATATGTCTTCTGGCCCAGATATGAGTTCTTCCATTTCTTTTAGTATAGATTGCACATTTTGGCGTGTTGTATTAACCACATTTGGAAACTTATGAGCCAAATCAAATTTATAGCCGAATTCATCCGTGTTATATCCCGCCACCAGTAAATACTTTAAGTATAATATCCTGAATTTTTTTTCAGGATCGTCATACTGATTCAAGAGTTTGTCATAATACTTCAAAGCTTCTCTAGGATCTTCTACTAGTTCTCTCTGTAGCTTATAATCGGGAAATGTAGGATTCCAGAATCTGAGGGAATGTTCTATCTCAGAGTTAAACCCGACCTGTTCTTGTCCCATGAGGCTGTTTTCATAACCAGTATCATCTATATTTCGAAAATATCTATTCAGTTCTTTGGTTCTTTCTGATAAAGGAAACTTCTTAATTACTATTCTCCATTGACCTAACGCATCCCGATTATATGCAACCGCTCTGGTCGAATCAGACATTAAATAATGTTTGCTTTGATACCAGCTTGCTACACCTAGATGAAATCTTATCTCGTCCTCATGCTCTTTACCTTCATCTGTTCTAAGTTGCTCCACAAGAATCCTTTTTGCATTCTCAAAAAGTGAAACACTATAGTAGTCTCGGGCTGCATCAATTTTTTCTTGAACACCTTTGTTAATCTCTCTTTCTTGTGCTTGACAGAAAGTGAGTGCTAAAATGAAAATGATAGTCTTCATTACTTCTATTCCTCCTTATCTATTCCCTGAGCCAGACTTTATAAGAAACTGCTTCATTTGGGATATAAAATGACACGGCCCTTAGCTCATTTTGTCTCAACCTATTCTCTGTAAAAATCTTATCTCCGCCGATAGGTATGCCGTCCCCATCAAGCCAATCAATCATTATTTCAGTAGGTTTATAAGGTATCTTTTGTTTGTATACTACTGAGACTTGATTTGAACCATCACGGGCAACTTTTGCTTTTACGTTCAATACTGTTATGATCTTGTTCTCAGCTATTACCGTATAATCTCCACCCTCGGTATTCCTTCTGATTTCACGCTTTAAGGTTTCCTCGAAGACATTGGAGTTCACAAATGCTTCTACTCTGTAATAAACATTTCGACCCTCGATCTTTTCTTCTAACACAGTTAAATCTTCCAAGTATCCAGAGGAGATCATTTGTACCAGGTCGTTAAGGAAAGCTGTGTTTCTGACACTGGTAGTCGACCTCACGAACACTTTGTAGCCTTCAATAGCATTTCTAACCGCCATTGCATAACAGATGTTTTTTGCTTCAACAATAGACTCACTATCACCATAAGTGTAGGAATACTCTCCATCGATTCTCACCCTGTCATTATATAAAGTGGAGCTAACCAGTAATGGTGCCAAAATCAAGATTAAGATAATATTTGGTCTTCTCATCCCTACACCTCCAGGGTAAGCTGTATAATATGGCTTTGGAAACGCTAAAAAATCCACTTGCAGTTTCAATGTAAGAGAGAATGGCCAAAAAGTCAAAAAATTATATCACGATGTGGGTACTTCTTTTATTTTATTGGGTACCCGGGTCTATTGTTGAACCGGTTGAAAGCATTAGGTTGAAGGTCTAGATTGAAATTGAAGTGTGTCCACAACTGGAAATCATTTGTGTGTACTTAATTGACTTCGATGGTTGCAGTTTCAGTTTCGAAATCACCAATTAGTATCTCATCACCACCGGAATCAAAAAAATGAATCTTGGAATTCTGTAGTTGAATAGTTCCGGAACCAGCTTTCTCTCCAAGAAAAACTAATTTACCTAAAGATCCGGATCCTTTGATTCCTTCTTCACCTCTTATAAGAGAAATAGCAATATAAACAACTGAGTCTTCTTCTTTAACAAAGCTAATGGATTCTTCACCAAAGAAATCACCTGATCTGTAGCCAGTAGAATCATTGAATGAGAGAAATGATGAGTGATATGATAGTTGTAATGTGAGAGCAAAGCAGGGTTCCGATAAATTTTCTACCATCAGATCTAAAGTCGCCGTTGTATTTGTGCTAATGGATTGTTCAGATGGTGAAAACTTAATTATTGTCAATTCTGTTTCATCACTATCGCCAGTCAATTCTTCACAATTAAAGAAGAACAGAGAAACAATAAGGATTAAGCAGAATTTCAATGTCTTGTTAATCAAAGGATTAATGGTGTTATTTGTTTTGTTTGATAACATTAATATGATGGTCTTCAACTATTCAATTATTTCAACAATAGCATCTTTCGAGTATCGTGCCAAGTATCAGCATCAAACTTATAGATATACAAGCCACTGCTTAAGTTATTCAAATTAATCGAGGCAATATGAAAACCAGCACTATAGAATTGATTATAAATCGGTGTCAGAATTGGTTGACCAAGCAAATTGTACACAGTTAATGAAACTTGAGTTTCATAGGGTAAATCAAACTTTATGTTTGTCTTGTGATTAAATGGGTTAGGATAATTCTGATGCAGAAAAAACTCGTGTGGCATCGGTATATCAATTATGCCAGCGAGAAACTTTCTGATGGCTGAAGTGGGTTCACTCTCACCTTTTAGCGAATTAAGGATTATCAAGAAATCATTCTTATGACTTCTGATTAAAGTAGAGTCTTGAAAATCGATGGTCATTAAAGAAGTATTCACATCATGTACATTCCCCCAGTTCACTCCAATACCAACAACGTCAACTTCATCTACATTTCCATCACCATTTACATCAGCGTAACAAGCCAGAGGATCATCCCAAATATCTGTAACGGTCCGGGTTTCCCATGCATAGGAAACATCACTTGCTGAAGGTCCTGTTTTATGAAAGTAGATACCTATTGGTAAAACATCCAATTCGTTAACTATGCCGTTGTTGTCAGTATCACCCGGATATACAGAAAATTCTTGAATCAAGTCGAACGCCCCCATATCGTTTCTTGTACCGTCTCTATCAACAGGGCTATTAGGATCTCCGGCATCAATACACGGTGATCCAATTTGTAATTGGAAATCACCATTGTCAGAATCAACAAAAAGTGGGTCCTCATCGATGTTACCTTCACCCCATGTATATGCACCATCGACTGCATCTTTGCCTCTCTGAATATCATTATATTCGATTATTATATCACTTTCTGTTGAGTATAGAATACTGGGATCGAGAGCTCCTACAATATTCCAAAAAATGTTATTTCTAACATCAAGGCTACTTGGCATATTATTATTACCACCTACACTGGCTCTTATAAGACAGTATTCCTCCCCTTCACCCATTTTGAAGTTTGAGAAGGTATTATTGTGAATCAAGACGTTAGAACAACCAAAAAACATGAGATAACGGCTTATTTCAATTTCAACATTTGCAGTTGTGAACACATTATTCTTGAACACCAAATTATTACTGCTAAAAAAATTGCCGCCTCGATTGAAATGATTGTTGGTAAACTCAAGTTCATCACAATTTTGGTAGGAACTATAATACTCTATGTTACTATTCTGAATTTTTCCAGTCGTGCTGTCAGCATATATACGCCCTATATTTGTATAAGATATATTAACTGTTGAATTATTGACCGTTAGGTGTTCTTCTAAGTTGGCGTGATCGAGGGATAATGTGCCTTTATCTGAATTCAGGCTTACACCTTCTAAATCGCAATAGGAAAATGTAGAACTTCCAGTATTTGTTACTGACCCTTGTATATTGCTATGAAGCTTTGTGACTTTGATTGGGTTAGTTTCTGTACCTTGAGCTGAAAAAGTACCAGAAAGAGTAGCATTCTCAATAAAGATTATCTCTACCCCTTGCTCAACAATAACAAGACCATCAGTCACTATATCTTCTTTTATAACATACGGTGATTCTGCAGAAGTCAATGTGCCGGAAACATTTGTCTCTATCACTGTGTAATCATTTGATACAGGAATTATTGGGTGCAAAGGACTCGTAGCTTCACCCATGCCATAGGGATCATATTCTGAAGACATTGGATATACTAAAGTTCTGAAACTCTCCAAAGAAGACACGGTGCCATGCACAGGATCACTACCACTACGATCATAGGCTGCTACAAAATACCAGTGTTTATTGAGATCGCTCGTATTTGTATCAGTCCACTCGTATTCGGTATCCGAAATACGATAATTGTCGAGTTCTAAAGACGGAATATCTTTAACTAATGAGAAAGGACCAACAGCACTACCTCGATATGCTGTGCCCCCATCTAAATTACCAATCATATAAGGGTCTATATTATCGGCTGTTATTCCTTCTTGTGCGAATAGCTCGCTTGAAGAAATAGAGTCACTTTTCACTGACCGATATATTCTGTAACCATCAAAATCAGCTTCCCCTTTATCCGGATCTACGGCATTTTCATTTAGATTTTGCCACCAAATCTTAATCGACCCATCAGAAAGCGCTTCATTCTTAGATACATCCATCTGTGGTGACGGTGGTGGTTTAGGAAGATTATATTGCCAATCAAATGCTTGTTTTGCATTTCTTGCTGCGTTTTGAATGTTTTCTAAACCTGATCCTGCAAGTACGGCAAAAACTAGTTTGATTGAATCACCGGCAGCTAAGTCATACGGACCGTAAGCCTGCAGATAGCGCGCGTCCATGGGAACTGGATTTATTGCTTTTTTATCTTCACCCCGGGAACCGGCACTGGCAAAATTCCAGCGTGCTGAAGCTGTCTGAGGATCTTCATCACCTGTCCACCAGTAGTGCGTTACATCTGTAGGAAACAATTCATCGTGGTTCTTACCGTTCAGGTTAATAGGTGTCTGTCCTACCCTTACTCCACGGTATTGTCTTTCTGGATCATCAATTCCAAAATCGTTTTTTGCTGTGTTTTGGTCGTCTCCATCCAGTTGCATTGTTGTCATAGAAACAGGATCGTAGTCTATAATATCATCAGTCCAAAAAGGGAAATCCCAATCAGGATTAGGTACGTTCCATGTCACATCATGGTCAGCTTTGCTACCAACTACAAGATCTGATATATCATCAGGTCCTGTATTTGTCAGTGTCATTTCTTCAATTACGAAATCGTTATAATCAAATTCTCCAATCTTAAAAAATGTGTTTTCAGATCCTTGAAAACTCCACGATCTCCTTTCTGCCTTAACTTTCAAGCCAAGGGTTGGTATAGTCCAAACCACTGTAGACAGCCACGGCTCTTTAGAATAGGAATCAGTAGAATTTTCCCATCCTTGAGAAACTGGTCCGGGCTCAGTTCCACGTGACAAAACGTATTCTCCTGTGGCCCCCTCCATGTAATCGTCACCAATCTTCCCCACAATCCAGTAACCGGCACGGCAGTTGTAATTAAGATAGCTACCCCCGGGATACATCCATCCCGAAATCATTGCACTACATGTCTGATCGCCAGTATTGCCATATGAATCCCAACCCATCCATAGGTTGCCATTCGAGTGGTTTACATAAAGTTGATCGCCTACAGTCCAATTTTGACTTATCGATTTCTTATAACCTAAAGGGGTTTCAGAAAAGGAAGGGCTGACCAACAGAAAAAAGACGGGCGATAATAGTTTTAGCTTTGTGAATTTCAAGATCACCACTTTGTTCTTAAAAACGCTGAAAAACCCTCTCGCAGAACCAATGTAGGTAAGAATGGCCAAAAAGTCTAAAATTTGCTGTACAATGCGGGTGCTTCTTTAATCCCGACCGTCCCCCCATCATTTAATCAAAAGATTACAGTTTCCTAAAGCGTGAATTGTTGACTAATATTTTTTTTTCACCCGTTATAACATCTATTTGGAATAGAGAAAATCCTAAAAATGTCCCAGCCTGAGACAAAGCCGCAGCTCTTTTTTGATCTTCAGTAGATGCAATATCAGCCAAGATTAAATAATCGAAGACCTCCATCAAAAATCCACCAGAGTATAAATCAGTTTCAGTGGTAGGTGCAGTGGCTGATGGATTGCCTGAATATTTAAATGGCTCTTCAACAATATAAGTATATCCATAAAGGATAAAATCTAATTTCATCTCTTTACCAATAGAAGTAAGATGAAAATCATTAATATCCTCTCCGCTTATTTTCTTCTCATCTAAATAAGCTAAACCATCAACATTATCTTGTACTGAATAGCAAAGAGAATCTAAAGATGTCTCAACTTCCTCAGTTAAGCCATAGTAATCATCTTTAATAGGAATAACCATAAATTGTAATAGTCGATTTGAATCACACTGTTCTCTTATGATTTTTTCTTTTTCTTGAGCTCTTTCTTGAGCTCTTGTAAGCTCTCCAATATTTGTTCTTTCTTCATCACTCATCAATTCTACTGGCATTGCAGTAACATCTGGGAAGGCTAACACCGAACCATCACTTCTCTTTATATCTTTAATAGTCCATTTAGGAATTTTATTTGCAAAGTCATTACCTTTCACTCTGAAAAAGACATAATATTTTTCTTCATTTATTACTTCCCCTTCATATTCTTTA